>CEUA01157966.1_pt1 | contig 32870 bp, 30 predicted proteins | sample 361541 | NCBI WGS metagenome assembly CEUA01 (sample SAMEA2623079, study PRJEB7988) | marine metagenome | isolation source: saline water (ENVO:00002010), including
TATCATGAGTTATAATAATTAATTGGGATCCTGTTTTTTCAGCTTGTCCTTTAAGTAGTGTGATTATTTTTTGACAATTAGCATCATCTAGACTTGATGTTGGCTCATCTGCCAGAATTAAGGCTGGTTTCTTAATCACCGCTAATGCAATGGCTGCTCTTTGCTGTTCTCCTTGGCTCAATTCATCAGGCATGCTTTTTAATTTATCACCTAAACCAATTTCTTCTAAAAGTTGCACAATCCGTTTTTTATCCTGTCTGTTTTTGGATAAATATAATGACAAGAGAATATTATCTAATATATTTAAATTACGAACAAAATGTGGTTTTTGGGAAATCATACCAATATGTTTTCCTCTAAATTGATCCATATCTTTTGAAGAAAGTTGATTGTAATTAACATTACACAACTCAACCTCACCTGATTCTGATTTTAATAAACCAGCTAAAATTTGGATAAAAGTAGTCTTACCAATACCAGAATCTCCCAACACTAATAAATCTTCTCCCTTTAACAATTTAATGTCAGGGAAATTAAATGTTGTAATACCATCGTAAGTGAAAGTTATAGAGTTTGATTTTAACATATTAACTTTTTGTATTAATTCTTTGTACAACCTTTACAATACCCTTCAAGAGTTAATTTTAACTCTTTAACAAAAAACCCCTTTAGTGATGTAAAATCTGGTAATTTAATATCTTCAACACAATAAGTTTGATTGCAAGAATAACATATAAAATGTCCATGACTATGATTATGAGAACTTGTACTACACTCATCCTCTTTGCATAAAGAATACCTTTTTAAATTATTGCTATCAGGAACTTTATGAATTAACCCTTGATTTTCGAAACTTTCTAAAGACCGATAAACTGTAACCTTATTAATTGAGTTATTAAAATATTTCAAAATATCTTCAATTAACAAAGACCCTCCTACTGTAAAAAAAAGATCTAATAAATCAATCCTAAATTTAGTTCGACTTATTCCATGTCTCGATAAAACTATTCTAGATTCTAGAATATGTTTGTTTTTTAATTTCATATTAGCAAAAATAAAAAAAAACACAACTTAAAAAATAAATAAACGCAATTAAGTTGCGTTTATTGAAAAATAACTATTATTGCAAATCTTTTACAAATGAATAATATGCATAGATACTCATTAAATTTTGACACTATTGGAATTATTGCAGGAACTCTATGCGCCATTCATTGCATAGCAACTCCTTTGTTATTTATTGCTAAAGCATGTTCATCTGCTTGCTGTACAGATGCCCCGACATGGTGGATAATGATCGATTATTTATTTTTGCTTATATCATTTACAGTAATCTTTTTTATAAGTAAAAATTTAGAGGTAAAATGGGTAAAAAATTCTTTTTGGCTGTCATGGGGTCTTCTGTCATTCTCTATATTAGATCATTCATTTGGCACTACTTATCTACCTGAGAACTTCATTTATATACCTTCTTTTTTTATTATTTTATTGCATCTTTATAATATTAAATTTTGTAAATGTGAAGATGTAACTTGTTGTTGTAAAACAGATAGTTATTAAATCTAGAAATTAAAGCTGCAATTATATAATAGAAGAATATAAAAAATAAGTCTGTGTTTTTTATCTCAGAAAAAATAATTGTTAATGTTTATCAAATGGATTCGTTGCCCAGATATTAAGTTCATTAATAAAACCCCTATCATCCATCTCAATTGCAGAGATTATCGCATGTGATATTTCCTTTGAAGTCAACTTATTATGCACCTCTTCCCTTTCTACTCGATTGGGATTTCCAAATGCAGTTGTAACTTCACTAGGATTAATTTGACACACTCTAATATTATGAGGTCTAAGCTCAGCCTGCCAACATTGCGTAAGACATCTAACAGCAAACTTTGAGGAGGCATATATACTACCGTTCTTATAACCTTTTAAACTTGCAGTTGAACCAATATTTATAATTGTACCACTATTTTGATGCTTCATTAATGGAACAATCTCTTTGGCAAATAATGAAAGACCAAAAACATTAACATTAAAAACATCCAAGAAATCCTTCATATTAAGCTCTTCAATTGACCTTCTAACACCTACACCCGCATTATTTATTAAAACATCAACTTTATTACCAAGCAAGTCAACACATCTCTTGGCATTTAAATTAATGCTATCGATATCTCCGATGTCAAATGGAACAATCTTGCATTTAGTATTTTGAAAAGCATTCATTAATCTTTCCTCAGACCTTCCCGTAACAAGAACATGAGCGCCTTTACTTATTAAGAGTTTAGCGGTTTCTTTACCTATTCCTAAACTCCCCCCTGTTAAAATAATGTTTTTTCCTTTTAAATTCATATTCGTTATAATTTATTCATTATGCAAACTTACTTAATAGTTTTGAGAGAGTAGAAAAGAGCAATTCGAATGAATCTGCTTTTTATTCCAAAATTGAAAGCCCATCTTTTTTACAATCAAATTCTGAACTTGAAAGACCAATATAATCAAAAATTGTTGGCACAATATCTGTCTGATTACTTACATAATCTGTTCTAAAACTTAATAAAGGGTGTTCTACAAACAAAACAGTCTGATTGATTTTAGGGTTACTGGAATCGCCATGGCTCGTTCCATCTCCTCCATGATCTGAAACTACAATATAAAGCCAATTTTCTCCAGACAATCTTTTATCATTGATAATACCCATTAAACTTTCTAAATATGAATCAAGAACTGCTAGAGTCTGTATATATTCTGGTGTAGTTGGAGAGAAACCGAAATTATGACCAACCATATCAAGCTCATCAAAATGCAAAAACAAAACATCTGGTTTAATTGGAGAAGAATTAACAAGTAAGTCTTTTGCTCTCTCAAAGACTAAAGAATCATTACTAGAAATAATTGGAGCATAATCAACATCTCCAAATAATATTTCCTGATTGATTGGAAGCCAATTTACAATTGAAGCAGTTTTCATAGAAGGAATAAAACGTTTGAGATAATTAAAAAAACTCGGATAAAAATCAAATCTACTGCCCTCAAAACTATTATCTATAACATTATGCTTATTGTAATGCACACCTGTTAATATACTCGACCAATTGGGACCGCTATATGTGTCCTCCTCGGTAGAATGAGTTAAATTTTTATAACAATTTACTGCCGAAAACAACTGAAACAGATAAGGCGTTATCTCTTCTGTCATTGCATCACTTCTAAAGCCATCTATACCAATTAATAATACCTTATTTTCAATTTGCAAAGAATCAATAGAAACTAATTGATTTATTAAATCACATTCAGGAGGAGCATTATCTTGTTTGCATGCCTGTAGACACAACAAAAAAATTAAGCCCGAAAAGAAAAATAATAAATAACCTTTAATCATAAATAACACCCAAAAATTACAACTATTATGAAGCTAATTTATGTTAAGTCATACTGCACATGACATTCTGTCTTGCAAATTAGCTGTGGCATAATTTTAGCAGTGTAATAATATAAAACTTCTATGTAATTATGAAAGATATTAGCAAATTTGAAAAAGAAAAGCTACTCCAACTGCTTGAATGTTCTGAAAATGAGCTTGAAATACTAATACAAAAGGCTGAGAATCTAATAACAGAGGGACATAGTTTCTATGATATATTTTTAAAAATCTTACAACAAGGATATAATATTAGAGAGGCAACATTGTCCGCAATGGTTTTAGGAGAAAAATTAGGATATAAAAAAGCTGAAATCGAGATGGAAGATGAAATAAAAGAAAAATTATATCGAGCTTTTAAAAATTCACAATAAACAAATCAATTAAACTACATCACTATTAAAAATAAGATAAAATGAAGAAAAAAGGAAACATTAATGTTACAACTGAGAATATTTTTCCAATTATCAAGCAATTTCTATATTCAGATCATGAAATATTTCTCAGAGAGCTAGTCTCTAATGCAGTAGATGCTACGCAAAAAATGAAAACTCTTAAAACAATTGGAGAGCTAAAAACAGATATCTCAAAATTAAGAGTTGAGGTAATCCTAGATAAAAAAGAGAAAAAAATTACTATTAGAGATAATGGGATTGGAATGACTGCAGAGGAATTAGATAAATATATTAATCAAATTGCATTCTCTGGTGCAGAAGAGTTTGTAAATAAATATAAAGATAAAGACGCCAAAAATTCAATTATCGGACATTTTGGGCTAGGATTTTATTCTGCATTTATGGTAGCAAAAGAAGTAGAGATTATTACAAAAAGTCAACAACCGAACAGCAAGCCAGTTAAATGGACGTGTGATGGATCGCCAAACTTTACCATGACAGAGGCAAATAAAAAGACCAAAGGCACAGACATTATATTACATGTTGCTGATGATTCTACAGAATTTTTAGAAGAAAACAGAATATCAGCTATCCTAAATAAATATTGCAAATTCTTGCCTGTTGAAATTAAATTTGGAACAAAGACTGACAAGATAGATGATCCAAAAGGAAAAAAAGATGAGAAAGGAAATATCATTAAGATTGATAAAATATCTGACAATATAATAAACAACACAAAACCTACCTGGACAAAAAAACCATCAAATTTAAAAGAAGAACATTATAAAGCATTTTATAAAGAATTATATCCAATGGAATTTTCTGATCCATTATTCCATATACATTTAAATGTTGACTACCCTTTTAATTTAACAGGGATACTATACTTCCCTAAATTAAAAAATAATTTAGAAGTTCAAAAAAACAAAATCAACCTATATAGCAACCAAGTATTTATCACTGACAATGTTGAAAATATTGTTCCTGAATTTCTAACACTTTTACATGGTGTGATTGATTCTCCAGAAATACCTCTAAATGTTTCAAGATCATATCTTCAAGCTGATGCAAATGTTAAGAAAATATCAAGCCATATTACAAAAAAAGTAGCTGATAAACTATCAAGAATGTTTCAAAAAGACAGAGAAGACTTTGAAAAAAAATGGGATGATGTTAAAATGTTTATAGAATATGGCATGCTAACAGAAGAGAAGTTCTTCAATAAGGCTAAAGATTTTTCTCTATATAAAAACACAAATAGTGAATACTATACATTTACTGAGTTTACTGAAAAGGTAAAAGATACTCAGAAGAATAAAGATGGAAAAACAATAATATTGTATACTCATGATGGAAAAGAACAACACAGCTTTGTTAAAACTGCCACAGATAAGGGATATGAAGTTTTAGAACTTGGAGGGCCTTTAATTAGCCATTTAATCAGCAAGCTTGAATCCAACAACACAGACATTCAATTTACTAGAGTTGATGGAGATGTAATAGATAAGTTAATAGAAAAAGAAGAAAATACTGTTTCAAAACTAAATGATAAAGAACAAGAAAAACTTAAGGGAATTATTGAAAAAAGTATTGATAAGGAAAAGTTTACTGTGCAAATTCAAAATATGTCTTCTTCTGACGCTCCTATTATCATAACTCAAAGTGAATTTATGAGAAGGATGAAAGAACAGCAGCAGCTTTCTGGAGGAGGAGGGATGCAAATGTTTGGTGCTATGCCAGAGTCTTATAATTTAGCCATTAATTCAAATCATGATCTAATTATTAAAGTACTGAATGAGAAAACAAGTAAGAAAAGAGCAAACCTGATTGACCAGTTACTTGATTTAGCCCTGTTATCACAAGGAATGCTTAAAGGTGAAAAGCTTACAGAATTTATCTCTAGAAGTGTAGATATCATTAAATAAGCGCTAATAAAGTTTAATGAAATCCAGGGGCATTTTCCTATTGTCTAAAATAGATTCGGAATAGGTTTGAGGATGATCATTCCTCAACAACCACTTGCCTCTTGACCGTTCCGTCTTCATAGATATATAAGAGAGGTATATTTTTTCTAAATGGTATAGATTGACCTAAAACATCTATTATCCTATAAGGTCTTTCATCTTTATTTTCGAATTCAGGAATATGCGTAGCATTAATAATAGTCAAATCTAACACCAAAACACTATCACAGCCAAACATATTTATGAGGATGTTATTATATATACCGCTTTCATCTATTATTTGACCATTCCAGCTATATGAACCATAAGCTGTATCAATAACATAAATAGAATCTGAGTAAAATATCGATAAATCTAAGGACACAGTACTATCGCATCCACAATTATCTAAAGTTGTAAAATTATACGTACCCCCCAACGTATAAGTCGTTCCATTCCATTGATACGAATCACACGCAGACACAGTAATTGCAATAGGAGGGCCTTGATAACAACAACTGCCATCATCTATAGCTGCTAATGAATCATAATTACAAGCTACAGTGTCAGTACAACCATAATTTAACATTGGAAGAATAAAATCAACAACAACAGGAAAATGATCTGAAGCTATCTTTGTATCATCCCAAAACAAATTGTTTTGTGTTAATAATGAAGGGCTCATATGTTCTGTTGATATAGTAAAAGATTTATCTACAGAGATTACACTATTAGTGAAAAAAACAAAATCTAATCTTCCAGGGGGAAAACTACCTGGAGCAGGATTAGACTGATCCCAAGTATAAGCAAAATTCTGTTCGTTGAAGTAACAAACTTGATCTTCTAGTGGAGTGTTGTCCCAATCAGGAAATCCACCGTTTCCATATGTAACCGTATCTGATATCGTTCCATTTATAATAGTATTATATTGCTGTGAATAACCAACTAAATTCATATCGCCAGCAAAAACAATTGGTGTATTAATTGGTAAATCTATAACTCCACCAACTGTTTTAGCATCATGTATAAATTGAATTAAAGCATCATAATGCTCCTGCCTACCTTGATTATTACCACAACATGGTGGATGAGCATTAATGATTAAAATATCTTTAGCATAAATACTGTCGGGCAAATCTATTAGCTCTGCATCAATCTTAGATGCAACTTGCCAAGACTCTAAAGAAGGATATTTAGATACTGTAAGATTACCAGAATTCAAATCAGGATATATATAAGGATAATATATAGAACTTGTGTTTAAAAAACTGAGCACGTCATTATAATTAGTATTTCCACACTCTTGATAGGTAATAATATCAGCATTAGCACTTTCAAATATTCTTCTATGCTCATCCACACGATTATTACTTATCAGTCCATTGCTCCAAACATTATAAGTCATAAGACGCAAATTGTTTGAATCGTTTTTTAAAAAATCAACAGATGTTGTTGTAGGCGATGAACAATTATCAAAAATATAAGTAAACACATCTCCATTATCTGGCATAAAATCATTTCCAATAAACTCTCTAATAGAAATAGAAATGGTATCTGAAAACAAAGAGCGATTTATAGCAATCTCAAATTTATCTGAAGTAATTGTAGGCAGTGGAATGACATCTAAGTCATATAAAGAAAGTGTGTCAACCAAATTAGGATTAGTATCATCAAATATAAATCTCTCAAAGAAATGTATCCCATATTCTGACCCAATATTATTTGTAGCAAAACCTGTAGAAGGATTATTATCAGCATCAATATTAATCATTAGTTTGGAAGGATTGTAAAATGGCTCTGTTAAATCAATTTCATCAGCCAACCTTATCTTTATATATAAATACTCACTATCACTACAGATACTAAAATCTAACAAATCTATACCCTGCGAATCTAATGAATCATCAATATATGTAATAATACTTGGATCCCAATCATCAAAGAAACCGTCAATTCTGATAGTGTTCTGACAAAAAATATTAGAAGAAAAAAATAGCAGAATATGTAATACAAAATTTCTAATTTTCATGAGACAAAATTAGTTAAAGATTTTGCTTTCTCTTATATTCTCTAAACTTATAATATATATTTAGAAAAGGATTAATAATGCTTCTATATAGATTGTGATACCTTGCACTTTCACTACCGATACCAAAACGCAATCTATTAACAGACTTTGATAATACGAGAGACCCAAACAACCAGTCCCATATCGCTAATTTAGAACCCAAATTTTTGTTGAAATGAACAGGATCATTACTATGATGTATCTGATGCTGGAAAGGGCTGATAAATATATACTCTAAATAACTAGGATACTTCAGCTTAACATGTGAATGTCTTAGATTTGCTCCTAAAAAAAGGAATATAAAATGAAATACATTTGCTCCTAAAAACAAAAGCTTGTCAATACTATGAGCTGACAAATAATCAAATACTCCTGTAAGAATACCAAAAACAATTATGCTTCTAATATTATTTACAATTAACTCAAATGGATGTATTCTATATTGGGTTATGGGATTTAATACAGTAGCAGAATGATGGATCTTGTGAAACTCCCACAAAAAAGAAACCTTATGCATACAAAGGTGAATAATATAGATTAATAAATCATTTACTATAGTCAGAGACAACGTGTATAAAAGCATAGTCTCCAGAATACCTAAAGCATTTCTTGGAAATCCAAATAATTCAATTAAATATTCATTGGCATAAAAAGCAATATAAAAACCAACAACAATATAGGGCCCTATAAATATAATTTTAATAAATGAATTAAAAAAAAAGAACGCATAGTCTACAAAAGCAGAACGAGCTAGCCATATCTTCTTAGGAAATAAATAGGTAAAAAAGCTTGTCTTTATATTGGCTCTTACAAAAACATAATACGCTAATAATAATGAGGAACATAAATACAGAATATGCACTCTCTTATCAGTATCAGTAAAATATGATAATGACAATGCTATAGAATCTTCAGCAATTAAATATATGTCATGAAACACCCCCATCATTAGCCACAAAGATATATAATTAAGAATTGATCTAAATAGTTTATTTATAATTAGTCTAAATAAAAATATTTCATATTTTTGCGGTTGAAAATCAAATAATAACCTAAATTAAAAAAATGAAAACAAAAAACACAATTAAGGGCCTACTGCTCTCTAGTATTGTCATACTAGGTGCTTGTTCAAAGAACGATGACCAACCAGTGTCATGTACTGTGACCACACCAGATTCATACATTTATAATGTAGATGGAGCAAATACCGTTTCATATGGAGGTCAGACTGCAAGATTAGATATGGCAGCAGAAATGATGTCAGCTTTATCAGCTGAAACTACAACAGAAGCAGCATTAAATGGAATGTTTGATCATCAACAAGATGGTGTGGATTTCTCAGATGACGCATTAAATGCTTCTAGCAAACAAATCAAAGGGAAAACAGCAACAGCTGCTGAAAATAGCTTGAGCTCTGCTGAACAAGCGCATATTCAAGCAAAATTTGATGGATGGTTTGCAGATTATGCAACAAATGTTGCTCCTGCTATAGGTAATGGAACAATGGCATCCTCTGGTGTAGCTGGAATGGTAGGAAATCGCGAGTTAAATGCGAAAGGAATGGAGTATGACCAAATTGTAGCAAAAAGTCTTATTGGTGCCCTTTGCCTTGACCAAGTTGTAAATGGATATCTGAGCGCAAGTAAAATTGGAGATGCTGTTGACAATACAACTAGAGACCCAAATGAAGACAACAATGCAACAGCAATGGAACATCACTGGGACGAAGGATATGGATATGTCTATGGAAAATTTGGCCCTGATAATAACGATGGAGATTTATCAAGTGATGGTTTATTAGGAAAATACCTGAATAAATATGATGACCATAAAATAACAGTATTTAATGCTTTCAAAATGGGAAGACAAGCTATTTCTGAAAATTGTGCAGAAGAAAGAGATCGTCAAGCTCAAATTATTAAAGAAACATTATCAAAAGTTGTAGCATTAAAAGCAGCAGGATACTTAAGAGATGCAGCGACATCCGATGATTTATCTGCTGACTATTTCCATGCTCTATCAGAAGGATATGGATTTATACTAAGTCTACAATTTACTTACGATACTAATGGAATGGCATATTTCTCTCACTCAGAGATAGAATCAATGCTAGCAACATTAGAATCAGGCAATGGATTTTGGGACAGAACAGATGCGGAACTAAATGAAATGGCAACAACAATTGAAACAGCTGCTGGATTATAATATTTAAAAATGTTAAGTAATAAGGGGGGTATCCCCCCCTTATTACTTTTTAATATATAAAAATTTATACATCATGAACAAAATATCTCTCTACTTATTTATCAGTATTATTCTATTTTCATGTTCTAGTAGTACTGATCCAAATGACAGTTCAGACAACTATAATAGAGGTTTATTACTTGAAAATATAACAGGTAACATAATATTACCTAGACACGAAAATCTACAAGAAAAACTAGAATTATTACAAAATCTTGCTAATAATTTTACAACTGATCAAAATAGTAATACTCTTCAACAACTCCGAAATGGATATGAACAAACATATATTGCATGGCAATATGTTGAAATGTTTAACTTGGATAAAGCAGAGGAAATAGATTACATACAATCTATGAATACCTATCCATGTAATACAACACAAATAAATATAAATATTGACTCACAGAACTATAATCTAAATGATGCCAACTATATTAGTTGGGCTTCACAAGGCCTGCCTTCTCTAGACTATATGCTATACGGAATAGAGGATGATACTAATATGGTGCTAAATGTGTATAATAGCAATCAATCAACAAAGTATCTAAATTATATGAATGATATAATTCACCAAATGATACTAAAGACAAACGATGTATGTAATTATTGGCAAGGCAACTATAGTAATTTTATACAAGATGATGGTAATACAGCAACTTCAAGTCTCAACAAGCTAACTAATGATTTCATTTATTATTATGAAAAAGGATTAAGAGCAAATAAAATTGGGATTCCTTGTGGAAAATGGAACAACTATAACATCTACCCAGTAGGAGTAGAAGCATATTACAAAAAGCATCTTTCAAAAAAACTTGCACTAGCATCATTGAAAGGCTGTAAACAATTTTTCTCTGGTGAAAAATTTATTAATGAAACAGTCGAAACGGGAATCTTTGCAGAATCTTATGTCAACTATCTTGATTATGCTACAGATAATAATGGTCTTAGCAATGAAATAATAACTACCTTTAATAATGCAGAGACAAAAATAAACAATCTTAATAACAACTTTGTATTACAATTAGAAAGCAACAATAATCTTATGCTCGAAGCATATGATGCTCTGCAAGATGGAGTAGCTCTACTTAAAACGGAAATGCTGGCTGCATTTAAAATAACGGTTGACTACGAAGATTCAGATGGAGATTAGTCTAAATTAGAAATTGTATGATTAAGCCTAATAGAATATATATACTTTTTATAACTATATTCCTATTATTTGCTATAAATACAAATGCACAAAACCATACCGTTTCTGGATATATAAATGATAGAATAGATCAAAATCCAATTAATCTTGCTGAAATCTACAATGAAGATGGTCAGTTATTATCCAGATCGAATACTACTGGGTATTTTGAGTTCTTGACTAAGAAAACTCAGATAGCAATTATTATTTTGACAAAAGAGTACCAAGTCTATAAAGAAACTCTCTCTGTAAAACACTATACATCTAAAAGAATTCTTCTAGATCCATTATCTATAATACTAAATGAAGTCTCTATTAATGAGAAGAAACAGAAATTATTTGGGTTAAGCAAAATGGCAGATATTGTTGGAACATCTATCTATGCAGGGAAAAAGTCTGAAGTCATTAACCTAGAAAAGAGCAATGCTAGTCTTGGGCTAAATAATTCAAGACAAATATATAATCAAATTACAGGTCTAAATATTTATCAAAATGACGATGCAGGCTTACAGTTAAATATTGGCGGCAGAGGATTAGATCCAAACAGAACCTCTAATTTTAATACCCGAAAAAATGGGTATGATATTAGTGCAGATGTGTTAGGATATCCGGAGAGCTATTATACACCTCCAGCTGAAGCTTTAGAAAAAATCGAAATTATCCGTGGAGCTGCCTCTTTACAATATGGAACGCAATTTGGAGGTCTAATAAATTTCATCACAAAACGACCATCAGATAAAGAAGGTAATCTTTACACTATTAGGACTACTGTAGGAAGCAATGGCCTACTCAACAGCTTTAACAGTATAAACGGATCAAATCAAAAAAATAGTTATTACTCATTTTTTAACTATAAAAAAGGAGACGGATTTAGAGAGAATTCAAATTTTGAATCGAAAAATGGGTATATACACATAAATAAGAAGATTAACTCCAAAACAAATATCTCTGGTGAGTTTACTATACTGAATTATCTAAGTCAACAAGCAGGAGGGCTTAATGATCAGATGTTCATAGAAAACCCATTGCAATCTAATAGAAGTAGAAACTGGTTTAAAGTTAATTGGCTATTATATAATATTCAGTTAGACTATAAAGGGTCTGAAAACAGTATACATAAACTTAACTTATTTGCTTTAGATGCAGAAAGATTAGCCTTAGGCTACAGATCAAACCGAGTAGCACAAGAAGATCCTATGCAGGAAAGAGATTTAATCTATGGTGAGTTTAAAAACTATGGCTTTGAATATAAGGCTCTTTTTAAAAACAAAATTAAGGAGATAAATACAGCTTCATTATTAGGAATTAAATTCTACAAATCAAAAAATAAAAGTACGCAAGGGCCTGGATCAGCGAATAGCGATGCCGACTTCAACTTCTATAATGAAGAGTTTCCATACTATAAAAATCAATCCTCATATACATACCCAAATCTTAATACCGCTGTGTTTGGAGAAAATATTTTCTATATAAACAATAAAGTTTCTATAACCCCTGGATTTAGATATGAATATATTGAGACCAAAAGTGAAGGACAGTACTCCAATATGTTATTTGACAATGCAAATAACCCTATATTTGATACAATCGTATACAATACAAACAGCAATGTGCGAGATTTCATAATATTTGGGCTAGGAATTGCATATAAGGTAAAAGATCACAGTGAGATTTACATGAATATTTCTCAAAATTACAGATCTGTAACATTCTCTGATATTAGTATAGTAAACCCTGCATTTATAATTAATCCAGATATAGAAGATGAGAAAGGATACACCTCAGATATAGGTATGCGAGGACAAGTTAATAATACAATCTCATATGACTTTAATTGCTTTTATCTTCGTTATAACAAACGAATTGGTTTTATTCAAAAAATGCAAGAAGATGGGAATATAAAAAGTGAACGTGGAAATATTGGAGATGCTCGCATTGTAGGAATAGAATCACTTATAGATTTTAGAATGCATAAGTTTCTACCAAGTCAGATGGGAGGCAACTTTTTCATTAACACTGCATTTATCAACTCAGAATATATTAGCTCCAAAGAAAATGGAATAAAGGGCAACAATGTAGAATTTGTACCTAGAATTAATCTTAAAACTGGTTTGAGTATCAAATACAAATCTATTGAATCTAGCATTCAACTCTCTTTGCTAGAAAAACAATTTACAGATGCAACAAATGCCATCACAAGTAACTTAAGTGGGATAATTGGAGAAATCCCTCAATATGAAATCGTAGATTTCAGTCTATACTATATACAAGACAAGTTCTCAATAGCATCAGGGGTTAATAATTTATTTAACAAATCATATTTCACCAGAAGAGCAACAGGATATCCTGGGCCAGGAATCATACCTTCTCCACCAAGAAATTATTATATTACCCTGGAGCTACATTTTTAATCATATACTACGACTACTATAATCATAAAACATTAATTTTACCAACTTAAAGAAAATAAAAAATGAACCGAAAATTTATATTAATCTTAAATCTTTTTCTTTCCATAGTATTAACTGCCCAGAACAATCAAATCTCTTTAAATACAGGATATACAAATCAAAGCTTCTATAGTATAGAAAATGGCGAGACTCTTAACATATCAAATGAAGATTGGGATATAGCATTTAGCACAGAATCTATATCTTCCACTATTAGAACAAATGATGGAAAAGGAGTCGAATTATACACATACCAGCTGGGAGATACTAGTGCTTGGAATAGCATTAATAATAATGACATAAATAATCTCACAAAACTGATGTTTAATGCAGATACTAGTTGGGAATATGGAGCGTTTGACATAAATCAAACAGGAGGGTTTGATTATGGATGGGGGATATACAATCTACAAACCCATCATCTCTTAGGAGATTCGATCTTTATAATTAAAACTATAAATGGTAATTGGAAGAAACTATGGGTAAAAAGTAAAATACTAGGTGAGTATCACATCAAATATGCTGACCTAGACGGTAATAATACAACTGATATCACCATCCCAGCATCAAATTACTCAGATAAAAATTTTGTATACTACTCTCTAGATAACAACCTAATATTAGATCGAGAACCTAATAAAAATAGCTGGGACATTACTTTCGCAAAATATATGACGCTATACCCTACTCAACAAGGAACATTTATGCCATATTCTGTAACTGGGGCTCTACATAATCTTGCAGTTACAGTTGCTCAAGCAGACAACATCTCCTCACCATTAACTTATAATAACTATACTACACATTCCTTTGCAAATACAATAAATACAATTGGATTTGATTGGAAAATATTTCAAGGAAGTTATATTATTGTAAATAATCGCTGTTATTTTATCCGTGATAAAGCAAATAACATTTGGAGACTAACCTTCACAAACTTTGATGGGACTTCAACAGGAAACATCGAATTTAATACCGAATTAATTGGGAGTACAAATCTTGAGGAATTAGAATCTATAAATAATTTTAGTATCTTTCCTAACCCAGTTTCTAACACTGAAAGTATTACACTCATATATGAATTAAAAAACCACAATTCAAACGCTATACTTAAAATCCACGATATCACTGGAAGAGAGATATATCAATCAATACTTACCAAAGGAGGGCTTCAAGAAATGCAGATAAGTACAAGCGAACTTAATAAAGGGCTCTATTTAATCTCCATTAATATTAATGGAGAGAAAAAAACAGATCGTATAATAGTTAATTAGTTATATGAGATACTTACTGCTTTTCATATTTATTTTTCATATTCAGAAAACATACGCTCAAGATGTAAAAGAAAAAGAGAAAACGCTATTTAAAGATATAGAGGAGGTAGTAGTAACAGGGCAGCTAACAGAAAAAGCTAAAGAAGATGCAGTTCATAAAATCCGTTTAATTACGCAAAAGAAAATCAACTCAGGTATATTTACAGATTTAGGACAACTTCTTGAAAAAGAACTAAACATCAAACTATCTCAAGATAACATATTAGGATCAAGCATATCATTACAAGGTATGTCAGGGCAAAATGTTAAAATATTAATTGATGACATACCAGTAATAGGAAGATTCAATGGTAATATTGATTTATCTCAAATTAGCTTAACTAATATAGAACAAATTGAAATCATTGAAGGGCCACTATCTACTTTATACGGAACAGATGCTATTGCTGGCACAATAAATATAATTACAAAAAAAGAACCTGATTTTCAAAAATCATTTCAAACATATTACGAAACAGTCGGAAAATATAACTTTGAAGGCATATTAAAAAACAAAAATTTAAGCTACTGTTTTGAGAGAAATTATTTTAATGGATGGTCTGAAGATCAGAAATTTCAAATCAACCCTACCGAACAACTAGCTGATAAAAATAGATTCAAACAATGGAAGCCAAAAGAGCAATTTATAAATAAAATTCAATATAATCTCAATAAAGATAAGCTAAAGACTAATAATTATATAGAATATTTCTCTGAGAAGATAACTAACCGAGGATTGCCTAGAGAGCCTTATTTTGAAAATGCATTTGACGAATATTACCATACATTTAGAACTAATATTGGCTCAAATATTAAATTAACAAAAAATAAAAAGAGGATAAATATCCAGCTAGCATATAACAATTTTACAAGAATCAAAGAAACTTTTTTCAAAGATCTAACCACTCTTAATGAAATCTTGGTTCAGGATTCAAATGCTCAAGACACTTCTTATTTTGATTTACTAATAGTAAAAGCTATAATGTCTAAGCAATACAACAAAAATCTAGAATATCAAATCGGGATAGAGGCTCAATCTGAATCTGCTACAGGAAATCGCATATTAAAAAACAAACAAGAACAAACAGATTATGCAATCTTTTCAACCATAGAATACAAAATAAACAACACAACTATAATAAGACCTTCTGCTAGAGCTATATATAACACTGATTATAATGCGCCATTTATACCTGCGCTAAATATACTTGTAAATCTTAATCGGTACAAATTACGTTTTAGTATAGCAAAAGGATTTCGTGCACCAAGCCTAAAAGAACTCTATCTAGAATTTGTAGATATTAACCATAACATAGTGGGAAATGAAAATCTCTCAGCGGAAGAAGCATATAACTACCAAATGAATTCTAGTTATGCCTATAAATTTTCGAACACCTCAATACAAGCTGATTTTAGCGCATTCTATAATGTAATCTCGAATAAGATTGACTTAACAAATTCAACAACCATAGAGGAGCAATATAGCTATTTTAATATCGAGGAATATAAAACACAAGGAATATCAAGCAATATAAATATAACCAAGAAAAATACTGAACTAAATATGGGGGTGGCTTATATTGGTAGATACAATAAACTAGCTAACTCAGATAATATTCCTAATTTCAACTTTTCAACAGATTATAACCTTAATGGACTTATACATATTGGGACTAAAAATAAGATCAATATATTCTACAAGTATGTAGGTAAATTACCTACGTTCTCATTAAATGAAGAAAATATAATCGAATCATATACCGAATCATACAGTCTACTTGACATATCTATAAATAGAAGAATTAACAAATCTTTTATCTTATCTGTAGGGGGTAAAAATCTACTAGATATAAAAAATATTAAAAGAGGTTTTGACTCAAATACAATACATAATTCTACAGAAAACAGTATCCCAATTAGCTATGGAAGAACATTCTTCATGAGCTTAAACTTTAAATTATGAAAAAAAGTACTCTAATATACCTGCTTTTGATTTTATGTGTAGCTTGTGAGCAAGATGAGATTGCAATAGACAAACATCCTATAGGAGAAATAGAAGTAACTCAAATTAATATAGGAAGTGATTATAGCCAACAAATATTCTATAACATAAATGAGAATAATATTATAGGCAATAACATAAAAACTGATTGGGACCTCGCATTTCGATTAAATGCAAATGAATCAAAAATTATTATTAATTCATCTACATTTAGTCAAATATCCAAATTAGAAAATTATAACTTTAATACTCCTGTTATTCTAGCAGACCTTACATGGAGATGGGACAATCCTAATGGTGTCAATTTTGGCACCGCATTTGACAATACTGAGAACTCTACAACTTATATTCTAGATAGAGGGTATAACATAAACGGCACATCAAGAGGCTATAAGAAAATTCGAATTGATTCTATAAATAGTAGTTCGTTTTTTATTACATATGCCAATATAGATAATACAAATTTAGAAAGTGTTGAAATTATTCAAGATAGTCTCTTTAATTTCCAATATTTCTCATTTAACACAGATACTATCATTAATATTGAGCCAAGAAAAGATAAATGGGATCTAGTTTTCACACAATATACTCATCTATTTACTAATAATCTAGAGACACCCGCATACTTAGTTACAGGAGTATTAACAAACTATCTCAACAATGTAACGATTGCTATTGACTCTACAAACTCCTTTGATGACATTAATTTAGATGTCATAAGTAACTATACCTTTTCTAATGATCAAGATGAGATTGGATATAATTGGAAAACTTTTGATTTTGATGAACAAGTATATAGTGTAAACACAGAAATAATATATATTATAAAAGATATGTCTAATAGATATTTCAAAATGTATTTTATAGATTTCTATAATGATCTTGGAGAAAAGGGCCATCCAAAATTTGTAATTCAGGAGTTATAACATTATTAAATAAAATACCTTACAGCATTTTTATTCTATCCAATCTGCAATAAATATATTTGTATTTCGTGTTCCTCCATTGTTGCGGTTAGATGAAAAAACGATTTTCCTGCCATCATTAGAAAAAACTGGAAATGAAGCAAATTTCTTGTCATATGTTATTTGTTCAAGATTATTACCATCAATATCAATCATATATAAATTAAAAGGAAAACCTATCTTGCTTTCATGATTGGAACAGAAGATAATTTTCTTATTACTTGGATGAAAAAAAGGAGACCAATTAGCATTCCCAAGATTAGTAACTTGTCTTAAGTCACTCCCATCAACATTACATGTGTAAATTTCCATGTCAGTAGGCTGTACCAGCCCTCTTGACAAAAGATCTTTATACTCTTTTACTTCTTGATCTGTTTTTGGCCTAGAAGACCTAAAGACAAGTTTCTGACCATCATGAGAGAAAAAAGCACCTCCATCATATCCTAGCTGATCTGTTACCTGTTTTAAATCTGAGCCATCAATATTACATGTATACAACTCCAAGTCACCTGAGCGAATTGATGTAAACACTATTTTATCCCCTGTAGGAGAGACTGTAGCTTCCGCATCATACCCTTCATGATTAGTTAATCTCTTGATAATAGTACCTTCTAAATTGGCAATAAAAATATCATAAGAGTCATATATAGGCCATACATATTTGCCATCTACCCTTCGTTCAGGGACGTGTGGACATTTTGCGTCTCTTAAATGTGTTGAGGCATAAATTATAGTTGTATCTCCAGGCATAAAATATGAACATGTAGTTCTTCCTTCTCCAAGACTAACCATTTTAGGGCGCTCAATATTTAAATTATAATTATTAGTATCGACAATATATATTTGATCACAGCTTTGACCCCAATTCTCATTAGTAGCTTGAAAGATCAATTTAGAATCATCAAAGCTCCAATAAGCTTCTGCATTTTCTCCTTCAAAAGTAAGTTGACGCATATTTTTAAAATGCCCTTCTTCTGGGTAAATGAGTGTTTTTTTGCGTAGTTCATCCTTTTGCTTAAACACAGATTGTGTGTAAGTAATCAGTGGTAAAAAAAACAAAATAAATACTAGCTTTTTCATATTTTTGTGATTTAAGAAATTAACTACAAAAATAATTATTTTAAACATGAAAAAACTTATATATAGCTTTTTATTTGCTTTTATAGCAACAGTTCCCACAATAGCTCAAGAGCAGAAAAATATTCTAGACAAAATGAAAGAAGAAGTATCATTTTTAGCCTCTGATGAACTTGAAGGGAGGCAAACTGGCACTGCAGCAGAAAGAATTGCAGCCGAATATATCAGAGATAAATTCAAAAAATACAACCTTATTGCTAAAGGAGAAGATAATTACTTCCAATATTTTGAAGCAAAAATCAAGAAGAGCCCTCATAGTCAAGAAATCAAGAAGAACATAAAAGGCACTAATGTAATTGGATACATTAATAATAATAAAGAGGAAACAATAATTATTGGTGCGCATTATGATCATTTAGGATATGGCGATTTTGGATCACTATATGATGGGGAAAAAGAAATACATAATGGTGCTGACGATAATGCAAGTGGCGTTAGCATACTAATTAACCTTGCAAGAGGCTTACAAGAAATAAAAGATTATAATTACTTATTTATTGCATTCTCAGGAGAAGAACACGGTCTTTTTGGATCTTCATATTATGCGAAAAACCCAACCATTAATTTAGAAAAAGTTAGATTTATGATTAACTTCGATATGGTAGGCAGACTAAATCAAGATTATACCCTTGCTATAAATGGAGTTGGCACAAGTGATAAATGGAAAGATCTAATTAATGAGGCTAATACATTCAATCTTACACTAAAAACAACTGAATCTGGAATTGGGCCTTCAGATCATACATCTTTCTATTTACAGAATATACCGGCAGTTCACTTTTTTACTGGACAACATGAAGATTATCATAAACCAACAGATGATGTTGAGCAAATCAACTTTGAGGGCATGTACATAATATATGAATATGTAAAAAATATTATTATACAATCTATCAAAATAGAAAATTTCTCTTTTCAAGAAACGGTGAGTGATACCACAACAACCCCAAAATTCAAAGTAACTTTAGGTGTGATGCCTGATTATCTATTTGATGGGAAGGGCATGCGAATTGATGGTATTTCTAAAGGTAAAACAGCTGAAAAATTTGGCATTCTGAAAGGAGATATAGTTGTTAAAATGGGAGATATTATAGTAAATGACATGATGAATTATATGCAAGCTCTAAGTAAATTTAATAAAGGAGACTCAACAAGGGTGCAAGTGTATAGAGATAAAGAAATAATAGAATTAGATATTGTATTTCAGTAATCTTTTCAAGTATACACTAAAATCAAAAGATTTCAAAAACCTCAACTCCATTGTATGTCTCATAAATTACTGTATCAGGCACAATAGGAACATAAAAATAGCTAACTCCATACCCACCCCAAATACCAAGGCCTCCATTAATATTGCTAGAAAGATTCATGGGCTCGGAAAATGGATTTCCACCAGCATCTTGAGATCTTTCCACACTTCGCCAAAAATTATATGTTGTAAAATCAATATGTGAAATACGCAAAAGAACTATATCTTTTCTAACAAAATTTCCATCTTCATATCGATCTCCAAAAAATGGCAAAAGGACACCATCTTCATCAGTAAATCTTCCAGATCTAGCAAAAAAAGCTTTAAAATTCTCTCCATTAACTATTTGGTCACTTCTAGCGGAGATTGCGGATTCAATAAACAACGGATCCATTGGTTTCCAACCTACATCCCTTTTAAAATGTATCAACGCACAATTTCCAACAGTATCAGGGTCATTAATTCTTGCCCATATATAACATTTATAATCAATTTCTAGGCTATCTTTCCTCTCAACCCAAACACTATCTATTGGATATGCTGGAGGTATAGAAGTAGTGGCGGTAATAGTATCGGATTGCCATATCACGATAAGTTTATATTTATAGTCAATCTGACTAAAATCATCTTGCTGATAAGTCAGATCAATATATAATGCATTTAGTGGAAGCTGTATAGTGTCTGAAAGACCAAGAGAATCTATTAAATGGGAAGTAACATACGTTAATTGATGTATAACGCCATCTTGCCTTTCAACAAAGACCTTAGCGTCAGCTATAGAAATATTATTTATACTATTTGAGTCAATTGGATCAAAGAACCCTTCTGATCTAGTTAAAAAAACATATGAGGGGTATCCCGGCTGTATATATCCTTCTACAACTAACTGACTACCTGCAGAATCAACATTAATATCTATAGCTTTTTCACATCCGATAAATACAATTGATAACAAGAAAAAAAAGCGGAGTAAATACATAATTCAAAGTTACTTAATAATTTGTATATATATATGAATTTGCCGAATAGGCACTCCAACCAATAGGTATTTTCTTATAAGTTTAAATACAATGAGAAAATATTATTTTATAAATCTCACTATTTTTTTGCAATCATAATGGAAAATATGTTATTTTGAAAAAAAAAAAAATGAGAAAAGTCTTATATTTACTAATTCCACTAATATTAATCTCATGTGATAAAGAATTAGTTACAAATCTTGCCGTTAATTTTACTCATACAGTTGAAAAATCTAATCTTATTGTAGGTTTAGGATGCAGTAATAATGGGGAATGTTTGCCAGATCATTCCTGCTGTTTAAATGGTGATCTGCTGCCTTACACGAATCTAGCTGGAGAAAAATACAATGTTCAAAGATTACAATATCTTGTTTCAAACATTTCTTTAAATAGCAATCAAGGAGCTCTCTTACTAAAAGATGTCCATTTTGTTGATTTAGAAGACTTGGAAACCCTACAACTTGAGATAAGAGAATTAGATAATAAAGACTATACATCTATCTCATTTACAATGGGATTGACAAATACTTTCAATGAAAATAATGCATATGTAAATGAAAATTGGCATCCACTGATGGTATGGCCAGAATTAATTGGTGGTGGGTATCATTATATGAAACTAGAAGGAGACTTTGATACAATAACACAAGGATACGCAACACATACAGGCGCATTACAGATGATGAATGACCCTATGAGAATGGACCATTCCTTTGATGTGAATATCCCAATTAACCTAAGTGTCAATAATGATTTAGGAGATGTATCGATTGATATAAATATGGAAATTAATAACTGGTATAAAAACCCTAACACATATAACTTAAGTGCTTCTATAATGCAGGATATGGCAAAACAAATGGAATTACAAACTAATGGATCAACAGATGTATTCTCAGCATCAATAAAATAAAGATTACAACAAAATTATATTGTTTTTTAATCCTTCTATAAACACTACTGTTATTTATAAACCTAATGGATATTTAAAAACAAAGTTGACAATTATACTTTACAAGATATTACATTATGAAAAATAATTATTCGGCTACATCATTTTTCCCGATTGCCATATTTTATCTTATATTATCTCTTGCTCTTTGGTGGTTTAGAGCTCCTAATGTAGATGAGCCTTGGATGGGAGGTATTGCTGTTTCACTAGATCGTTACGGAGCATTTTTTGATCTAGGGTGGTTAAGATCTGGACAATGGAAAATATTTTTCTTTGGCGAAAGTTATTATACCTGTTTATTTCTATGGATGAAAATCTTCGGAAATAATTTAATGACTGCGCGCATCATGAGTGTTATAATGGGATTAAGCAGCTTATTTATTATACATAAAATCCTCAATAAAAAAATAAACCCCCAACTTTTATTTACTATACTTTTACTTTTAGGAGGTAATTACTACTTTCTTTTAGCTAATACTCAGATTCGATCAGAAAGCTGGTGCTTACTAGCTGTCATGCTATCTCTTCAACAAATGTATTATTGGATTAAAAATAGCAAAAAGAAAAACCTATTCTTTGCTCACCTTTTTTTAATTCTCGCAACACTAGGCCATTTCCAAGCTGCTTTTGTTGGATTAGCAGCATGGGTGTTTACTTTCTTAATATTTAAGAAAGAGAAAAAATATACTTGGCTGCCATTTTTAACTCCTTATATGATAACTGCCATAATCTATTTTAGGTACTTATATATTAACAAGGAAGATTTCTTAGAATGGTTTGGCTTCTACTTTGGGAGAGAAGGCGATATGGTCGGGCACGCTGGAGGGGTGATTGGTAGTGCTTTTAAAAGACTATCTAATGGAGCATGGGAAGAATCTATTCTCATTATAATCCTAATTATACTATTTGGGGTAGGCAATATAACTTCTTTATTCTATAATAGAAAAAACTACTTATTTGTCCTAATTGGATTATATGGAATGGGAGCATATCTTTCATGGCTACTTACTACAACACATGTAAATGATTACCATGCAGTTTGGTTAATTTTTTCCTTCCTTTCTATCCTCACTTTAACCCGAACTAATTCTTTTACTCGTCTAATCTATTATGGCAATCTAATTATCCTAATCGGATTACTTCTTTGGGGAGCACAATGGACTTATAGTGTAATAAATATTAACCCACGAGCAGATTATGAAGAAGATATAGAATATATTAATAGCGCACTAAAAGAAGATATAAAAACCATACACTGCCCTAGAGATATAATGTGGGATTTCAATTTTGAAGAAGCTACTTTTGACCCTAAATATTATACTAACAACACTGCAGATATTATTGTTCGCAGGAAATTCAAAAACCCAACTAATCTCATATCGTACCAGAAGTATGAAGGAAATCGTTTTATTATATTTGTAAAAAAATGATTATGAATTTATTATTAGTGATACCTTGTTATAATGAAGAGAAGATACTCCCCTACACTTTAGAAAAAACAAAGAAATATCTTCAAACATTAAAAAAAGATGGTGCTATTTCTAATAAAAGTCAAATATGTTTAGTAGATGATGGAAGCAAAGACAATACTTGGCAATTAATTGCTTCCCAAACAGAAGATCCTTTATTTTGTGGACTCAAACTTTCTAGAAATTTTGGCCATCAAAATGCGGTGCTAGCGGGACTACTCACACATTCTAACCAATTTGACTGTTATATTTCAATTGATGCCGACCTTCAAGATGATCTTAATGCAATTGCTGAAATGATTAAAAAACATAAAGCAGGTTATAGTGTAGTATATGGTGTTAGAAGCAATAGAAAGACAGATAGTTTTTTTAAAAGAAATTCTGCGAAACTATATTACAAACTACTTAACTTTTTTGGCGTAAATGCTATCTACAATCATGCCGATTATCGATTAATGGATAATTTAGTTGTTAATGCATTAGAAGGATATAACGAAACCAATCTTTTTATAAGGGGGATCATCCCTACTATTGGCTATAAATCTACTACTGTTGAATATAAAAGGACTGAAAGATTAGCAGGAGAAACTAAATATCCTTTAAATAAAATGATATCTTTTGCTTGGGAAGGAGTTACATCGTTCAGCAATTATCCATTAAAACTAATAATGAATATAGGCTTGTTACTTTTTTTTATTTCTTTAAGTATTGGGGCATGGGCCTTAATACAGTATTTTAAAGGAGCAATTATCCCTGGATGGACATCAACTTTTTTAACCATTATGTGTTTTGGAGGAATACAAATGATATCGATTGGAGTTTTAGGCCAATATCTTGGCAAAATCTATATGGAAGTGAAAGCAAGACCTCGATTTATTATAGAAAATGAGTTAAATAATATAAAGAAGGTTTAACATCATAGCAGATGGAAATAAAAATCAGAAAAGGAAAAAAAGAAGATTTGCCTGCTACATTAAGATTAATAAAAGAACTTGCTAACTATGAGAATGCGTTACAAGAAGTTACTATTACATTAGAAGATCTAGAAAGAGATGGATTTGAGGATAAACCATGGTATTGGTTTTTAGTTGCTGAAGATGACAATCAAATCATTGGACTATCTTTCTATTGGATTAGATACTCAACTTGGAAAGGAAAATTCCTATTTCTTGAAGATTTTATAATTAGTAAAAAATATCGAAAGCGTGGTATTGGATCAAAATTATTTGAAGCAACAATAAAGATATGTCAAGAGTTAAAACTAAATGGTATGATTTGGCAAGTATTGGACTGGAATACTCCAGCAATAAATTTCTATAAGAAGTACAATGCAAATATCAATAACAGCTGGCTGAATGGAAAGCTAACAAAAAAACAAATAAACCAAATCTGTTCTGATTTACAAACTAGCTAAACAAACTCAAAGAAAGATTCTATCCGTATTACAACCTATTTTCTCAAATAGCAAGCGAACTGAATTTCTGCCCTCCTCTCCTAAGGAAATGGAATAACTATTAACATATAGATCAATATGTGCATCAATAATATCTCGATCCATATGTTGAGCATGGGACTTTATAAAGGTAAAAGAAGATTTTCGGTTGTCAAAAGCATACTCTACAGATCTTCGTAAGACTCGCTCTACTTTCTTCTGAATTTCAAATGAGAAATCCCTTTTAATTCCTATACCTCCAAGAGGCAGTGGGTATCCCGTTAGTTGCTCCCAAAATTCTCCTAAATCTTTTACTTTTTCTAATCCTTGCTGATGATAAACAAATCGACTCTCATGTATAATTAATCCTGCATCAACATTTCCAGACAAGATTTCATTTTCAATTTCAGAAAAAAGTATCTCAACCTTATTAGAATATTGAGGATCTGATATGCTTAAAAGAAAATTTGCAGTTGTATGCTCTCCTGGTATTGCAATTTTACTCTCAGAATTTAAGATCGTACTAGGTCGCTTAATTAAGAGTGGACCGCAACCTCTCCCTAGAGCTGAACCACTATCTAATAAAAAATATTTGGATATACATTTGGCAAAAGCACCAAAAGATAATTTTGTAATATCTAGCTTTCCTTGGCAACCCCATTGATTAAGTTGCTCAACATCAGCAAACACAATGTCAAAATCTAGTCCCTCCATATTAATTTTTTTATGAACTAATGCGTCAAAAATAAAAGTGTCATTCGGACATGGAGAAAAACCTAAGGTAAGCTTCATAAGCTATTTAATATCTTCTCAACTTCAATATTCAAGTTTCTAATTGACAAATCTAAATTCCATTTTTTTCTATTTCTCTTTTCCACCCTGTTAGAAATAGACCTTACTTGTAAGCAAGGCACACCAAATTCTTCACAAACTTTAAATATTGAAGCGCCCTCCATACTTTCAATATCAGGCTTTAATCTTTCTACAATCTCTCGTATAGATTGCCCTCGGCCATGAACAGTATTTACGGTAATTGCTCTTACCTTTTTGAGACAGGTTTTGCCTTCAACTTGATATTGTGTTTTCAAATCAAAATCAGAGAACTCATCAAAATATTTACCATCCTCAAAACCAACTTCTGAAAAAGAATCTTCTATAACCTCAACTACCTCTCCATCCTTTAATTCATCTAAAAAAGAACCTGCAATACCCATATTAATTACTAAATCATACTTCATTTGCATTAATTCTTTAGTAAGATTTACTGCAGCATTAACCATTCCTACGCCAGTTATCAAAAGAGACTTGGATTGAATATAGGGGGATGATATTTCAAAATTAGTAGCTACAACAATTAAAACATTCATATGACAAATATATGGTATATTTGCCCCCTATTTATAAAAATATGAGTGATAATTATAACAAAAATTTAGCAAAAAATATTAAATCTATGCTCTCCGAGATAGGCGAAAATCCGGAAAGAGAAGGACTCATAAAAACACCTGAGAGAGTTGCTAAATCAATGGGGTTTCTTACCAATGGGTATAAAGAAAACCCATCAAAGATCTTAAAAGCCGCAATGTTTGCCGAAAATTATAGTCAAATGGTGCTAGTTAAAGACATTGAAATATACTCTCTATGCGAGCATCATATGCTGCCTTTTTTTGGCAAGGCGCATATAGCCTATGTCCCAAATGGACATATTGTAGGGCTTAGTAAAATACCAAGAGTTGTTGATGTATTTGCAAGGAGATTACAAGTACAAGAACGATTAACTGACGAAATTAAAGACTGTCTACAAGATACTTTACAACCAAAAGGTGTGGCCGTTGTCATTGAAGCTCAACATCTTTGCATGCAGATGAGAGGAGTAGAAAAACAACACTCATCAACAACAACATCTGCATTCTCCGGAATATTTCTAAAAGATGATAAAACACGTTCTGAATTTATGAATTTGATTAAATAATCTATGAAAGCTTACGTATTCCCAGGACAAGGGGCTCAATTTCCTGGAATGGGAAAAGAAATTTACGACAATTCAGATATTGCAAAAGAGTTGTTCGAAAAAGCAAATGAAATTTTGGGATTCTCAATTACTAGTATTATGTTTGGGGAAGATAGTGAAGCGCTCAAACAAACAAAAGTAACTCAACCAGCTATTTTCTTACATTCAGTAATTTTAGCAAAAGTATTAAACAAATCATTTAATCCAGAAATGGTTGCTGGACATTCACTTGGTGAATTCTCAGCACTTGTCTCTGCTGGGTATTTATTATTCGAAGATGGACTAAAATTAGTAGCCAAAAGAGCACAGGCCATGCAAAAAGCATGTGAAAAAAACCCCTCTACAATGGCTGCTGTCTTAGGCCTTGAAAATCAAATTGTAGAAAAAATATGTTCAGAAATAAAAGAGATAGTTGTTCCTGCAAATTATAATTGCCCAGGTCAATTAGTTATTTCTGGTAGTAATTACGGAATTGATATTGCATGCAGTAAATTAATCAATGTAGGAGCAAAAAGAGCTATGAAGCTCCCTGTTGGTGGAGCATTTCATTCTCCACTCATGGAGCCAGCTCGTGCTGAATTAGAGCAAGCAATTGATGAAACAACATTCTCAAAAGGAATTTGCCCTATTTATCAGAATGTTACTGCAACTGCAGTTGCAAATCCTCATGATATAAAAGAGAATCTTAAGAAACAACTTACAGCTTCTGTACTTTGGACTCAAAGCATGCAACAAATGATAAAAGATGGGTTGACATCTGTAACTGAAGTCGGACCGGGTAATGTTCTTCAAGGATTATTCAAAAAGGTAGATAGAAAACTAGAAACTTATAAAGCAAATCTATAAAGTGTTGTTTAGTAGATTTCCGCTATTATATAAATCATGCCAAGATCTTTTAGACTGACATTTCTTATATAATCCTGCATGATGCATATTATGACAATCAGTACCTACAAAGCTTACCATATTTTGCTTAATTAAAGCCTCTGCTTTATCCTTCACTTGCAAAGAATAATAACTAATCAATGAAAGCAAATTAATTTGCAGAAGAACCCCTCTGTCTACTAAATTCTGATAATCTTTCATCTGTAAATACTGATATCTTTCAGGATGTGCTAAAACTACTGTATAACCTTCCAGTTGCAATTTAAAAATGATATCAAGAAAATTTCTAGGGGCATCTAAGAATGATAATTCAACCAATAAATAATTAGCACCAAAAAATAGAAATTTTTCTTTGCCTATTTTCTGTTCAAAATCATAATCAAGATAATATTCTGCAACTGCATCAATTTCCATATTAATTCTCTGTGCTTTTAATTCGGCGCGAATAGCAGCAAGTCCTGCTAAAATTACTTCAGAAGAATTTTTATAAAAATCGCTCATTACATGCGGACTAGTAATAACCTTGCTAAAACCTAATCTCTGCATTTCCTGTATAAGGGTAACTGTGGTTCTCATGTCAGGGGAACCATCATCAATTCCAGGAATAAAATGAGAATGAATATCAGTCTTCAGGAAAGAAAAATCTAGAGGCTCTAATTCTTCATCATTCTTTTTCGAAAACCATTTTAACATTTATCCGTATTGTTCCTTATAATAATTTTGATAATCTCCTGTAGTAATATTTTCCAACCACGTTTCATTATCCAAATACCATGCAATAGTCTTTGTAAGACCTTCTTCAAATTGTAATGAGGGCTCCCAGCCCAACTCATTTTTCAGTTTGCTAGCGTCAATGGCATAACGCATGTCATGTCCTGGTCTATCTTTAACATACGTGATTAAGTTAGCAGAAGTGCCAGTTGGTTTATTTAAAGCAACATCCATTTGCTTACAAAGTATGTTTATCAAATCAATGTTTTTCCATTCATTAAAACCGCCTATATTGTAAGTTTCTCCATTAGACCCTTCATGATAGATTTTGTCAATCGCAATAGCATGGTCTATTACATAAAGCCAGTCTCTGGTAAATCTTCCATCACCATAAACTGGTAATTTTTTACCATGCCTAATATTATTAATAAACAAAGGCAATAACTTTTCAGGAAATTGATTTGGCCCATAGTTATTTGAGCAATTTGAAATAACATATGGCATACCATATGTATTCCCATATGCACGAACAAAATGATCAGAACTTGCTTTTGAAGATGAATAAGGAGATTGTGGGTCATATGGTGTTGTCTCTAAGAAAAATCCTGTTTCGCCTAGGCTTCCATATACCTCATCAGTTGAAACATGATAAAACAATTTACCCTTTTCATTCCCTTTCCATATTTTTTTGGCTGCATTTAAAAGATTTACTGTGCCAACAACATTTGTCATAATAAACTCCATTGGATTCGTAATTGATCGATCAACATGACTTTCTGCTGCTAAATGAATAACACCATCAAAATTATATTTTGTAAAAAGACTCTGTATGTACAATTCATCAACTATATCACCCTTCTCAAAAATATAATTTGATGCTCCCTCAATATCTACAAGGTTCTCTAGATTTCCTGCATAAGTTAATTTGTCAAGATTTACAATTTTATAATTAGGGTATTTATTTACAAATAATCTTACTACATGCGACCCGATAAATCCTGCTCCTCCAGTTATTAATATTACTTTCTCCATCTGAAATTTTCGTTTTTATAAATACAAAGCAAATATAGACAATTATTAGATAATACTTTGCGTTAGTTACTCACTTATAGTATTTTAGCGATCTAATGAAATCTCCAAAAATAAAAACCATTTGTATTTTACTGATATCAATTGTTTTTTTAAACACAAGTGCTCAAAACTATAGACAATCAACCTTCTCTTTCAACTACAACTATCAAATTCCAATTGGGAATTTAGCAAATAGCTTTGGTAATAGTTCTGCTATTGGGGGCTCCTTTCTTGTTGAGACAAGAAGTAATGTCCTCTTTGGGTTTGAAGTAAATTATCTTTTTGGAGATAATATTAAGGACTCTACTATCTTTAATAATATTAGCACCTCAAATGGAGCAATTATAGGCGCTGATGGCTATTACGCAAATATCAATGTAATGCAAAGAGGGTTTGATTGTTATTTATTTACTGGTTATGCTTTTCATCTTACAAAAAATAATTTAAGTGGCATCTATCTTTCACAAGGAATTGGCTATTTACAACATCAAATATTTATTAACACTAAAAACCAAGATATCCCTCAGCTTAATGAAGAGATGAAAGAAGGATATGATCGTTTCTCTAGTGGGTTTAGCACAAAACTTTCTATTGACTATAAATACTATCATAAAAAGGGAAGGTTTCAAATTAGTTCAGGAGTTAATTATACGATGGCCTATAGCAAGAATCAGAGAACATATGATTTTGCAAATAATAGCTATTACTCAAATAAAACAAGTTTAGACCAATTATTAGGATATAAAATTGAAATCATCATCCCTATTCAAAGAAAAAATGAAGAAAAATTTCATTACTTTTAGATGAATACAATTTATGATATTAGTATTTGGCTATACGTAATGGCAATTCGTATATCTGCGTTTTTCCACCCCAAAGCTAAATTATGGATAGATGGGCGGAAAGATATTTTTAAACAACTGGAAAAAATACAAAAAAATAATAATATTGTCTGGTTCCATTGCGCTTCATTAGGAGAATTTGAACAAGGCAAACCAATTATAAAATCTTATAAATTAAAGTACCCAAAACATAAAATTCTTGTTACATTTTTTTCCTCTTCAGGATTTGAAATTGAAAAAAAATCTACTCTAGCCAACTGGGTCTTCTATCTGCCTGCTGACACAAAATCAAATGCTAAAAAATTTATTAGACTTGTGAATCCAATAAAATCATTCTTTATAAAATATGAGTTTTGGTTTAATTATATATATGAATTAAAACAGAAAAACATACCTATATATAGTGTTTCTACTATCTTCCGAGATAAACAAAGGTTTTTTAAATATCAATGGTTCGCTAAACAATTAAAAAATATAAACTATTTCTTTGTGCAAGATGAGGCTTCAAAAATTCTACTAAATTCAATAGGCATATATAATATTACTATTATTGGTGACACACGATTTGATAATGTTTTTGAAAAAGCGCAAAACCCTATAGAAATTAAGTTAATCCAACTATTTAGCAAAAGAAATAAAACTATTGTTTTTGGTAGTACTTGGCCACAAGATGAAAAAATTTTAATACAATATATTAAGAATCATCCTGAAAACAATTATATAATTGCACCACATGAATTATATAATTGCAAAAGCCTCTGCAAAAGAACCAATGGGATAGCTTATTCAAAGGTAAATAAAGAAAACATCTTGACTACTAACACGGTTATAATTGATAACATTGGCTTACTTGCCAATATTTACCAGTATGGAGATCTAGCCTATATTGGAGGCGGATTTAAATCTGGTTTACATAATATCTTAGAGGCAGTCGCGTTTGGCTTACCTGTAATATTTGGACCGAAATACAAAAATTTTACTGAAGCAACAAATCTAATAAAGAAAAAGGGGGCTATCTCAATCTCCAATTATCAAGAACTAATATCTGCTGTTAATGCATTCAACACATTCGATAAATCAATTGCATACAACTATATAAAAGAGAATCTTGGGGGAACAAAAAAAATATTATCTGTAATAGGGCAATAATACAGGAAATTAAAAACCGCGCTGCCTTTTGGCTTCAAATATTAAGATAGCAGCTGAGACCGAAACATTCATAGAATCTATTTTTCCTTGCATTGGTATGGTAATATTTTGAAACTTAGAATCTTTCCATTTTTCAGATAAGCCGACAGCTTCATTTCCAACAACAAATGCGCTAGCACTTTTATAATCTTGCTGATCATAACAAGCAGTACTTTGTAATGAAGCACAGTAAATAGTAATCTGATTCTTTTTCAAAAAACTAATAATCTCACTTGCAGTACCAATTGCAACTTGATTTGTAAATACACATCCAATACTTGATCGTACCACATTTGGATTATATAAATCACACTTAGGATCAGAGATAATTACAGCATCAACCTTTGCCGCTTCTGCAGTACGCAAAAGCGCACCTATATTCCCTGGCTTTTCTAGAGATTCTGCAATTAAAATTAAGGGATTAATAGTAAGCTTTAAGTTTGTTAAACTTAAATCTTTAGCTTTAGCAATTGCAATAAGTCCTTCAGTAGTATCTCGATAGGCAAGCTTTTCAAATATCTCTTTAGTAATTTCAATTAATTCGATATCTTCTGAAAGCCTCTTGACCTTATCTTCAGAACATATCTTAGAACAAAATAAGATGTTCTCTATTTGATAACCTGCGTTCATAGCTAAACAGATCTCTTTTTGACCTTCAATTAAAAAAATACTCTTCTGCTTTCTTGTCTTAGCCTTCTCTTTTAAATGAACAAGTGACTTTATAAATGGATTCTGAAGTGACGTTAACTTTCTCAAAATGAATACAATTTTATTATACTACAAAAATACTGAAAAAAAGCATATCAATTTAGAAAACAAAACGAGAGATAACCTTACGACTATCTCCCGCTATGTACCCGGGACGGGACTTGAACCCGTACGAACTAATGTTCATTGGATTTTAAGTC
>CEUA01070505.1_pt1 | contig 32820 bp, 13 predicted proteins | sample 361541 | NCBI WGS metagenome assembly CEUA01 (sample SAMEA2623079, study PRJEB7988) | marine metagenome | isolation source: saline water (ENVO:00002010), including
TAACACATAGTGGCTGCACAGTTTATGATAGTTTGATTATGCGTATTTGACAGTCTATGTAATACCGTGATTCGCAGTATTAGGGCGGCGTTGTTGATGTTGGGCGGTGGGGCGTTGTTAGAAAAATCGAAGTAGCTAACCTACAGAGGTGACAAATCGAGAGAGAGATATTAATATATAAAAAATATCGGCCAGAAATTTTTCGCCGTATAGGGTTTCATGAATAAGGGTTTTACATCTATTACGTTTCAGGTAATAGTACATGTATTAGCAATAGTTGCATTACTTCCTCAGTTTTGTAGTTGGGGAAGTTTTTTAGTGTTTATTTTTTCCTTCTGGTTGACTGGTTGTTTTGGGTTGACATTAGGATATCATCGTCTACTAGCACATAGATCATTTGAAGTACCTCTATGGTTTGAGAGAGTCATTGCCACACTTGGAGCATTGTCTTATCAGTTTGGTCCTCTACGTTGGGTTAGTATACATCGACAACATCATAAGCATTCAGATACTGAGTTAGATCCGCATAATAGTGAAGAAGGTTTTTGGTGGAGTCATATGGGATGGTTATTCAAGAATCCTCCGTATGCTAATAGAGAGTATGTAAGTGATATAATAGATGATACTTATTATAGATGGCTAGACAAATGGTTTTGGACATTACAAATCCCCCTTGGAGTTCTTCTGTATAGTTTGGGAGGATGGTCATTTGTATTATGGGGTATACCTGTAAGATTAGTATATACCTTTCATGCTACTGTTATTGTTAATTCTGTTACTCATAAATGGGGATATCAAACATTTAGTGAAGTACCTGGATTAAATAACCCTTTAATTTCTTTAATTTCATTTGGTGAGGGATGGCATAATAATCATCACGAATATCCAGAGTCTGCAAAATTAAGTTATTTGAAGAATGAATTTGACATAACATGGTATCATATAGTATTATTAAAGAAACTTGGGTTAGCAAAGAATGTACGGCTACCAAGTAATATATAAATCAGTTTATGTTGAGGATGATGCAAAACATTGATGATATTACGTATCACATTTATTTAAAGGACAAACCAATATATTGGAATTTAGATGAGGAAGATTTTGATGAGAAATGGCAGATGTTACATGTAATGATAGATTTAATAACAACTGATTATGAAAAGGAAGATCTATCATATACTAAGTTACAAGGTAAGGTAGGATATGGTGGTCCTGGAAGAGTAGTATATACCACACCTATAGACGAAGATTCTTATTGACAATTACTAAATAAACTGTTAAAATAACATTGAAGTGAGTTAACTTTTATGGCTAAAGGATTTAAGGTAAAAACAGTTGCACCTAAAGCAAAAGGCCCTGAATGGGACATAGATGCAATTAAAGAACGAATGAGAGGAAAGAAGATTGTCTTTTGCTTACCAGGTAGAGGATGTTCTTATATCTTTTTAAAGAATTTTGTTCAACTGTGCTTTGATATGGTACAGAACAATATGAGTATTCAGATATCACAAGATTACTCATCAATGGTAAACTTTGCACGTTGTAAGGTACTTGGAGCTAATGTACTACGTGGTTCAAAACAAATTCCTTGGGATGGTAAGTTAGAATATGATTACCAACTCTGGATTGATAGTGATATAGTCTTTGACACTTCTAAGTTCTGGCAGTTATGCGATTTAGCATTACCCGCAGAAGTTGAAGGGAAGGAGACAGAAGAAGCAGAAGTAGCAGCAGGATGGTATGCCACTGAAGATGGTACTACTACTTCCGTTGCACACTGGCTTGAAGAGGATGACTTCCGTAAGAACGGTGGTGTTATGAATCACGAAACCGTTGAGACAATGGGTAAGCGTAAGAAACCATTCACTTGTGATTACACTGGTTTTGGTTGGGTGCTTATTAAGAAAGGTGTATTTGAAAACCTTGAGTATCCTTGGTTTGCTCCTAAGATGCAAGTCTTTGAATCTGGTGAGGTTCAGGATATGTGTGGAGAGGACGTTAGTTTCTGTTTAGACTGCATTGAAGCAGGTTATAAGATCTGGGCGGATCCTCGTATTCGTGTCGGTCACGAAAAAACTCGTATTATCTAAATTATGCAATTTGCGTCGTGTCTCGGGCTTTTCCTCGTACTTGGTATAACTGGATTTGCCCTTTATCTTAAATCATTTAACCCACATTAAATATGGCTAAATCAGTAGCATGGAATCCTGAAACGTTTATCGAAACGAAACCGAAAAAAACTCGGCAAGGAACAGGAAAACATACGAAATATGCTGCCTCCTCTCGTAACAAAGCACCAAAGCGATATAGAGGCCAGGGCAAATAATACATATAGTGTCTAAATAGACTAAATTGTCTCTTTTAGGCACTTTTTTAATGCACACCATCGTATTGGAGATCACAATGGCACCTAAAATGCTTAGAGAGATCATGGAAGACGATCTAACACCTAAGAAAAGCGACAAAATGGAGAAATCTCAGGACTTTTATGAACGTCTTGACGATCCTGATGATGGTTTAGACTATGAAATCGAAAGTTATGAGGTAATTACTGAATACAGGTAATAAACCTTAATAAATAATATAGGTCTAGGTAATTTTTATGCCTTTAGAAAGGGTAAGTCAAGGATTTAGGGATATTAGTGCTTCATTTAAGATTAATCCTCTTAATGATGACCTAGTTCCACTAAAAAATGAGCAAGCAATTGCTCGTTCTATAAGAAATATTGTCTTTACTATCCCTGGAGAGAAACCTTTTCAACCAGACTTCGGTTCAAACATCAGTTCCTTACTATTTGAGAGTATTGATGAAGTAACTGCAGTTAATATTAAGGATGAAATTAGAGAATCTATAGAAATCTATGAACCTAGGGTTATATTGAGAGATGTTGCAGTATTTCCTGATTATGATAATAACAATTTTGAAGCAACAATCGTATATGAAATAGTGGGAATCGATGCCCCACCTCAATCATTAGAATTTGTGTTACAGCCAACTAGATAAATGCCTCTTCAAAATTTTACTAATCTGGATTTTGACCAGATTAAAGACTTACTTAAAGATTATATAAGGAATAATTCCAATTTTACGGATTATGACTTCGAGGGATCTAATCTGTCAACCATTCTTGATGTACTATCATACAATACTTACATAACCTCTTACAATGCCAACATGGTATCTAATGAGGTATTCATAGATTCTGCTACTCTGAGAGAAAATGTAGTATCATTAGCAAGAAATATAGGATATTTACCAAGATCAAAGAAATGTTCAAGAGCACAAATAAGATTTTTTGTAGATTTAAGTAGTGTTACTCCTGCACCTGCAAATTTAACCCTTGCAAAAGGTCCAGCTGCTAGTACAGGGAACCAATTTGGTGGTCAATCCTTTGTTTTTAACCTTCCTGAAGATAAAACAGTATCAGTTGTTGATGGTGAAGCAACTTTTCTGGAATTAGAAACCTATGAAGGGACTCTTCTTGACAAAACTTTTACATATTCGTCTAGAAATCCCAATCAAAGGTTCATTTTACCTAATACTGGTATAGATCTTGACACTTTAATCATTAAAGTTAAACCAACATCAGGTTCTACCGTTAGTGTTAAGTATGTAAGACAAGATAATCTCTTTAATGAGACGACTGGGACTACAATTGACGGTACTTCTAACATATATTTTATTAATGAAGTAGAAAGTGAGCAATATGAAATAATTTTTGGTGATGGAGTCTTTGGTAAAGCACTAGAAGATGGTAATATTGTTGAAGCTTCTTATATCGTAGCGAGTGGTGATAGTGCTAATGGTGTGAGTAATCTTACATTCGCAGGTAGATTGACATATACTAGAAACTCGGTTGATATCAATGTAACCAGTGGTATCTCTTTAATCACTGTTAATACCCCCTCTAGTGGCGGTGAGAGCATCGAAAGTACTGACTCCGTTAAAAAGTACGCACCACAAGTTTATACCACTCAGAATAGAGCATTAACTGCAAATGATTATGAAATTCTAATTCCAAATAAAATTTATCCCGAAACTGAATCAATCTCTGTATATGGTGGTGAAGAGTTAGTTCCACCACAATATGGAAAGGTGTTTATTAGTATAAAACCAAGAACTGGTGATTTTGTACCTAATATGATTAAGCAAAATATTAAAAGGGATTTGAAGAAATATGCTGTTGCTGGAATTATCCCTGAAATATTAGATTTGAAGTATCTCTTTATTGAAACTAATAGCAATGTATATTATAATACGAATGCAGCACCAAATGCAGCTTTTGTTTCTACAAGAGTGCAACAAGATATCACAAAATATTCTGAATCTTCAGAATTAAATAAGTATGGTGCAAGATTTAAATATAGTAAATTTTTGAAGGTCATAGATCAGAGTCATGAGTCTGTTACATCCAATATTACTACTGTTGAGATGAGAAGAGACTTAAGAATAGCACTAGATCAATTTGCTGAATATGCAATTGATTTTGGTAATGAAATTCATATTAATTCAATGGATGGATATAATATTAGATCAAGTACTTTTAAAGTATTGGATATTAATGAAGATGTTTATCTTACTGATATTCCAGATCCTAATAAAAAGACTGGAAGTATTTCATTATTCTCATTAAATGAAGGATCTACTAGTCCAGTTGTTCAAAGAAAGAAGGCTGGTACTATAAACTATAAAACAGGTCGGGTTACATTAGATCCGATAAATATAGTATCAGGAAAAACTAAAGACAGTGTTCAAATTTTAGAAATTTCTGCAATTCCCGAATCAAACGATATTATCGGATTACAGGATCTTTATTTGCAACTAGATAGTAGTAATGTTGACATGATTGTTGACGAAATTAGTTCAGGAATCGACCCATCAGGATCCAATTATGTTGTTACCCCAAGTTACACTTCTGGCAGCATTGTAAGATAAAAAATGACAGAAAAGAGAGTTCAATTTAATCAGATTGTAAAGAATCAACTGCCAGAGTATGTGCAGAATGAATTTCCTTTGCTTGGTGATTTCTTATCTCAATATTATTTGGGACAAGAGTATAAAGGTGGTCCTTTAGATCTAATTCAGAACATTGATCAATATATAAAATTAAGTGAATGTGGAGATATAACAAAAAGTACAATATTAAATGAAGTAGATGATAATGCAGATGATACTTGGTTAGATCAGTATCAAACGACTATTGCTGTTGAGAATACTGAAGGGTTTCCTGATAATTGGGGACTAATAAAAATTAATGATGAGGTTATTACATATGCAAGTAAGACATCTATCAGTTTTGTTGACTGTATTAGAGGATTTAGTGGTATTACGTCCTTTACAAACTCTTCTAATCCAGAAAATCTTGTTTTTACGAATTCTGAAAGAGCTATTCATGAAAAAGAATCTGTTGTAGAGAATTTAAGTATCTTATTTTTAGAAGAATTTCTTAAAAAGATTAAAAGGCAGTTTTTATATGGATTTCAAAAAGACTTAGATCCAAAAATCAACGAAAAACAGTTTATTCGTCAATCTAAAGACTTTTACTCCACTAGAGGAACTGAAGAATCCTTCAAAATCCTCTTTGGAGCACTATATGGAGAGCAGGTTAGTGTTGTTCGTCCTATTGATAATGTAATTTCACCTTCCAATGCAAATTTTAAGAAAACTAGAGATGTTATTGTAGAACCAGTCCTTGGAAACCCCGAAGATTTGGAAAATTTGACTCTTTTTCAAGATGAATTTGAAAATATATCAAAAGCATATGCTCCTATATCAGCTGTAGAACAAGTTAATGTTGGTGTTTTAACAAATAGATATTATAAACTTAGTCTTGATGCTTCTTTTAACCAAAATGATGGATCTACCGAATTAATATATGGTAAGTTTGCAGTAAATGCGGAAACTAGAGTAATTGGTCAAGTCGGTATTGCTCAAACCTATATGGATGTAGATTCCACTTTAGGATTTCCTAATTCTGGAACACTTTCCTTTACTTATGAGAATGGAACGGCTGGAGTATGTACATATGCTGATAAAACTGTAAATCAATTTTTAGGAATTAATACAACTGGAATTGATGATATAATTAGCGATAAAACAAGCATAGATCAGGATACTTTTGCTTATGCAGTTGGTGTTGGATCTACAAATCCAATAAGAGTAAAAATAAGATCTGTTTTACATGATTTAGAACTTCCTAAGAATAATTACTACCAAAGGAAGGGATCAAAGGTAAAAATTAAATCTTTGGGTGAAATTGGTAATACCGTCAATGCAAATAATTGGTTATTTAATACTGCACAAAGTTATGTTGTAAAATCTTTAGTTTTAGTTGATTCTATTAATAATACTTATAAATTAATTACCGAAGATAGTAATATTCTTAGAATTGGTGATAAAGTTACGACACATGAGACTGTTATAAGTGGAACTCAATGGGGATCTCTTATAACATCAGATTTTGGACCAATTTCCAAAAAATATTATACTGTTACTGATGTTTTTGATAAAAGCACTTGTTTGATAACAGGAACGGGTATCGGAGACCCAAATCAAGTTACTAAAGTAACTAAAACAATTTCTAAAGCAGATTCTAATATCCATGACAATTTAAATAAGATTACAGCTAATATTCAGAACATCTATACTGAAAATGATAAGGTTTTAGTTGCATCATCATCATTACCATATACAGGACTTACTAAATTAGATCCAAGGTTGCAAAAATACACTTTTAGTGGAACTTATGCTGCAGGTACTGAAGAAATACAAATAACAACAGGAGTTGATCATAATTTTTATACTGGAGATGCTGTTTATTACACACCACAGAAAAGTGTTATAGTTACACCTCTTCCAGACGGTACTATTGTTAATCAGGAAGTTATTGAGAGTTCTCTCTTTGGTAATCAAATAGATTATCGGGGTGAAGGACTTTATTTTGTAAAAAGGGTAAATGGAAACATAGTAAAATTTGCAAAAAGTACATCTGATTTATATTCAGGTATTTTTGCACAAGTATCAGTATCTGATGGATTAAATGATGTTACTATTACTTCTAATGATATTCAGAAGTATAATTTTGATAAGAAAAAGATAGAACCACAAAAACTTTTTAGGCAAGTTTATAAACCAGTACATGATGGGAAAAAACATGAAACACTTCCTGGATATAATGGAATTCTGATAGATGGTGTAGAAGTTTTAAATTATAAGTCTAAAGATTTTGTATATTATGGAAATTTAAATTCTATTGATGTTATTAGTGGTGGAAAAAATTATGATGTGATCAATCCACCTGTTTTGTCTATTAATGATTCTGTTGGTACTGGAGCAACGGGAACTTGTTCAGTTAATGGATCTATAGAGGATATTAGAATTATAGATTCTGGATTCGATTATTTAGATGTTCCTACTATAAAAATTAGTGGTGGTAATGGAAAAGATGCTACTGCGGTTGCTAAATTAAATACTGTTCCTCATGAGGTTCGATTTAATGCTACTGGAGTTGGTCTGGGTACAGTAGCTATTGGAACTGTAACAGATTCAAATGCTGGTGTTAATACATCTTCTATTGGATTTACTACTTACCACAAATTTAGAGATGGTGAAAGAGTTGTATATGATAATGCTGGAGGAAATCCTTTGGTTGGGTTATCCACTGATGCAATATATTATGCTTCTAAACAAACTGAATATACTATAAAATTGCATGAGAATTTTAATGATGCTGTTGTTGGTCTTAATACAATATCAATAACTAATTTTGGTACAGGTGTTCAAGCATTTAAATCCTTAAAAGGAAAAGCTGTTGTAAGTTCTGTTGTAGTAACAAATAAAGGTTCTGGATATGAAAATAGGCAAAAGTCATGTCCTACAACTGGAATTAATACTGCATCTAATACTATAGAAATTTCTAGTCATGGATATGAGACTGGTGAGATTATTAGTTATTCTGTAGATGGAACAGAAATTGATGGTCTTTCAACTTCGTTAGATTATTATATTTCCGTTGTAAATCAAGATTCTTTTAAATTAGCAACTGTAGGAGTTGGAACAACTGTAAAGGATTTTTATTTAAAGACAAACCAATTCCAAGATTTGAGATCGATTGGTGTAGGAACTCATACTTTTAACTATCCTTCTATTTCGGTAGAAATTAATGGAACTGTTGGAATATCATCTATATCAGGAAACACCTTTGAGGCGACTCTACAACCGATTGTAAGGGGTGAAATAACAGGTGTTGATATTACCAGAACTGGAGTTGGATATGGAGCCTCAGAGGTTCTTAACTTCCATAGGACACCTGATGTTAGTGTAAATTCTGGTAGAGATGCTGTACTAACTCCAGTTGTTTCTAAAGGAAAAATTGTTGATGTTAGTGTTGCTTATGGTGGTACTGATTATAATTCTCCACCTTTATTGAGTGTTTCTGGAATAGGTTCTGATGCAAAATTAGTTCCTCAGATGAATTCTGCAGGTACAATTATTTCTGTAAATATTCAGCAAAGTGGTATTGGTTATGGAACTTCAGATACCTTTATTAAAGTAGTAGAATCAGGATCTGGAGTTAAATTCAGACCATCTATACAATCTTGGAGAGTCAATGAGTTTAAAAAGAATTTAACAATATTGAATGAAGATGATGCATTTATTTCTGTGCCAGTTAATAGGGATTTTGGTCTTCAATGTTCATATGTTTATGCGCCAAGAAATTTAAGAAAGATTTTATATCAGACTGATGGAGATGGTAATGTTTTATATGGTAAGAAAGATTTAAGTCTGATAAATGGTGTAGAACAAAGTTCAGGTTCTCATTCTCCTATTATTGGATGGTCCTATGATGGACACCCAATTTATGGTCCATATGGATATGTGAATAAAACTGGTGGTCCAGTAGTTCAAATGAAATCTGGATATGTTGAACAAGCTACTAGTAGAGCAAATAGACCACCTACATCAGTCTTCCCGCCAGAATTTTTTGTAGAAGATTTTAATTGGACATCATCAACGGATGAATCATATCTTGATGAGAATAATGGAAGATTTTGTGTAACTCCAGAATTTCCAAAGGGAACATATGCTTATTTTGCAACATATGATGGAGCACCATCTTCTGCAGGAGTATTTAAAAATTATAAGCAACCAGTTTTCCCATATTTGATTGGAAACTCTTATCATACTAAACCTAATAGTTTTAATTTTAGTAGATTATCAAATCAAGTAGATTATGATTTAAATAGAACAAATTGGAGACGAAATAGTTATCCATATGGATTTGCCAAGGATTATAGTGGTTATGATTATGTTATGCAATCCTATGATTATGTCAAACAAGATTCTATTATTGATTATGCTGAAAAGGGATCAGTAGATTCTGTTGGAATTATTACTGGTGGAGTTTCTTATAAAATTAATGATAAACTTGTTTTTGATGATGAAATAATTAATACTTCTAATGTATCTGCTAAAGTTACTAAACTATCTGGACCAGGAATAGCAGAAATAAGTGTAACGAATCAAAAGTTTGATAATGTAGAATTTTATCCTACAGGTAATAGTTTTGTCGGAATTGCAACAACTAATTTTGGATATGTAAATAATGCTTTAGTAACGGTTTCTGGTTTAACAACTACATCATCTTTAATTCAAGGAAAATACAATATTGGAATTGGTACTAATAGATTAGTTCTAACTCAAGGAATATCTACAGATGGAGCAACAGGTGTTGTTACTTACTTCCCAGTAGCTGGTAATATAAACTTTATTCGACCAAATGATATTTTAATGGTTGGATATGGTAATAGTGAAGAGAATGTTAAGGTTTTAAGTATTGATAAACAGTCAAGTAGATTAAGAGTCTTAAGAACTCATAATATTGGAGTAACTGCTCCTATAGGTTTATCGCATACTTCAACAACTCGTATAGAAGATCTACCGAGATCATTTGTTGTTGACGTTGGTATTAATACTACATTTAACTCTAGAACAAATACTGAATATTATTTTAATCCATCAGAAGCTGTTGGTCTTGCTAATAGTAGTACTACTGTAGTTGGATTGGGTACAACAGTACCAATTTCAAATCCAGGTGCTGGTGCTACGCAAGTCTTTATTCCAACTCAAGCAATTTATCTTCCAAGTCATAACTTACAGACTGGTGACGAAATTACATATCATATAAACCAAACAAATGGTGCATCTATAGGTATAGCAAACGATAATCAACATGGTATTGGTGCTACATCCCCAACTACAACTCTTCTTTCTGTATATCAAAAATTATGGGCAACAAAATTAACTGACGATTTTGTTGGTCTATCTAGTGTTAGAGTTGGTTTAGGTTCTACAGGAACTTATATTGGTGCTGCTTCTAGTGTATCTACTTCTGGATTACTTCATTTCTTAGGATCTGGTATTGGATCATATCATAGTCTTAAGACTAATTATTCTGAAGTTATAAAAGGATCTGTAGATAAAAATATAGTTAGTGTTGTTGGAGTAGCCACACATGGATTGACTACTAAAGATAAGGTATTTGTTGAGGTTAGTCCAGGACTTACTACTAGTGTAGCAATTAAGTATAATAAAGCAAATAGGAAATTAGTTGCTAATCCTTTAGGATTCTCCACTTCTGGAATTAAAACTGATACTTCTACTTCAGGTCTTCAGAATACAATTCAAATTGATGATCATAGGTTAACTACAGGACAAACAGTTATACATTTATCTGGTGATAATCCAGTATCATCTTTGGTAGATCAGCAGCAATATTATGTGTATGTTATTGATAATAATAAATTTAGACTTACTGACAATCTGTATGAGACTACTAGACCACTTCCTAAGTTTGTTAGTCTTGCTTCTTCTGGTGCAGGAACTATTTCTCCAGTTAATCCTCCATTAACATTCTATAGAAATTCGAAGGTGGAATTTGATGTTTCAGATTCAACTTTATCATATGAACAAAGTTCAACTAGTTTTGCTGGATTTACTTTAGATTTTTATAGAGATTCTAATTTTTCTCAAAAATATATTACGAATGGATTAACAGATACATTTGATGTTACTAATACTGGTACAATTGGTGTATCTGGAGATGCCAAGGTAACTCTAACTGTTAATGAGAATACTCCAGATATTCTTTATTATAAGTTAACTCCAGTTCCAACAGAAGAAAATTTAACGGTTAATAAAGAGATTGTTATAGATGATAATGTTGATTTGAATAATCAATTATTATTTACTGATAGTTTGTATAATGGCGAATTTAATATTATTTCAACGGGAACAACAACATTTACTTATGATATAGAAGAGTATCCAGAAGCATCTTCATATACTCTTGGTGCAGATTCCAAATTGCAATATGCAACTATTTCTACCAGTGCTTATGGTAGAATTGAAGATATTACAGTTCTTGATGGTGGTTCAGGATATTTAAGTTTACCAGGAATTACTACTATTAATTCTGCAGTAGGATCAGGTGCTGTAATAGAACCTTTTAGTAAATCAATAGGAAAAGTTTCAAGAGTTACTATTGAAAATATTGGATTTGATTATCCTTCTGATAAAACTTTAGAACCAACTGCAGTATTACCTCAAGTATTAAGAATTGAACCTCTCACGGGATTTAAATATATTGGTATTACATCTTTTGGACAAGGTTATAATACCGATCCAAGTTTAGTAGTTCTTGATGGAGTTACTAATAAACCAGTTACTGATGTTGATTTGAGATATAATCCAGATGAACAGGTTGTTGATGTTCTTGAAAATTCAGAATCTTTAAACAATACAACACCATCAATTATTCCTGTTGGAAATCCTAATGGAGTTAGGGCTTCAAATATTACATATGATAATGCAACTCAAGAAGTAACGGTAACTCTTAAGAAAGGATTTAGTGGAGTTGTTGGCCAATCTGGGACATATATCGATCCATTCCCATTTGAGGTTGGTAGTAAATTCTTAGTCGAGAATGTAAGTGTTGGAATTGCTTCTACTGCTCTTGGATATAATTCATCTCAATATGATTACGCTTTATTTACTGTATCTGAAGTATCTCCAAATTATGGTGGTCTTGGAATTGTAACCTATAGTATGGCAAATTATCTTGCCAAGAATGTAGAATATCCAGGTATAATGGATGCGATCAATTCTGTTCCTTCATTGGTACCAGAAAAATGGTTCCCTAAATTTGATGTAAAATTACAATCAAGTAGATTTAGACCAGGTGATGATATAAAGAGTAGTGGGGGAGCAAAAGGAACTGTATTCTCATGGGATGAATCAAGTAAATATCTGACAGTAGAATCAGCTGATAAATTTGTTGTTGATGATGTTATTGAACAGGTAAGATTCCGTGGCAATAAAATGCCCGATAATCAGTATTCATCTCCTACTGGAGCAAAGGGTTTAATTAAGGAACAAATTAGTTTTGAAACTAAGTATAATTTTGATTATTATTCTGTTGTAGAAAATGGATGGGAATATAATACAGGAATATTAAATAATGAGTTGCAGAGAGTTCATGATAATGAATACTATCATGCTTTCTCTTATGCTATTAAATCACATGTTCAATATGATGAATGGAAAGATATTGTAGGATCTTTGAATCATACAGCTGGATTTAGAAAGTTTAGTGATCTTCAAGTAGAATCAAAACTTCCTTCAGCAAAATCTAATACACTTCGTCCAGGAATTACAACTGCTACCGATACTACAATAGAAATAACTTCTCTTCAGAATTTAAATTCTGTTAATAATTATGATTTAGCATCTGAGAATTATTTAAGATTGGAGTCAAGTAGATATTCTGATGAGATTAATTTTAAAACTCGTCTTATAACTGATTATGCAGAATCTGTTTCTAATAGAGTTGTAACTATTGACGATTTTAGCAATCTCTTTAATAGTAATCCAAGATCGACTCCATTTGCAGATGTTTATAGGCAACGTCTGGCTGATGGTAGATCTCAGATGTTCCTTGCATATATTCAGGATAGATTATATACGGGTGAACGACAAGTAATGTTTGTTAATACATTGCATGATACTGGTCGTGGACTTACTATGATTAATCAGTATGGTGCTATTGATACTGTTCTTGATCTTGGACAATTTGATTATGCAATTGATGGTGCAGAATCTATTCTTCGTTTTTATCCACACAAATATAAGTTAAACAATTATAACGTTGTATTATGGTCTTATCATATTGATACAAATCAACTTGGACTTACTACTTCTATAGCAGGTACAGGATCCGCAGGTATTGGTAGTACTACCATCCCAGGTGCTCCATATAACCCTACAGATGGTCTTAATGGGTCTTTAGTTAGTATCGCTACAACTAACGTTGAAATCGCTGGAGGAGCAGCAAAGGTCATTCATACGTTAGCAGGAATCGGAACTACAACATCAGGTACAAGATCTGCTAAACTTTTAGTTAGTGTTGAGGGTAGTGATGGAAGTGTTGAATATGATCAGGTAAATCTAATTCATGATGGAACTAATGTTGGTTGGCAAGAATATGGACAATTAACAATTCATTCTCAGGATGCTGCTTCTTCTGTAGGAAATATTGGAACCTTCTGGCCTTATATGTCAGGTAACGATCTAATTGTTACTTATACACCTGAGGCTGGACTTACTACTGCATATGTTAATTCTATTGCTATTGGTATAGCAACTGAAGGATATATTGGTATTGGTTCTTATGATATGCAGCACGGTGAGATGTCTGCTCAAAGTACTGGTATTAGTTCTAGTGCTACTCCAATTGCTGTTGGTATTGCAAGTTATAGTGATGCTTATGATGCTGGATATTGCATGGTTCAGATTGCAGATAAGATCAATGGTCATTATGAACTTGCAGAGGTTATCTTTATAGATGACTATACGGATGCAAGTAATGTAATGTTGACTGAGTATGGAAATGTACATACATCTACTGGACCTGCTGGTCTTGGTACTGGTGCATTCCCAACTGCTGGATTAGGTACTATTAGTGCAAGACGTACTACTGATAATCAAACAGAACTTACTTTTGTTCCTCATGCAGGAATTGGGGTCTCAATTACAACATTCTTAAATGTTCTTAGAGTTGAAGAAAATACTGAACTATTACCAGCTGCTGCAACTAGAGAAGTTGGTGGAGAACAAGTTAAAGATTTGGGTAATGCTTCTATTGAAAGTGGATATGCAGAATATGAAGGAACTGAAGTAGCAATTAAGAGAAACTTTGATCTTCAGCATAAGACAGAACCAATCTTTGAAAAACCATATGATGGATCATCTGCAACTATAATAGATGTTAGTGCTGATACTATTAGATTATCAAATCATTTCTTTGTTACTGGACAAGAAGTTTCGTATGGTCATACTGATGCAAGAACTGGAATTTCTTCTGCTATTGGAATTGCATCAACTTCATTCCCAGCTCTAGGAATCACGACAACTTATTTGCCATCTTCTGTCTTTATTATTAAGAAAGGAGAAGATAAAGTTCAACTTGCAAGAACTGCAGAGGATGCATTAAAAGAAATTGCTGTTCCACTAGATCTTACTCATGTTGGAATTGGAACCTCACATACTTTCATTGCTAAAGATGCAAATACAAAAGTAATGGTTGGGATTGATAATATGATTCAATCACCAATTGCTGGTACATCAGTTACAACTACTCTTGCTAAACATGTTCCTCTTGGTGAAGATATAATTTATTTCGCAGGAATTACATCATTCTTTGGTGCTGATTATATTCGGGTTGCTGCTGGAAGTACATCTGAAATTATGAAGGTACTTTCTGTTGGTATTGGTTCTACAAATGCAATTAAAGTTAATAGACCTTGGTTAGGAACAAATTTAGGAGTCCATTCTGCAGGGACAAATGTTGAGAAGATTAGAGGAAATTATAATATTATCAATAATAGAATTCACTTTATTGAAGCACCTTATGGAAAGACTCCACTATCTACATCTACTGCTGCTCCTGACGACAGAGATTGGGTTGGAATAACAACATCATCTAGTTTCCAAGGAAGAGTATTTACTCGTTCTGGTGTTACTGGAGGAACGTCTGAAACGTATTCATTAAATTATCTTTATGATGATATAACTCAGCAATTTAATGGATATAGAGATACATTCCCATTAACAGTTGATAAAGCAAATGTAACGGGTATTGCTACAAATAATGGTATAGTCTTAATTAATGGAGTATTCCAAGGACCAGGTGCAAATTATGATTATACTATGGCTACAGTTGGTTCTGCTTCTTCAATTTCATTTACAGGAACAGCAGCATCAGTTTCATATGATGTTAATACTGCGTCAATTCCTGTTGGTGGTGTTATTGTTTCAGTTGGATCTACTAGAGGATTTGGTTATCAACCATTAGTTGCTGCAGGTGGTACAGCAGTTGTATCTTTAGCAGGAACAATTAATTCTATTAGTATTGGAAATACTGGGTCTGGATATAGGTCTGGAATTCAAACAGTCTTTGTTGGTATTCATACAGAAACTTTCGGACCAGCAGGTATTACTAGTATTGGTACTGCTACTGTTTCTGATGGACATGTAAGTGGAGTAACAATTACAAATCCACAATTCTTCTACAAACCAAGAGATATTAGAAACGTTGGATATACTTCTATAACTGGATTAACTACTGTTACTACTGCAACACCTCATGATTTATCAGTCGGTAATGAAGTAGTAATGTCTGGAATCGCATTTACTTGTGATTATGCGGCAGCAGTTGGTATTCAGAGTGCTGTTTATACTCATACCACAGGTATTATGACCGTTACCACTTCAGTTGGTCATGGTCTATCGACAAGTGGTAAGGCTAGCAATGTTATATTAACTGGTCTTGCAATGACTTGTGGATTGGGTGCTACAATTAATCACATTTATCCAAGAAATAGAGACCAAGTATATGATACTTCGGTTGGTATTAAGAGTGATGGTACACCATATACGGTAACAAATGCATTATACAGTCCATTAACTGGTTTAACCACAATTACTGTTGCCAGTCATGGATTCTCCAATTTAGATAATGTTAAATTTGAACCAGAGTCATTAACCTTTACATGTGCTAAAGATGAAAATGCTACTGATCATTCCTATCCAAGAACTACTGATGTTGTTTATGGACAATGGTTACCAATTACAAATGTAACTGCCAATACATTCCAAGTTAATGTTTTGGGTGTTGGTACTACAGGAACTGCTTCTGCAGCACCATCTACAAATACAAGTGATCATACCTTTGTAAGTGCAACTACAGCTGGATTGATTCATAACGATGGTACAGTAACTGTTAATGTAACTGCTGCTAGAGGTCCAAGTGATCGTTATGAACATACTTTTGTAAGTGCTGATTCTAATGCTGTAGTTAGTGGTGGTAATTATGCACACACGTTTGATAGTGCTACTACAAATGGTGTAACTGTAACTGGTGTAGGAGCATTCACACCTACTGCGGCTACATATACGCCTTCAACAGGTAATATGGTATTGACCATTGCTGGACATTCATATAATACATCTCAAACAGTTTCATTCGCTACTGGTGCTATCACATTTACTTGTGCAATGGATGGTGGTACTACTACTCATGCTTATCCTCGTGCTGGTGATCCTGTAGCAGGAATTGCAACTGCTATTACGGCTAAAACAGCTAATACAATTACAGTTAATGTTGGTGCATCACCTCTTGTTAATTACACACCTACTAACGCATCTTATGATGATCAGACAGGTGATATGGTTCTTACAATTGGAACACATGGATTACAGGTTGGTAAATCTGTTAGACTTGCTGATGAGTCTATAACCTTTACATGTAATAAAGATGATAATGCAACTAACCATGCATATCCTCGTTCAACTGATCCATATTATCAGACAGCAGTAGGAATTGCTTCAACTAGTTCTACTACAATAACTCTTAATGTAGGTGCTGCATATGCTAGAGATCAATATATTCATAGATTTGTAGGTGCTGCTGGTAGTGCTCTTGTTACAGGGGGTGGTTATTCTCACGCATATGTTCGTGCCGATGATGATGCTGTTACTGCTGCAGTTAGTGGAACTAAGTTTACTCCAACTGATGCAACTTATGATCCAACTACTGGTAATCTAGTTTTATCAATTGCTGGTGTTAGCACTAGTGGCGCAGGAACAACTCATGGATTATTAGCACCAACTACTGCTACTGCTACTGCTGGTACTTACGATCCAGTAGTTGGTATTATGACATTGACTGTTTCAGGTCATGGATTCTTAGTTGGAGATTTTGTTAAACTTGCTGACGATTCAGTAACTTTCAGTTGTACACATGGTGCAGGTAATAAGACATATCCTAGATCTTCAGACCCATTAAGTGGTACTTGGGTGGGAATTGCTTCTACAAGTACTAATACATTTGCTATTCAAGTTTTAAATACAGTACCTTCTACTAATACAACTGCTCATACATTCCAAAGTGCTACAACTGGTGGTATACAGAAAGCAAATCAACTTGTTTCTATCGCAACAAGTTCTATCGTCTTTGCTTGTGAAATGGATCAGTATGGTAGTAACCATGCATATCCTCGTCCAAGTGATCCTGTAGCTGGTATTAATACGGTTGTTACTGCTACTACAAGTAGTACAATTACTGTTCAAGTTGGTGCATCAGTTACTGGTTTCCATGATGTTTCTGCTGCTACGTATTATGAGACCACTGGTGATATGAAGTTATCGATAGGTACTCATACATTAACTGATGCTGCTAGTATTAAGATACAAACAGATTCTTTAAGATTTACATGTTCTAAAGATAGTTACGCTACTCAACACAGATATCCTAGAAAGGGTGATCCTAAGTATGATGGAATGGTAGTTGCTGGAGTTGCTAGTGCTACTCAATTTACAGTTAATGTTGGAACTTCAACAGTTGCTACCAATTATATTTCAGGTGGATACGCCCAACCTGCAATTATTGCTCCTAGAGGAAATAATAACTCTGGAAGTGGTCAGGATAAGGCATTCCCTGGATCAACAGTTATAAGAGTATTAAGTCCTACTGAATTTGAAGTTAATACAGGTATTTCAACTAGACCTCATAATTATGCAAGAGGTGGAAGAATAGATCAAAGAATGAAGGTTGTATTTGACGAACCATTCTCTTATGAGAATATTCCTCTTTCATATAGTTCAGATTCTCCTAGTACTGGTGGTTCAGGTGCAAAGGCTGATGTAGTGGTAAGTCAAGGATCTACTGTAGTAGACTTTAAACTTACTAATTTGGGATATGGTTATGGAGTTAATCATATATTAACTCTTCCTATAACTGGATCTATTGGAATTCCAACAACAGCAAGTTATGTGGATACTAAGGAATATCAAGTTACAGTTACTCAAGTAGATAGTGATGAATTTACTGCATGGTCTGTGGGACAAATTCAAGTTCTTGATGATTTCTCCAGTTTGTTTGATGGTGAAAGAAAGACTTTCCCAATTTCAAATGGTGGTGAAGCATTATCAATTCAATCCAAACCAGGATCACTTGTAACTGTTCAAGATTGTTTGTTCATCTTTGTTAATGATATTCTACAGATTCCTGGTGAATCATATACATTTGGTGGTGGATCTAAAATATCATTTACAGAAGCACCTAAAGCAGAAGATAGTATTAAGTTCTTATTCTATAGAGGAACTGGTGGAGCAGATGTTGTTGATAGAGATATTATTGAAACAGTTAAAATTGGTGATGAACTAACACTTGGATATAATAGAGGTTTAGATCAAAAATCTTGGTTACAAGAAGAGGATAGAACAGTTGTAGAAGTTGCTTCTGCAAATGCTGTTGATACTGATTCATATGATGGACCAGGTGTATGGGAAGAGACTACCGAATATAGACCAGTTGTATGGACTAGACAGACTGAAGATAAATTTGTTGAAGGAAAGATTGTTACTAAAGATCGTGATCTTTATAAAGCGACTCTTTTCCCATCTGCATATCTAACTCAAACTGTTGGTATTGGAACAACTATTGCATATGTTGATAATGCTAGACCATTCTTTAATGATAAGAGAGAAAATAAGGTTTCTACAGAATTCCAGAAAGATATTATTATTGTAAATAACGCAGAAAGAGTAGGAGCATATGCAACTGCTATAGTTCTTTCACAGTACATCCCAACTGATAATACAGGTGGAGGAATTTCAACTATTTCTATAACGAGTGGTGGTAAAGGATATACAAGTGCTCCTACTGTAACAATTGGAACTCCTGTTGGTGTAGGAACTCGGGCTGGACTTGGAGCTACTCAAAGTGCAACTGCAACAGCTACAATTGCTAATGGATCTGTTAATTCAATAGCACTTACATCTGCTGGTACAACTGGATATTTCCACGGATCTGAACCTCCTATTTTAATTGGACCACCTGTTGCTTTGACTGAGACAAATACTGTAGTTACATTTGCAGGGGATCAAGGTCTTATTACTGGAATAGGAACTACATCTCTCGCTACCAATTGGAGACCGACTTTAGCTGGTATTCCTACGGGTCTTGTATTTGATATGGTTATTCCTTCTGATTCTTGGTTAAAAGAATCTGCAGTTACACAACCTGCCGCAGCTGCAGTATGTGGATTAACTACTGGTGATTTCTTCCTAGTTCGCAATTCAAATGTTGGTCATGGATTAACGTCTCTAAATACTATTAATGGTGCTGTAGGCGTTGGTACTACTTACATAGATAATGTCTATAGAGTTGCTCATTATACAACTGGTGTTGGTACTGATGCAATAGGATACGGTTCAACCACTTTAACTCAAGTAGTAGTAAGTGTTAATAGTCTTAACGGACTAACTGGTTTAGGTTATAGCGTGTTCTTTGGTGAATATAGTTGGGGTAAACTTCTTCTTAATGATCGAAGTGTATCTCGTGCATATACAGTTAATACTTCAAATGGTGTTACTGGAATTGAAACAGGACCAATACTCAAGAGAGTTAAATCTCTAAAAGTAGGAAGTTATTCTACTGACTTTAACATTTAATCAACTAAATAACTAAAAAATTATAAAAATGTCAGCCATTATAACTGATCAGATCAGAATATTAAATGCGACGAATTTTGTTGCTGGTGTTACTACCTCTACAAATTCTTATTATACTTTTGTAGGTCTTCCTAATGCTACAGAAGTTCAATCTGATTGGGATGATGATCCCCCAGCTCCTACTGATAATTTTCAGTCGGAAAATGATTATTGGGATACTATAATTGCGCTTAAAAAGATAACTGCTAGTGACGTAAAACAGGTTGTAAGAAAGAATGCTTGGGCATCTGGAGTATCATATGATTACTATAGATCCGATTACAGTATTACAAATACACCAAAACATGCACAGGGAACTACCTTATATTCTGCGAATTATTTTGTTTTAAATAGTGATTATCGAGTTTATGTTTGTTTGCAAAATGGGACTACCCCAGAAAATCCTGATGGAAAACCTTCTTTAGATGAACCAACATTTACCGATTTAGAACCAAAAGCAGCAGGTTCAAGTGGTGATGGATATATTTGGAAGTATCTTTATACTATTAAACCTTCTGAATTAATTAAGTTTGATTCTACTGAGTATATGCCAGTTCCTGGTGATTGGTCTACAAGTAATGATAATGCTGCTGTTAGAGATAATGCAGTAGATGGTGGAGTTAAAATAGTTGTTATTAAAGATCGTGGAGTTGGTTTAGGAACTGCTAATAGAACTTATACAAGAGTTCCTATTAAAGGTGATGGTTCTGGTGCAGAATGTACAGTTGTAGTTAATGCTGATGAGAAAGTTGGAACTGTAGATATTTCAAATCAAGGATCTGGATATACTTTCGGTACTGTTGATCTTGTTGCTGGAGGAATTAGTAGACCTGATTCTTGGCCTCAATTAGATGTTGTTATTCCTCCTGAAGGGGGTCATGGAAAGAACATTTATAGAGAATTGGGAGCAACCAATACTCTACTTTATTCTCGTATTGAAAATGATGCAGAAAACCCAGATTTTATTACTGGAAATCAAATTGCTAGAATAGGTATTATTGAAAATCCTAAAGCATATGGTTCTTCTGAAAATCTTGAACTTGATAAAGCAAGTGCAACTTATGCATTACGTTTAGTTGGTACTGGTTACAGTAGTGCTACTTTTACAGGTGATTCTATTATTTCACAAACTACAGGATCTGGTACAACTGCAATTGGTAAAGTTGTTAGTTATGATCAAACAACTGGAGTTTTGAAATATTGGCAAGATAGAACTATGGCAGGATTTACCACGGTTGGAGTTGGGACTACTACTCCAATTTATGGATTTAAAGCAGAAAGATTCACTGATGATATTGCATCTGGTGGGAGTCTGACAATTAACGGTGGTAGTGCTACTTTAGCAATTGCCACTGCATTTAGTGGTCTCTCAACCTCAATAAATAATAAAACATATTACCTTGGTCAAACGTTTACAAATGGCGTATCAAATCCAGAAGTCAAAAGATATTCTGGCGATATGATTTACATTGACAATAGACCAGCGATTACTCGTTCTTCTAACCAAAAAGAAGATATTAAAGTCATATTGCAGTTCTGATAACCCATGGCTCAATCAACCAATCTTAATGTATCGCCATATTTTGACGATTTTAGCGCAGATAAGGACTACTATAAAGTTCTTTTCAAGCCAGGTTATCCTGTTCAAGCAAGAGAATTAACTGGTCTGCAATCAATATTGCAGAATCAGATTGCAAAATTTGGTCAACATATGTTTAAAGAGGGATCTAAAGTAATCCCTGGTAATACTAACTATGATGGTGAATATTTTGCAATACAGATTAATAAGACTCACTTAGGAATTCCTGTAGAATATTATATTGAACAGTTATTAGATAGTAAAATAGTTGGATTAACTTCTGGTGTAACTGCTATTGTTAATAAGGTTTTAAAATCAGAGAATTCAGAGAAAGGAAATTTAACATTATATGTCCAATATCAATCATCAAATATTATAGATAATCTTGGTGGAGAATTTGAAGATGGAGAACTTTTAGCTGCTGATATTGATATTGTTTCTGATGTAGATAGTAATACATATATTCCTTCAGGAGAATCATTTGCATCAGCAATTTCGGATAATGCATCTGCAATTGGTGCTGCTTTTTCAGTATCAGAGGGTGTCTATTTTGTAAGAGGTACTTTTGTAAATGTAAGTACAGAAACTCTTATTATAAGTCAATATACAAATGATCCTACGGGAAGGATTGGACTTAGGGTAATTGAAGAAACTATTAATTCAGATGAAGATCCATTATTAACTGATAATTCAAAAGGATTCAATAACTATTCTGCTCCTGGTGCAGATAGACTTAAGATAACTTGTTCATTACAGTTTAAAGAATCTGATGATTATAATGATGATAATTTTGTTGAGTTAGCATCTGTTAAAGAAGGAGCATTGATATCTCAGAAAGTAACTACTGATTATTCTTTCTTAGCAGATGAACTTGCTCGTAGGACATATTCAGAATCAGGAGATTATACTGTCAGTCCATTTAGAATTTCTGTTAGAGATTCTTTAGATAATGGAATTGCAAATAATGGCGTATATCAACCAGGACAAACTACGGAACAAGGAACTGTAGTTAGTGATGATCTTGCTCTTTATGAGATTTCTCCTGGAAAGGCTTTCGTAAAAGGTTATGAAGTTGATAGAATTTCTACTAAATTTGTAGATGTTCAAAAACCAAGAACTACAAAAACTTTAAAATCGCAGGCAATAGAATATAATACAGGTGCCGCACTGCAACTTAATAACGTACAAGGTGCAGCTCAAATTGGAGTTGGTAATACTTATATTATTAGTTTAAGAAATCAAAGACAAGGTGCAGCAAGTGCAGCAAATATTGTATCTGCTCCTGGTGAAGAAATTGGACTTGCAAGAGTTTATGATTCTGCTTTAGAGTCTGGATCTTATAGTACAACAAATGCAGTACTTAATGAATGGGATATTTCTCTATATGATATTCAACCATATACAAAAATAACTCTTAATGCAAATGCTACTTTAAATACTCCAACATTCATAAAAGGAAAATATAGTGGTGCTACTGGTTTCTTAAGATCAAGTACAACTGGTACTAATGTTGTAGTATATGAAAAGACTGGAGAATTTGTTAAGAATGAACCATTTTACTTTAATGGTATTGAAGATTCTCGTGTTGCTGTAGCAGTTACTTCTTATGGAATGGCTGATGTTAAGTCTCTTTATGGTGGACCTGGTATAGGAACTGTTGGTTTTGCTAGAACATTTACTGCAGATATTATACAAAAACCCGAATATATATTTGGTAATGCTAATTTAGAATCTGCAACAGGTTCTGGTGCGGTTTCTATTAGTACTGTAACTAGTGGAGATCCTTTATTCCCAGGAAAATTAAAAGTTGGCAATCTTCTTAGATATGGTGGACTTGGAAATAATGATTTCTCATATGGAAGAATTACTGAAGTTAATACTAATGATGTTGTTATAACTGGTATTACTACAGTAAGTGGTGTTGCTGAAGGTGCTTTGTATAAGGGTACTGCTGGTACTACTTTGGAAATTCCAGATTTAACACTTATTACATCTCCATTTGCTAAATCTTTAGACAGTTCTTTATATACACCTTTCCCAGAAGAAAATATTTCTAATGTAGATCTTCTTGATGCTAGTTTGAAGATTAGAAAATCCTATTCTGTTGTTATAAATGCTGCCACTAATGCTATAAGTGCAGCAGTAGAGGCTGGAGACAATCAGACTTTTTTACCATTTGATGAAGAAAGATATGCTTTACTTAGAGCAGACGGTACAACGGAAACACTTACTACTGATAAATTTACTTATGCTGCAGGAAATACTCAACTTACAATTAATAATGTAGGAACTGATTTAAGTGCAAATCAAGAAGCAACTTTAATTACAACTCTTACTAAACTTAAACCAACAGCAAAGATTAAACGACTTAAGAGAGTTAATTCTGTAGTTGTTGATAAATCAACTGTATCTGCATCAGGAACTGGTACTACTACTTTAAATGATGGATTAACATATGGTTCTTATGCTTATGGAACTAGAGTTCAAGATGAGAAAATTTGTTTAAATACTCCTGATGTAATTAGAATACTTGGTATCTATGAGTCTGTAGATACTGGAAATCCATCTCCTCCAAAGATGACTTTGGTATCTATTACTGGTACGACAGGAACAACTCGTGATCTAATTATAGGAGAAACTATTACTGGATCTGATTCAGGTACTCTTGCAGTTTATAGTGAGGAAATAAGTGGTTCGCAAATATCCTTTATCGCAAGAAATGAATCTGCTTTCCAAGAAGGAGAAACTGTTACTTTTAATGAGTCAAAAATTCAAGCAGTTATAACAGCATTAGATGAACCAAGTGATAGTATTGGTAGTAACTATACCTTTAATACGGGACAAAAAGGAACATTCTATAATTATGGATTTATTACTAGGAACAATGATGCTAAAGAACCAAAGAAATCAATAAAAATTTATTTTGCTAGTGGATATTATGAAGCATCTGATGAAGGTGATATTACTACTAAAAATTCTTATGATTCCTTTGATTACAGTTATGATATCTCAGATATTGATAATATACGGAACACTGATATAATTGATATTAGACCAAGAGTTTCGGAATATAGTGTAGATGCTGCTAATGCAAGATCGCCATTAGAATTTTTGGGTAGATCCTTTAATGGATCAGGAAATTCTGCTGCTAATATTTTAGCATCAGATGAAGCTATTACTACAAATTATGGATATTATTTGGGTAGAATTGATAGAATCTATTTAACTCAGGGTGGAGAAGTAACAGTTCAGCAAGGATCTCCATCGGATATTCCAGAACCACCAGTAGGTATAGATGATGCATTAGAACTTGGTACAGCGACTTTACCTCCATATCTTTTTGATCCTTCAAATGCAGTATTATCTTTCTTAAAGCATAAGGGATATCGGATGCAAGATATTCGAAATCTTGAAAAGAGAATTCAGAATCTTGAATATTATACTTCTTTATCTCTACTTGAGACTGCTACTGAAAATTTATTCATTCCAGATGCAAATGGTTTAAATAAATTTAAATCAGGTTTCTTTGTTGATAATTTTGTCAATTTCCAAACACAGGAAGATGGTGTTAGAATCAAAAATAGTATTGATAGGGTAGGAAAAGAAGCAAGACCAACTCATTATACAAATTCTATTGATCTTCAGGTTGGACCTGTTGAAGGTGATAATAATATATTTAATGGTGCTGATCCAGAAGGTACGAATATTCAAAAAACTGGAAATATCATTACTTTAAAATATGAAGAACTTAACTGGTTAGAGCAACCTTTTGCTACTAGAAAAGAATCTGTTACTCCATTTTTATCATCTTTTTGGAGGGGTGATATTGATTTACGTCCTGCATCTGATACTTGGGTTGATACAGTTAGACTTGATGCTAAAGTAATTGAAGCTGAAGGGAACTATGCAGAAACTGTAGCTGCAGCAGAGAAGAGATTTGGTGGATTTGATCCTCAGACGGGATTAACAAATACCATATGGAATGGATGGGAAACTACATGGACTGGGACTCGTACTGATGTCAGTACTAGAACAAGAAATGTATCTACTACAAGAAATTGGAATGGTGGAAGACGAACATGGACTCCTGGAAATATGATCGCTGTAATGGAAAGAAGGTTTACTTCAACTACTAATAGTACATTAAGAGATACTTTTAGAGATAATTTCAGAACTGGATTTGATCAAAGAAGTGGTTCTAGACAACTCATAACTGAAGATTTTGATCGCCAATCTATGGGTGATAGAACTATAAGTGAAGAACTCCAACCATTTATGCGTTCTAGAAATATATCAATACAGGGTAAGGGATTTAAACCACAGACAAGATTATATTCATTCTTTGATGATGTGGATGTTAATAAGTATATTACTCCAAAATTATTAGAAATTGAAATGGTTTCAGGTACTTTCCAAGTTGGAGAGACTATAACTGGTGAGATGGAGAAACAATTCCGTAGTGTTATTGGAAGCCCTTATATTAAGTTTAGGGTTGCTGTTTCTAATCATAAAGAAGGTCCATATAATAATCCTACAAGAATATATCAAGTTAATCCATATGATGCAGAGAGTGCAAATCCAACTTTAACTTTAGAAACTTATGCTGGAAATCCAGGAACTACTCAACTTCAGGGTACGACTGGCGGTGCTATAGTTCCAGCATCATATTCATCAACTTCTACAACATTAAATGTAGATTTAGAATCTTTAGATAATCAACCACAAGGTGATTTCTACGGTTGGATTAAAACTGGAATGATCCTTAAAGGAGGAACTTCTGGTGCAGAGGCTAAGATTGTTAATAAAAGAGTAATTTCTGATTATGCTTCTTCTGCTTTAGCAAGTTTCTTTATTCCAAATCCAAATATTGGTAATAATCCAAAATGGGCAACAGGAACAAAAACATTTACTTTTATTGATAGTGATATTAATGAACTTGAAGATGCAGATACTATAGGGCAAGATAATTATGAAGCAAAAGGAACTCTTAAAACAGTTCAAGAACAAATCATTTCTATAAGGAATGCTAAGGTTGAGAATGTTAATACTATTGAAAGAAGGGATGCTGAAGAATTCCTTGGACGTGATACAAATACTGAAACACTTTCAACTCAAACTACTACTACATCTAGAGAAGTAGAAATTTCTAGAACAGCGAGAAGAAGGCGAGGTCGTGTTCATAACAGGGTCAATAGAAGAAATAGAAGAAGAGCAAGAGGAAGAAGAGGAAGAGGTGGAGATCCACTCGCACAATCATTCTTTGTAACAGACTCAACAGGTGTCTTTGTTACTAGTTGTGATATTTATTTCTCTGATGTAGATCCTAATAATATTCCTGTTATTTTTGAAATTCGTTCAATGCAAACGGGAATGCCTACAACAACTGTTTTACCGTTCTCGCAGATTTATAAAGATGCTGATGAGATTACAACTTCTACTGATGGTAGTGTTGCAACAAGGTTTATTTTTAAATCACCTGTTTACTTACAAGGTGATACGGATTATGCCATTGTATTAAGATCTTCTTCAGTTAAATATAAGGTTTGGATTTCAAGAGTTGGTGAAAATGATACTATAACTGATGAATTTGTTTCTCAGCAACCATCTTTAGGATCTTTATTTAAATCTCAGAATGGTTCTACATGGAATCCTAGTCAATGGGAAGATCTTAAGTTTATTTTAAATAGAGCAGACTTTGAACCTTCAGGTAGTGTGGAAGTTTATAGTCCAATTCTTGGTGAAGGAAATGCTCAGATTCCACAATTACAACCAAATTCTATTAGTCTTCAGTCAAGAAAGATTAGAGTTGGATTGTCATCGATTTTAAGTAGTGCCAATATTGGTTTAAATAATGGTACTACAATTAGTCAAACTGGATCCAATGCAACAGGTAATTTAGTAGGATATGCAGGTAGTTGTGCTATAGCAGCTATGGGAGTTGTAAATGCTGGATTTGGTTACACTGATGGTACATTTACTGGTATAGGGTTAACTAATATAACGGGTAGTGGTTCTGGAATGGAAGCAACTGTTGTTGTCTCTAGTAATGTAGTGGCTTCTGCAACTGTTACTACATCAGGAACTGGTTATCAAGTTGGTGATGTACTTGGATTTACTACAAGTATTGGTATGCATGGAAGAGTATCTGTGGTATCTCTTGGATCTACCAATCAATTGATTCTTGATAATGTTCAGGGAGATTTTGCTGTTGGTGTTGCTAATACAATACTTTACACTAATACTATTACTGGTATTACTAGTGAAATGAATTGGGGTGCAAACAATTCTGGTCAACCAGGTATTGGAGTTGCTAGTGGCGGAATTGCTGCTGTTACTGATGGATTACACTTCGTTGTTAATCATAAAAATCATGGTATGCATCATGAGACTAATAGAGTAACACTTTCTAAGATAAATTCAGATATTATTCCAACAAAATTATCTTTACCATATAATACTAGTTCTACAGCTGCAATATCAATTGATGATAGTAGCAATTTCTCTAGTTTTGAAAATGTTTCTGTTGCTTCGTCCAATCCTGGATATGCTAAGATTGGCGATGAAATTATTAGTTATACAGGAACTTCTGGAAATAGTTTAACAGGAATTACAAGAAATATAGATTCTTCTGAATCTAGAGATTATATTAAGGGTGAATATGCCACCAAATACGAACTAGGTGGAGTTTCTTTGAGAAGATTTAATACTACTCATATCTTAAGTGATGTTAGTACTTCAAATCCACTTACTCTTGATTCTTATAATATTAAATTGAATATGGGACAAGCAGGTATTGGAAGAAGTAGTGCGGAAAGTTTCCCAATACTTTATATGAATGATACTAAGTCTAGTGGTGGATTTAATATTCATGCCACTCAGAACATGCCATTTGAAACAATTTATCCAAATGTTCATAATCTTACAGTTCCTGGAACTGGTATCAGTGCTAAAATTAAAACAATTAGTGGAACAAGTATTAATGATGGATCAGGAGATGGAACTGATTCGCCATTTGAAGAGCAAGAAGTTGAGAATGTTACGTTAAATGCAAACAACACTTTAACTTCTCCACGTATTATTGCTTCTAGAGTTAATGAAACTAATAATGCTGGTATTACTGTTCTTCCTGGTGATAGATCATTTAATATGAATATCAATCTTACTAGTCAAGATTCCTTCCTATCTCCTGTCATTGATATGGAAAGAATTAGTGCGATTTTAACTTCCAATCGTGTTGACAATATGGTTTCAAATTATATTACTGATAGTAGGGTCGATCTTATTAGTGAAGATCCTAACTCTTGTCAGTATATTTCTAAGGAAAATGTGTTAGAAACTTCTGCAACTTCAATTAAGATTATTGTAGATGCTTCTGTTCCCGAAACTGCTGATATTAGAGCATTCTATGCTATCAGTGAGGATGTAGGATTTGATCCAGTATTTAATCCATTCCCAGGATATAGTAACTTAGATGGACACGGACAAGTTATTGATCCAGCTGAAAATGATGGAAAATCTGATACTTTGATTCCTAAGAATCTTGAATTTATTGAATATACATTCACTCTTGAAAATATACCTTCATTTAAATCATTTAGAATTAAACTTGATATGACATCTACTAATCAAGCATTTGTTCCAAGAATCAAAAATTTACGAGTTCTTACACTTGCCTAATATGTCATATTTAAAGGTAAAGGATCGTGATGATATAGTTAGAAATCCCACAACTAACTGTATTGTTAATACTAATAAATCCCAATATGAGCAATATATAGCTCGTAGAAATTTAAAAAATGAAGAGCAAGACAAGGTGGATACTATGGAAAAAGATCTTGCTGTTTTAAAAAGTGAGATTACTGAAATCAAAGACCTTCTGAGGAATCTGGCCAATGGCAACTAAGAAACTTACTTTCGATCCAGAAGCAGGTGTAGCATATTCTGCTGATCTAACTCTTAATACAGGTGCAGATTTTACAGGTACTTTTGAAGTAGTAGATACTTCAAATACAGGATATAATTTTTCAACAACAAATTCGGTTGGTATTGCTACAACTACAGGATGGACAGGTTCATCTCAGATGAGAAAGAGTGTTGCTGTTGGATCTGGTACTACTGCTACAGCAACATTTGTTGTTGGTATTGATACTACCAGTGCTACTGCAGGTAAATTTACAATTTCTCTAGGATCAACTGCAACAAGAAATATAGCAGAAGGAAGATATGTCTATGATGTTCTCGTAAGTTCAGGTGCTACAATTTATAGAATTGTAGATGGAGACATCTTAGTAAGAGGCGGCGTGTCCTCTGCACCCTAAATACTGAAGGAGGTATTGTATAAATGGCACAACCAGCATCTAGAAACGAACTTAAAGAATATTGTTTACGGCAATTGGGAGCTCCTGTGCTGGAAATTAATCTGGCTGATGAGCAATGTCAAGATTTAATTGATGATGCTGTTCAGCATTTTCAAGAAAGGCATTATGATGGCATCGCTAGGATGTATCTAAAATATAAATTGACTGAAGATGATATTAAAAGGGGACAGGCAAAAATAGATGGTGGGCCAGGAATAACAACAACATCAGCTACAGCAGATATTGCTGGATCTAGTGTAACTTTTAATTGGCAAGAGAGTAGTAATTATATACAAGTACCTCCTGCAATTATTGGGGTCAATAAGGTACTGCGTTTTGATGGTTCTAACACTATGACTAATAATATGTTTAGTGTTAAGTATCAGATGTTTTTGAATGATATTTATTATTGGGGATCTACTGAAATATTGACATATGCTATGGTAAAGACATTTCTATCTGATCTAGATTTTGCATTAAATACAGAAAAACAAATAAGATTTAATCAAAGACAAGATAGATTATATTTGGATATTGATTGGGGTGGTGTATCAAAAGGAGATATTATAATAATGGATTGCTTTAGGGCATTAGATCCAAGTGATTATACTAGAGTGTGGAATGATCCATTCTTAAAGCGTTATTTGACTGCCATTATGAAGAGGCAGTGGGGTCAAAATTTAATCAAATTTCAAGGAGTTAAATTACCTGGTGGGATAGAACTTAATGGTAGACAAATTTATGATGATGCACAAACTGAACTTGATAAGATTCAGGAAATGATGTCTAATACTTATGAAGTTCCGCCATTGGATATGATAGGTTAATAATATGGCACTTAATCCTTATTTTCAACAAGGAGCAAAGAATGAGCAAAGTTTAGTTCAATCTTTGATTAATGAGCAGCTGAGAATGTATGGAGTTAATGTCCATTACATGCCCAGAAAATATATGACGACTAATACTATTATTAAAGAAGTAGTAGAGTCGAAGTTTGATGATGCTTATCCTATAGAAGCATACGTAGAAGATATTGAAGGTTATGGTGAAAATCCTACTCTTCTTTCAAAGTTTGGAATTCAACAAACTAACGAATTAACATTAACAATTTCAAAAGAGAGATTTGAGACTTATGTTTCTCCTTTGATGAAGAATGAAGATGGTATAAAATTAGCAACTAGACCTAAAGAAGGAGATTTGATATATTTTCCATTAGGGGATCGTTTATTTGAAATTAAATATGTAGAGCATGAGAAACCATTTTACCAACTTAGAAACACTTATGTTTATACATTAAGATGTGAACTCTTCCAGTATGAGGATGAGGTTATTGATACTGGTGTTGATGAAATTGATGATACTCTAGAGTCTACAGAAGGTGTTGATGGTGGTGATTTCATCATTGGTGGAACACAAGTATTGACTATGGTTGGTACTGCATCAAGTGCAACTGCTGCAACAATGATTGTTAATGGTGGTATTCAATATGTTGATATAAGTAATAGAGGTAATAGTTATCTTTATGCACCTAGAATTGGTATTAGTTCTGCACCAGCTGGTGGTGTTACTGGTGTAGCAACTGCTTATCTACGTAGTGGAATAGTTGTATGTGCTGGTGCTGGTGATCCAGATAATCAGAAAGCAAGTGTGGTTCAAAATGTATATCTAGTCAATCCTGGTGCTGGATATACCACAGGGCCTGATATTGAATTCTATTCTAATGGGGACGGAGGAACAGGTGCGGCTGCTACTGCTGGTATGTCAAATGGTGGTATTGGTATTGTTACCGTTACTGGTGGTGGTTCTGGATATACTACAAGTCCTGTTATTACATTTGAAGCACAGAATGGTATATCCACTACAGGTGCTGCTGCAACTGCTGTAGTTAGTGCTGCTGGTACTATATCTGCAGTTTACATATCTAATGCTGGTGCTGGTTATACCGTCGCACCAACAGTCTTTATTGCTCCTCCTGCGACAAGTGATGCATCAGGTAACTTCGCATTTAATGAGGTTGTTACAGGTGGTACAAGTGGTACTACTGCTAGGGTAAGAAAATGGAATGCTGTTACAAATGAATTGGATGTATCGACTGTTGAAGGTTCTGGATTTGTTAATGGAGAAATTGTTACAGGTGCATCATCTGGTGCAACTCAGTCTATAAGGACAATAGATTTAACTAATTTTGATGATGGATATGGAGAGAATGATGAGTTTGAAACACAAGCAGATAATATTTTAGACTTCTCTGAAGGTAATCCGTTCGGACAACCCTAAATATAATATAAGAGGTGTGTAATTATGTTTGAGTATTTTTATCACGAGATCTTTAGAAAGACAATTATTGGGTTTGGTAGCCTGTTTAATGACTTGTCCATTAAGCACACAGATTCTGATGGGAATAAAACAACAACAAAGGTTCCTCTTGCATATGGACCTATTCAAAAGTTTTTAGCTAGACTAGAACAATCTCCAAATTTAAATAAGTCTGTAGCAATGACATTGCCAAGAATGTCATTTGAGTTTGTTGGACTTACCTATGATCCTTCTAGAAAGGTTACTACTACTCAGAAATTTACTGTAAAAGATCAGACTACTGGAAAAAATACAAATAAGGCATTTATGCCAGTTCCATATAATATGCAATTTGAAGTTGGTATTATGTGTAAATTAAATGATGACGCACTTCAGATTGTAGAACAGATATTACCATATTTTCAACCTTCCTATAATTTGACAATTAAACTTGTCGAGACATTGAACGAAAAGAAAGA
>CEUA01026376.1_pt1 | contig 32606 bp, 23 predicted proteins | sample 361541 | NCBI WGS metagenome assembly CEUA01 (sample SAMEA2623079, study PRJEB7988) | marine metagenome | isolation source: saline water (ENVO:00002010), including
TCAGCAATTTTAAGACAACAATTATCAGGATTTAAATCTGAGTCAGAACTACAAGAGGTTGGGACGGTATTGCAGGTTGGAGATGGCATTGCTCGTATTTACGGACTTACTAACGTCCAATCAGGAGAGCTTGTTGAATTTCAAAACAAAATACAAGCAATTGTGTTAAATCTTGAAGAGGACAACGTGGGCGCAGTATTGTTAGGCCCCTCTAAAGGAATTAAAGAAGGAGACACGGTTAAAAGAACCAATAAAATTGCTTCTTTAAATGTTGGCGAGGGAATGTTGGGAAGGGTTGTTGACGGGATGGGAAATCCTATTGACGGCAAAGGACCAATTACAGGAAAAACATATGAAATGCCGATCGAAAGAAAGGCCCCAGGCGTAATTTATCGCCAACCTGTAGACGAGCCATTACAAACGGGATTAAAGGCGGTTGACGCTATGATTCCTGTTGGAAGAGGCCAAAGAGAGTTAATAATTGGAGACAGACAAACAGGAAAAACAGCAGTTGCGATAGACACCATCATAAATCAAAAAGAGTTTTTTGAAAAAGGCGAGCCTGTTTTTTGTATTTATGTGGCTATTGGCCAAAAAGCATCTACTATTGCGGCATTAGTTGATACTTTAGATAAAGCTGGGGCTTTAGCATATACCGTAATTGTTTCTGCTAATGCTTCTGATCCTGCACCAATGCAGGTTTATGCGCCATTAGCGGGTGCCGCTATTGGTGAGTTTTTTAGAGATACAGGAAGGCCGGCGCTTATAATTTTTGATGATTTGTCAAAACAAGCCGTCGCATATCGTGAAGTTTCTCTTTTATTAAGAAGGCCTCCAGGAAGAGAGGCGTATCCAGGAGATGTGTTTTATTTACACTCAAGACTATTAGAAAGGGCAGCAAAAGTAATAAATGATGATAAAATTGCTTCACAGATGAATGATTTACCCGAATCCTTAAAGGGAATTGTAAAAGGAGGGGGATCATTAACAGCACTACCTGTTATTGAAACTCAAGCCGGAGACGTTTCTGCATACATTCCAACGAATGTAATTTCTATTACTGATGGCCAAATTTTCTTGGAATCTAATCTTTTCCTTTCAGGCGTTCGTCCTGCAATTAATGTTGGAATTTCCGTCTCAAGAGTGGGTGGTTCGGCACAGATTAAATCGATGAAAAAGATTTCTGGAACCCTAAAGTTAGATCAAGCACAATATAGAGAGCTTGAGGCTTTTGCAAAGTTTGGATCTGATCTTGATGCCGCAACAACTGCTGTTATCGAAAAAGGAAAGCGGAATGTTGAGATTTTAAAACAAGGACAATATTCACCTTTAAGGGTTGAAGAACAGGCAGCCATTATTTATTGTGGAACTAATGGGTTATTAATGGGTGTGCCTGTAAATAAAATTAAAGAGTTTGAAACAGAATACATTTCGTTTTTGCATTCTAAACATCAAGATGTGCTGGATAATTTAGCAGCAGGAATTTTAACTGAAGAAATTAAATCGACTTTAGAATCTGTGGCCTCAGAATTGTCGTCAAAATATGCAAAATAAAATATGGCTAACTTAAAAGAAATAAGGTCAAGAATTACATCCGTTGGATCAACTATGCAAATCACATCTGCAATGAAAATGGTTTCAGCAGCAAAGCTAAAACGAGCTCAGGACGCAATTACACAAATGAGGCCTTATGCAAATAAGCTGACAGATTTGTTAGAGTCCCTAAGCGCAAATTTAGATAGTTCTGAAGGAGGTGTTTATACTCAAAAAAGAATCATAAAAAATGTTCTTTTGGTAGTTATTACTTCTAATAGGGGTTTGTGTGGCGGTTTTAATGCATATATTATTAAAAAAGCAAAAAATTTAATTAACAAAAAATATACAAATACTAATATTAGTATCTTGTCCATTGGAAAAAAATCTTCTGAGCACTTTGATAAAAATGGCTTTAATGTTGTTGGAAAACACGATGAGCTATATTCAGCATTAAATTTTGATAGCGTTGCAAAAGTTGCGGAGAATATAATGGGTCAATTTGTGGGTGGAGAATATGATGAGGTTGTTTTGGTTTATAATCAATTTAAAAATGCAGCCACTCAGATTATTATGTCAGAAAATTTTTTACCAGTTCAGCCCCCCAATAAGCAAGAAATCCAACAAGGGGATTATATTTTTGAGCCTACAAAACAAGAAATTGTAGAACAGCTAATACCTAAATCTTTAAAAACACAGTTGTTTAAAGCAATTTTAGATTCTCATGCGGCTGAGCATGGAGCAAGAATGACTGCTATGCATAAAGCAACAGATAATGCTGGTGAACTTAAAAAAGAACTTACCCTTACATATAATAAAGCGAGACAAGCGGCAATTACTGGAGAAATACTTGAGATTGTTGGTGGAGCAGAAGCCCTTAATGGATAATAGTAATTGTAGTGTTAATTTAAAAAGCCTCCTTTGTTTTAAAGGGGGCTTTTTAAATTTTAACTAAATAGAAATGAACTATATTTGTACAAAACAATAATTATGAAATATAAAAATATTCTAAGTGAAAACAAAGAAGGGATTTGTTATTTAACTATAAACAGGCCAAATCAGCTTAACGCTTTAAATCAATCGACAATTTCTGAGCTTAATACAGCAATTACAAAAGCTGACAATGATAAATTGATTAGGTGTATAATTTTAACGGGATCAGGAGATAAAGCCTTTGTAGCGGGAGCCGATATTAAAGAGTTTGCTGACTTTAGTCCTATGTTAGGGCAGGACTTAGCAAAAAAAGGACAAGAATTATTGTTTGATTTAATAGAAAATATAGGCACCCCCTCTATTGCAGCGGTCAATGGATTTGCACTTGGAGGAGGCCTAGAATTGGCAATGGCCTCACACATTAGGATAGCATCGGTTAATGCAAAAATGGGATTGCCTGAAGTTTCTTTAGGGCTAATTCCTGGTTATGGAGGGACACAAAGGCTAGCTAATTTAGTTGGAAGAGGTAAATCCATAGAAATGATTACGACAGCAGCAATGTTAACAGCCAATGAGGCTAAGGAGTGGGGCTTGGTTAATCATGTTTGTGATCAAGCAGAGCTAATTTCTACTGCAGAAGAAATTGCATTAAAAATCAAAAAAAATTCACCGATGGCAATTGAAAAAGCAATAAAATCAGTAAATTCAGGTTTTATTACCGGAGTTAATGGTTTTGAAGTAGAAAAAAAAGAATTTGGAAGTTGTTTTGGGACACCAGAATTTATTGAGGGAACAATGGCATTTATGGAAAAACGAAAACCTAATTTTTAATATTGAATCCACTTAAAAAATTAGCAGGACAAACAGCTATTTATGGACTTAGTAGCGTTATTGGAAGATTATTGAATTATCTTTTAGTTCCTCTATATACTCGATATTTTTTGCCATCTGAATATGGCATGGTAACAGAGCTTTATGCTTATGTAGCATTTTTAATAATAATATTAACATATGGATTAGAAACAGCTTTTTTTCGTTTCTCTAAGAAGGAAAAAGACATAAATACCGTTTATAGCACCTCTCTTATTTCACTTATTTTTTCTTCAAGTCTTTTTATTTTATTAATTTTTTTGAGCTCATCTTTAATATCAGATTATTTAGGACAAGGAATTGAAATCAGATATGTTAAATGGTTTGCTATTATTATAGGAATGGATGCGATATCGTCTATTTCGTTTGCAAAACTAAGAGAAGAAGAGAGGGCTTTTAGATTTGCCATAATAAAGTTGGTTGGAATTTTCATAAACATATTTTTAAACTGCTATTTTATTGTATATAAAGGATTAGGGATAGAATATATTTTTATATCAAACCTAGTTTCTTCAATAAGTACAATTTTTTTCCTAACCCCACAAATGGTGAAATCAAAGTTTGTTTTTAATATTGTTATATGGAAGAAAATGATATTATATGCTCTCCCCTTACTAATAGCTGGATTGGCAGGAATGACCAACGAGGCGATTGATAGAATTTTACTTAAACACTTATTACCAAATGCAGAAATAGCGGCACACGAATTAGGGTTATATGGCGCTTTTTATAAGCTATCTATTATTATGGCGCTGTTTGTACAAACCTTTCGGTTTGCCGCAGAACCCTTCTTTTTTGAACAGCACAAGCAAAAAAAAGACAGGAAAATTTACGCTGAGGTTATGCACTATTTTATCATTGTGATGATATTTATTTTTTTAACAGTGACTATATTTTATGATTTTATAATATTGTTTTTAGGATCCTCATATCACGATGAAAGGGGTTTTCTTGTCGTATCTATACTTTTATTGGCAAATCTTTTTTTAGGCGTTTTCTTCAACCTATCAATATGGTATAAATTAATAGATAAAACTATTTTTGGGGCATACTTATCAATTTTTGGAGCCACCATCACCCTATCTCTTAATATTATTTTAATACCAAAAATAGGTTTTATTGGATCTGCCATAACTACCTTAGTATGTTATTTCTCCATGGCAATTGCATCCTATTTTTTGAGCAAAAAGTATTTTTATATTCCGTATAAAATAAAGAATGCTGCATTCTATTTATTGAGCATGTTGGGAATTTATTATCTTATATATAATGAATATTTTAATTTAGGCATTAATTCTTTATTGTTATTAGGATTTATGATATTTGTATATCTTTTGGAACAGCCTAAAACACTAATAAAAACACAAAATCATGAAAATAAAAATCATCAATAAGTCTAAGCATGATTTACCAAATTATTCAACCCCAGCATCAGCAGGCATGGATTTAAGAGCAAATATTACCGAACCGATAACGTTAAAGCCTTTGGAAAGAAACATTATAAAAACGGGTATATTTATGCAGCTTCCAATTGGTTTTGAAGCACAAGTTCGCCCTAGAAGTGGATTGGCTTTTAAAAAGGGTGTCACGGTGTTAAATTCACCAGGAACAATAGATGCAGATTATAGAGGAGAGGTTGGTGTTATTTTAATAAACCTTTCTTCTCAAGACTTTGTAATTAAGGATGGAGAAAGAATAGCCCAAATGGTAATTGCAAAACACGAATCGATTAACTGGGAATTAGTAAATTCGCTAGCAGACTCAGAAAGAGGCAGCGGAGGTTTTGGCAGCACAGGAGTTAAATAATGAAGATTTTTCAGACAATATTATTAATACTAGGATTTTGTTTTTCATCTGATGCTCAGTGGAGATCATATTACCCCGAAGGAACGTCTTCTAATAAAAATCAGCAGAAAATCGATAATGAAAAATCAAAAAAAGACTTTGACAATTGTTTCTTTTCTGCAGTTAAAGCACGGTCGCTTGAAAATTATGACGAGGCCCTACAACAGTTTCAAAGATGTATAAAAATAGACGACAAAAATCCACTTCCTTTTTATGAATCCGCTAGTATAAATGCAGAAAAAGGAAACTATGAGGTTGCTTTGGAACAAATTAAAGAGGCAGTAAAATTAGATCCAAAAAACAGGTGGTATTGCTTGTTAAATGCTAAAATCGCATTTAACAAGCAGGACTTTTTAAATGCAGCAATACAATACAGGAAACTTATTACGCTTGAGCCGGGAAACGAAGAGCTCTATTATATGCTTGCAGAAACACATATTTATTCTAATAATTTTAAAAAGGCAATTAAGGTCTATGAAGAATTGGAATCACATAAAGGAGTTGATAAAATTTTATCAATGCAAAAACATCAATTGTATAGACAGATAAATGACATTAAAGGCGCAATTAATGAATTAAAAAAAATATCAGATAGATTTCCAGAAGATATTGAGGTTATGGAGATTCTTTCAGAGCTGCACCTATTAAATGATGACAAAGAAAAAGCATTTGAATTATTTAAAAAGATAGCAATAATTAATCCAAATAATGGAAGAATTCATCTTACTCTTGCAGATTATTATAGGGAAATAGGTGATAATGAAAAATCATATAAAGAGCTAAAACTAGCCTTTAAAAGCACAGAACTTGATATAGATACAAAAGTCAGAATTTTAATTTCTTACTATCAATTAATCTTAATTAACGAAGAGATGAAAGTTCAAGCATATCAATTAGCGGAGATATTAATCTTAACACATCCTGAAGAATTAAAGGCTAGAGCTGTTTATGCAGATATTTTGTACACAGATAATCAATATCAAAAAGCAAAAGAACAATATCTTATAGTACTACAGAAGGATAAGCAAAAAAGAGAAATTTGGAGTCAAGTATTATTTATTCAGGCTGAACAAAACGATTTTGAAGGCATGTGGAAAACCAGCGACGAGGCGCTTGAATATTTTGCTGCAGAACCCTTATTCTATTATTTTAACGGAATTTCTAAAAAATGGTTTGAAAATTATGAAGAGGCAATTAATTCGCTAGAAATAGGCGTTGAATTTGTTGTGGAAAACAACAAATTAGTAGTAGAATTTTACTCCTCTTTAGGAGACTGTTATCACATGCAAAAAAGCCATAAAAGATCTGACAATTATTACGAAAAAGCATTAGAAATTGACCCTAATAATACGACGGTTTTAAATAATTACGCATATTATTTGTCATTAAGAAAAGAGGATTTGGAAAAGGCTAAGAAAATGTCATATAGGAGCAATGAATTAGAGCTAGAGAGCGCTACTTTTCAAGACACATACGCCTGGATTTTATATCAATTAAAAGAATACAATATGGCTAAGGAATGGATACTAAAGGCGCTATTGAATGGGGGGGCGAAAAACCCTGTTATAGTAGAGCACTATGGTGATATTCTATATAGGTTAGGAGAATTTTCAGAGAGCTTAAATCAATGGAAAAAAGCAAAAAAAATAGGAGGAGACAGTAATTTTCTTATTAAGAAAATAAAAGAAGGCGCTCTCTATGATTAGAATGATATTCATAGCGCTTATAACAATCTTATTTTCTTGTGAAACACAGCACATAACAAGAATTAAACCCTATTCTTTTCCTACAAACACAAAAGAGGTAATACTAAAGGTTAATTCTAATAATAAACACTATAAGTGGATTGATTTAAGAGGGCTAATTAGTATTAAAACAGAAGGCCTAAATTTAAGATTAAACATAAAAATAGTCAACAGAAAGGACAGTCTTATTTGGTTTTCAGCGAGAGGCCCTCTTGGCCTTGAAATAGTTAGCGGACAGCTAACACCAGATACAATTTTATTTCTTGACCGAGTTAACAAAACATATCTTCAGACATCTTTTGCTAGAGACAAAGAGTTTATTATGACTGAACTTTCATTTTATGAAATTCAAGAAATTATTACAGCCAACCCAAAAATATCAAACAAGGATTATAAATTAGAAACTAGTGAATCAGGACTTTATTTAAACTCAGAAAATGAAAGTGTTTTTATTAACAACAAATACCAAATTCAAGAAGCCACTTGGATTAATAATAGGCAAAAGATAGAGTTAGAAATAGGAGAGCGCCAACCACCACATAATTTCCCTGAAAGGCTAAGTTTAAAAATAGAAAATAAAGACAATCTTATTGTAGGTATAAATTTTTCAGACGTTAAGTTTAATGAACCTAAAAAACTGTTTTTTAAAATACCAGATTCTTATGTTGAGATTAAATAAATTAGGGCTATTATTTTTATTTTTTTTATTGTCATTTTTCTTGTCAGGACAAACAAAAAAAGAATTAAAAAAGCAAAAAAAAGAATTAGAAAAAGAAATTAATTATACTACCAAATTACTTAGCAAAACAGAAAAAAACAAAACAAAATCACTTAATTATCTAAAAGTTTTAAGAAGCCAAATTAATAGTAAGGAAAAATTATTGGTTACTTTAAATATTGAAATAAATTTACTTAAAAAACAAATAAATAAAATTGAGCAGAAAAAAATTAAAACAGAGGAACTAATTATTTTCGAAAAAGAAAATCTGCAAAAATTAAGAGAAGAATATGCGAAAATGATTTACGCTGCATCTAAAAAAAAGGGACAAAGAACAAATGTTATGTTTATTTTTTCTTCTCTTGATTTTAATCAGGCATATAAAAGAATATTGTATCTGAAACAATATTCTGTATTTAGAAAAATTCAAGCAAATAAGATTCAGGAAAAAAAGGGGTTATTAATAAAAAATACAGAAAAATTAGTTCAACAGAAAGATATGCTTATTGAGGAGTCCGCTAGAAAGAGAATTTTGGTGCAATTAAAAAAGAAAGAGCTTGAAAGCATTGGTAATTCTAAAAATGAAAAGCAAGAACTGTTACAAAAGTTAAAAAATTCGGAAAAGCGCTTTAAAAAACAATTACAAGACAAGCAAAAGCAAGCACAAATGCTAGATCAAAAAATCAGAAAAATAATAGAAGAGGAAATAAGAAAATCTAGAGATAAGTTAAATAATACTGAAAAAAGCTATACACTAACCCCTGAATCAATAGCGCTTTCTTCAGGATTTATTAATAATAAAGGAAAACTACCATGGCCATTAGAAAAAGGAGTTATTGTTGGTCGTTATGGAAAGCAAAAACATGTTGTTTTTGCTGGAGTTGAAACATTTAATAATGGGATTGATATAGCAACTGAAAAAAACACTGATGTTACAGTTGTTTTTGACGGAACTGTTTCTAGAATATTCTTTATTAAAGGAGAAGGAAAGGCAATTTTAATTAATCATGGAGATTATTTTAGTGTTTATTCCGGGCTTAAAGAAGTAACAGTAAAAGCGGGCGACAAATTGCTTGCAAAAGAAAAAATTGGAGTAGTAATAACTCATGAAGAAGAAAAAAAGACTGAGCTTCATTTTGAAATTTGGAATGGCTATGACAAGCAAAATCCATCAAATTGGTTATATAATGCTGATTAAATCAAAATGCATAAATTTGCACGATAATTAAACGTAATAGATTATGAAGACAGCATTATTATTGGGGATGATTGGCCCCTGGCAAATCATATTGATTGTTTTGGTTGTTTTGTTAATGTTTGGCGGCAAGAAGATACCGGAACTAATGAAAGGAATAGGAAGAGGCCTTACTGAATTTAAAAAAGGTAGGGAGGAAGGAAATGAAAAAACAAAAGACTAATTTTTGTTTTGAAAATTTTTCGTTCTTTTTTTGAGGTTCAAGGCGCATTAAAAAGCAAAAACACAACATGTGTTGAAATCACAAGCAATTATTTGCAAAATATATCGGAAAAATCAGAAATAAATGCTTTTATTGAGGTATATTCTGAAGAGGCATTAGCACAAGCAAAAATTATTGACCAAAAGATTAGAAAGGGAACATCAGGAAGGCTTGCCGGTATGGTTTTGGGCATAAAAGACAATATTTGTTATAAAAACCATAAAGTTTCAGCCGCTTCTAAAATTTTAAACAATTTTGAATCATTATTTACGGCAACTTCAGTACAAAGACTTTTAGATGAGGACGCAATAATTATTGGCAGATTAAATTGTGATGAATTTGCAATGGGTTCTGCTAATGAAAACACAATTTATGGTCCCGTAAAGAACCCTTTGGACCAGAGAAAGGTTGCCGGAGGTTCTTCTGGAGGATCAGCAGCAGCAGTTGCAGCAGGACTTTGCATGGCTGCCCTTGGAAGCGATACAGGAGGCTCAATTCGACAGCCTGCAGCTTTTTGTGGGGTTGTGGGCATTAAGCCCACCTATTCAAGGGTTTCAAGACATGGACTAATAGCCTACGCATCTTCTTTTGACCAAATAGGCCCAATAACCAACACAGTAGAAGATGCCGCTCTAATTCTAGGGTTAATTTCAGGAAAAGACGATTTTGATAGTACGGCTTCCAACAAAGAGGTAGAAGATTATAACAATCAAGAAATAGATAACAAGTCTAAAAAGATTGCCTATATACAGGAGTGTTTAGAAAACAAAGGGCTGGATTTAGAGATCAAAAATTTTATGAAAAACAAAATTAACAAATTGAGATCTCAAGGCCACACAGTTGAACCTATTTCATTTCCGTATTTGGATTTATTAATGCCAATTTATTATATTATTACTTCTGCTGAGGCCTCATCAAATTTAGCTAGATTTGATGGGGTTCATTTTGGTTATAGAAGCAATAAATCTACTGATTTAGAAAGCACATATTTTAATAGTAGAACTGAGGGGTTTGGAGACGAGGTAAAAAGGAGAATTATGCTTGGAACTTTTGTGTTGAGTTCAGGATACCACGATGCTTATTTTACAAAAGCACAGAAAGTAAGGAGGATAATTCAGAATGAAACAAAAGAAATATTTAAAAAATATGATTTTATAATTTCTCCAACAACACCGCATACCGCATTTAATATCGGACAGAAACACAAAGACCCTACAGTAATGTATTTGGAAGATATTTTTACGGTGCAGGCTAATTTGGCGGGCAACCCCGCCATTTCATTACCTCTTGGAAAGCACACCAACGGATTACCGATAGGAGTACACATTATGGCAGATAGTTTTCAAGAAGGGAAATTATTGGCATTTTCTAAATATTTAATTAATTAATAGGCAAGCAGAGTTATGTTATAATTATGAGAGGATTGTTCTTGTTGCTTTTATTTATCCCTGCCTTAGTACATACTCAAAATAAACTACCCTATATAGTTGGTGAGCGCTCAGAGTTTGATATTTCTTTTGGTGGTATCAAAGTGGGTAGTGCAGAAATTTCTATAGAAAACAGAAGAAAAATTAAAGGAATTTCAACATTTCACATTGTTGGAAAAGGAAAAACATCTCGATTTTTTGATTGGTTTTTTAAAGTAAGGGATGTTTACGAAACATATTTAGACACATCATCAATTCTTCCCGTAAAATTTATTAGGGATGTTTATGAGGGGGGGCACAAAATAAACCAGAAATATGTTTTTAATCATATTGAAAATCGAGTTTTTTCGGAAGACACATCCTATATAATTCCCAAGGGCTCTCAGGATATGTTGTCTGCTCTTTTTTATGCTAGGACTTTTAGCAAAGAAATTTTAAGACAAAAAAAAGGATTTTTTATTCCAATATTTATGGATGAAGAAACCTATTTTTTGGAGGTAATTCATCTTTATAATGAAATGATAAGCACAAATTTTGGTAAAATTAATTGTATGGTTTTTAAACCTAAAATGCAAGAAGGGCGCGTTTTTAAAGAAGAAGAAAGCATGAAAATATGGATTTCTAGTGATAAAAACAAACTGCTTGTAAAAGTAGAGGCTAAAATATGGGCGGGAACCATAAAGGCAAAATTAATTGGATATCAAAAGATAAAATATCCTTTGTCAATAATCAAAGAGCATTAAATTAGCAGAATGAAAAAGTGGATAGGACTACTCTTAATTCTAGTTGCGCTATTTTTTATTTTATTAAATAGCAAAAAGCATTCACAAAGAAAAGAGATAAATTTACAAATAGCAGTGCCAAAATATGAGTATGGAATTCTTGTTGATTCATTTGATGTCAAAAAAGAAGTTGTGAAACAAGGTCAGACAATTGGAGAGATTCTTTATGCAAATCATATTGGGCATCAAAAAATAGCAGAAATCGTATTAAAATCAAAAGAGATATTTGATTTTAGACGAGTAAATGCAGATAAAGAATACACAGTGATTTCTTCAAGAGATTCTGCATCAGAGGTAATATATTTTATTTATCAACAAAACGCAACTAATTATGTTGTTGTTGATCTTTCAGATAGTGTTGATGTTTATAGCGGAGAAAAAGAGATAGAAACTAGGGTTGTAAAATCTAGTGGAAAAATAAACTCTTCGCTATCAGAATCAGTAGAAAATCTTGGTGTAAGCCCAAGAGTTTCAATCAAGCTTTCTGAAATATACGCATGGACAATAGATTTTTTTAAAATTCAAAAAGGAGACGCTTTTAATGTTTATTATGAAAACAATTATATTGACGGAAAATATATAGGAATAGGCAAGATTTTAGCCGCAGAATTTACACATAAAAACCAAAAATTTTATGCCTTTTATTATGATGAAAACGATAATTATGGAGAGTATTTTGATGAAAAGGGAAGAACGTTACGAAAGGCGTTTTTAAAAGCGCCATTAAATTTTTATAGAATAAGCTCAAGATTTAGCAGAAATAGAAAGCATCCGGTAACCGGGAGGTGGAAGGGTCACTTTGGAACAGATTATGCCGCACCAAAAGGAACACCCATAATGACAACTGCCAATGGAACTGTAGAGGTTGCGGGGTATACAAAAAATAATGGTAATTTTGTTAAGGTAAGGCACAATGGAACTTATTCAACACAATATTTACATATGTCAAAAATTAAAAAAGGAATTAAAAAAGGGGTATATGTAAAACAGGGTGAAACAATAGGTTATGTTGGTAGCACAGGGCTAGCAACAGGCCCGCATGTTTGTTATAGATTTTGGAAAAACGGAAAGCAGGTAGATCCATATCAGCAAAAATTACCACCAGGAATGCCAATCAAAGAGAAAAACAAAGAGGAATACCTTATGATAAAAGATAGCTTAATGCAAATCCTCATGAAGAAAGAGGAGTAAAATGAAAGAGAAAATCAGCATATTCAAGCTGTATATAAGCATCTTGGCTGCTTTTGTTCTTCCATTAATTTTGACCGCACAAAACACCTTTATTGAAAACAAAGGGCAATTGCCTCAACATGTTAAAGCAAAAACGCTTTTACCATCGGGAGCCCTTTTTGTCGAAGAAGGCAAATTAACTTACGCTTTTTATTCTGGAAAACAACTTGCTGATGCGCACGATTTAACTTACCCAAAAGAAGAAATCCAAGCCCACTCTTATACGGTAGAATTTATTAATAGTAATTCGAATATTTTAACACACCTTTTAGAGGAGGGCGCATTTTACGAGAATTATTTTTTAGGTGACAAATCTACATGGGCTACAAATGTTAAATCATATAAATTGCTTAATCAAAAAAACATTTATAAGGGCGTTGATATTGAATATTATATTAAAGAAGATAAATTCAAATACGATTTTATTGTTTCACCATATACAGCCACAAATCAGATTAAACTTAAGTATAAAGGGGTGGAAAAAATCAAATTAGATGATGGCAGTCTGGTTATTACCACATCCGTAAACACAATAAAAGAACACAAGCCATATGCATACCAAAATATTCATGGAAAAAGAATAGAGGTTAAGTGTAATTATAAACTAAAAAACCGAACCCTTTCTTTTTATTTTCCTGAGGGGTATAACGAAAAACATGAATTAATTATAGATCCGGTTTTAGAGTTTTCTACTTATTCAGGAAGCACAACAGATAATTTTGGATATACCGCAACATACGATGATCATGGATTTTTATATGCTGGAAGCACAGCCTTCGGAGTAGGCTATCCAATTACAATTGGAGCATATCAAATCAATTATGCAAATAATTTGGGCGGGACGGATGTTGCAATCACAAAATATGACACTACTGGAACACAAAGGATTTATTCGACATATTTGGGTGGCGGATTAGACGAGCTGCCCCACTCTATGATTGTAAATTCAGTTAATGAATTATTTGTTTTTGGAACAACAGGCTCCACAGATTTCCCTACTACCAATTCAGTTTTTCAACCAAATTTTAAAGGAGGCCCTAGCTTTACACCATCAGGAATAGGTGTTTCATTTCCAAATGGATCAGATATATTTGTTAGTAGAATTAGCGCGGACGGGGGGGGGTTATTAGCCTCTACTTTTATTGGGGGCTCAGCAAATGACGGCTTAAATACAGCTCCTCAGCTTAAATATAATTATGCAGATGAGGTAAGGGGGGAAATAGATATTGATCAGCAAAACAATATTTATATTGCAACATGCACAAATTCTTCAGACTTTCCAACAACCAATAGTTTTCAGAACAGTGCTAGTGGCGGACAAGAAGGGTGTGTTGTTAAAATGGATAATCAGCTTAGCACAATTATTTGGAGCGCTTATCTTGGTGGCGCAAATAATGATGCGATTTATTCATTAGCCCTAGACGATAAAGATGATATATATGTTACAGGGGGAACCAACTCTCCAGACTTCCCTACGACATTAAATTCATACCAAAACACATATCAGGATTCTTTGCAGGCTGATGGATTTATAACAAAAATTTCTACTAGTGGAAACCAAATTATTTCATCTTCTTATTTTGGAACCGAGGAGTATGATCAATCATATTTTGTTGAAATTGGAAGCACAAATTCAGTTTATTTATTTGGGCAAACTAAGGCATTAGGCAGCCAATTGATTTCTAACGCATCTTATTCGGTTTTTGGAGGAGGACAATTTATAGCGGTGCTTAATGATGAATTAAGTTTTTTGTTGAGATCTACCGTTTGGGGAACAGGAAAGGGGACCCCAGACATATCTCCAACGGCTTTTTTGGTTGATGTTTGTGACAAAATATATTTTGCAGGATGGGGCTCAAATCTTGGAGGACCTCTTTCCACTTTAAATTTACCAGTTAGCTTTGACGCCTATCAGCAAGATACAGATGGCAATGATATTTACTTAATGGTTTTAGATGGTTCACTAAGCACGATGATATATTCCACTTATTTTGGAGGAAGCCAAAGTAATGAGCATGTAGACGGGGGAACAAGTAGGTTTGACAAAAAAGGAATAATTTATCAATCTGTCTGCGCAGGATGTGGGGGAAACTCAGACTTTCCTATTGATCCGCTTCCAGGGGCGGTTTCAGAAACAAACAATAGCCCAAACTGTAATAATGGGGTGTTCAAGTTTAATTTTAATTTCCCTATAGTTATTGCTGATTTTGAAGCCCCCTGGGTTGTTTGCGATACCGTGATTGATTTTCAGAACCTAACTCTTGCCGGGCCTGCAGTAACGTATGTTTGGGATTTTGGAGACGGAAACACATCAAATGATATAAACCCAACCCATACCTTCACTCAAAATGGCACACATGCGATCACGTTAATTGCTATGGATAACAATTCCTGTAACGTTCAAGACACTATCAGAAAGGAAATATATATTTTATCAAACACATCAGATTCACTACAAAAAATTATTAAATGTCCTGAAGAGCAAATACAGATAGGATTGCTACCAATTAACAATCCTGTAATTAATTATTTTTGGTTTCCCTCTGTTAATTTGAGTAGTCCAAACATTTCTAATCCATTTTGTAACACCAATACAGACAAAGAATATCAATTGCTTATTTCAGACGGAAGCTGTACAGACACTCTTTTTCAAAACGTTCTAGTTACCGAGCTTAATTTGTATGCTGGTCCAGACACCCTATATTGTAACACCCCAATATTACTAACCCCTACATATTCGGATGAGGTTAATACGGTTCTTTGGTCATCGAATCGTGTTTTTCAAGACACTCTCTCTGTTTCAAGATATTTAATAATTTCAAGCCCTGGTGTTTTTTACATACAAGTGTCAGATGGTAATTGCATACAAATAGACAGTATAGAGGTTTATTCTGATAATATTATAGATGTTCTTGCAAATAATGTTTGTCTAGGAGACTCTACATTAATAGAGGTAAAAAATCTAGACCTTTCAACCCCTATTATATCTTATAGTTGGAACACAAATAACCTTGACACGGTTGCTTTTTTTGATTTTCCAGAATTAAACACATGGTATATTGTTGAGGTTATTAATAGCGCTGGATGTATAATTAAGGATTCGGTTTTTGTAGAGGTTTATGAATATCCCGTTGTTGATTCTGCTTGGTCTTCAGAATATAGTGTGTTTATTGGAGAGGAAATCACATTAAACATCATGACTAGTTATGGTGTTAATTGGCTTGATTTTTCAAATACAAACACCACACAAAGCGTATTTCCTGTAGAAACAAAATGTTATGAGTTTGAGGCGTATAATTATTTTTGTATAATAAAAGACTCATTATGTGTTGAGACTCAAGATGTTTTTTGTGATAGTGAAAACATAAAAATACCGACAGCATTTTCTCCTAATAACGACAATGTCAATGACACATATTTTATCGATGATCGAGATGGTATTGTGCTAAGTTTCAAATTAGAAATATTTAATAGACTAGGTCAAAAGGTTTTTTTTACTAGAGACATTTTCCAGCATTGGGACGGAACTTTTGGAAAAAACAAATTAAATCCACAGGTTTTTGATTTTTATATTGATTTAGAGTGTATAGGAGGAAAAACGCTATTTAAAAAAGGAAATATAACACTGATAAGATGATTAAATTTTTCACCATAATCTTTATTTTATTTTCAATTATTGCAACCCCTCAAGACGTTCATTATTCTCAATTTGATAAAACACGATCTTTAATAAACCCCTCTTTAATTGCCAACCAAAATCAGGATTACGAAATACAAATTCAAAGAAGGTCACAATGGTCAAGCGTTTCAATCCCGTTTAACACCACTTCACTTTCGTTTAATGCCAAACAGATTTATAAAAACCTTTCATTAGGATCAACGGTATTAAAAGACATCGCGGGGGATTCTCATTTTTCAACTAATGGCTTAGCCCTATCTTTTGTAAACTCCATTAATACACAAGCAAATTCATTGTCTTTTGGCTTTCAAATAGCGGGATATCAAAGGGCCCTAAATTATGAGAATTTGATTTTTTTACAAAATGAACAATTAGAAAACACAAGCTTTTCTTTTTTTGATATTGGTATAGGCTTTTCAAATTACAAGCAAATAGATAAAAACAAAGCTTTTTTAGTTGGTATTTCTTACTTTCACCTCAACAAACCAAAACAATCATTAATGAGTAATGATAACGTTGTTTTGTCTCCAAAAAAAATAGTACACTCTACGTACTACTCTAAAGTGTCTTCAAAAACTTCCCTATCCCCAACACTTTATGTTTCCTCCCAAGCTCAAGATCAGGAGGTTGTTTTTGGAAGTGGCGTTAGTTATCATATAAAAGACGATATAGCCTTACAGACAGGGTTATATAGTAGAATAAAAGATGCTGTTTTCCTAACACTAGGAATTGAAAAGGAAAATTTAGAGTTAATAGTTTCTTATGATATTAACACCTCCTCATTAAATCAGGCTTCAAATTATATGGGGGCATTCGAGTTTTCGATTTGCTATGGATGGCAAATTATTAAAGAAAAAAGTAAGATTATTCAAAAAATTTGCCCACAGTACTTATGAAGAATATATTAGTTATACTGATCGCACCTGTGTTTGTTTTTTCACAAGAGGTTTTTATATCACAATTAACAGGAAAAATAAACACGACTAATGCTGAGATAAATTTTGTTCAAATAAATGATTCTATAGCCTATTTTACTGTAGTACATGAAGAAAATGGCACAATAAAGTCCAACATCTATTCCACTAATTTTATAAGTGAGTCTTGGGGCCCAAAGAATTACACGGAATATAATTTTGATTTTTTTAATACAGCAAACATCTTTTTTTCAAAGGGGGGCATGGTGCTTTTTTCTATGTGCAATAATAAAATGCAAAATTGTAAAATTGTCGCTTTAAGTAATAGCGGCTCAGATAGCCTTTATAATATTGACGCGCTTTCTTCAGATCTTTTTTATAACACACAACCTATTGTTGTTTCTCATAATTCTACGAAAGCCTTATATTTTGTTTCTGATAGGAGTGGTGGATTCGGAGGGTTAGATATTTGGATTTCAATTATTGATAAAAACGGAAAATTTGGCGTGCCAATAAACGTAGGGCCAAAAATTAATTCATCTGATGATGAAATAACACCATTTTATAATCAAGATGAATGTATGATGTATTTTTCTTCTAATAGAAAAGGAGCCTTAGGGGGGTTTGATGTTTATAAATCAAAAGGCGCTTTAAATATTTGGGGAGAACCTAAAAATGTAAAAGAATTAAACAGCCCCCAGGATGATTTATACTTAACGTTTTACGACAAAAAAGCTGGTTATTTTTCTTCTAACAGGAAGGGGGCAAAATATCAGTATTCAGAATATTGTTGTAATGATGTTTTTGCTTTTAAATATTTAAACGATGTTTTGGAAACACGCAAAATTAATCCTAAAATCCATCAAAACTTACCCTTAGAACTATATTTTCACAATGATGAGCCAGACCCTGGAACCACAAAAGAGATAACTAAAAAAACATATAAAGACACATATGTTTCATATTTTATGAAGAAAGAAGAATATGAAATGGAAAACCCGAATCTTAATGATTTTTTTGAGGGGATTTTACAAAAGAATTTTAACACTTTAAATAGGACTTTAGAATTATTACTTATTGATCTTTCTTTGGGAATTAAAATTGAGCTTACAATAAGGGGTTATGCAAGCCCACTACATCATTTTGAATACAACCAAAGCCTATCTCAAAGAAGAGTCTCTTCAACAATTAATTATATGTTACAATTTAAGAACGGAGAGCTTAAGAAATATGTTTCCACTAACCAGCTAGTTATAAATCAACTTTCTTTTGGAGAGCACAACTCATCAGAAAAAGTAAGCTCAGACTCAAAAGACAAAAAAAATTCTGTATATAGTATTGGGGCCATGTTAGAGCGAAAGATTCAAATTGTTAGCGTCAAATTAATGAAATAAAACACTTCCACACTCAATGAAAAAACCAATAATGAATCCTACATAAACCTGTGTGTGGTTATGAGCGTTTTCTAGAATTCTAGAAACACCTAGAGCGCCGCACGCAAACAAAGCCGCGATTAATATTAAAGACAATCCGCCAAACAAAAAATTTAAACTAAATAAAACCCCAAAAACACCTCCAACACCTAGCATATGAAGGCTTATTTTCCAAAACGCCGAGATAATAGAAGCGCAAAACATAATAATAATAGCCCCTTTAAGCATAGAGCTTAAAATAGGAGCAAAAACAAGGATGTTTTGTAACACATAATACGCAAAAGACAACCAAATTGCTGCGATTAAAAGCGGAGTGGGCCTTTCTTTTTGAATGTGCATTTCTATTGAACTAATTTGTCCTATTCTTATAAGAAGGAAGACACTTATTAATGGCAGTAGAACTGTGCTTAACAGTAAAACAATATAAATAAAGGGCAAATAACTTGTTATGGCAAAACCTATATTAGGAATTAATTTTAAACTTATATAAAAAATAATAAGAGGCATAAAGGTAGGGTGAAGCACGATCGAGATGATTTTTGTTAATCGCATTAAACTTCTCTTCTTAATTTAGCAGTATCTATATTTAATTGTTCTCTATATTTAGCAACTGTTCTTCTTGCAATATGATATTCTTCTTTGCCTAATATCTCTGTAAGCCGCTCATCTGTAAACGGATTTGTTTTGTCTTCATTTAGAATGATTTCTTTTAAATGTTGTTTAATTTCATTTGTAGATATAATTTCCCCATTATCTTTTCGATATGCATCGGAAAACAATTCTTTCACTTTAAATGTGCCAAAATGGGTTTCAATAAATTTCGCATTACTTACCCGAGAAATTGTAGAAATATCCATATTAACAACATCAGCCACATCTGCTAATTTCATTGGTTTTAAATCACTTTCAACACCACTAATCAGATAATTTTTTTGTATTTCCATGATAGCTGACATTACCCGAATTAATGTAGCCTCTCGTTTCTCCATTGAATCCTTAAACCATTTCGCTTTTTCAACTTTTTGTAATAAAAATTTTTTTGTTTTTAGATCAGTAGTTTCTGCTAATAAATCAGCGTAGTAAGTATTAATTTTAAGTTTTTTTACACCTCCTTTTTTTAGATGTAGTTCTAGCTGGTTGTTGTTTGAAATGATTGAAAAATCCGCATAAATATATTTGGTGGGATTTGTGTTTTTTGAAAAACCTCTAGACGGGATGGGGTTTAGAGTTTCAATCAATTGATAGATCCTTCGTAAATCTTTTTTAGAAACACCAAGGGTTTTAATGAGGCGTTCAAAATTTTTATTACTAAAGGACGAATAGTGCTCTGAAATTATTTGTGTTGCAATTTTTTCTAAAGGATAATTTTTCTTTAACTGTAACAAAAGGCATTCTTGCAAATTTTTAGCCCCAACACCTGTTGGCTCTAAACTCTGTAGAGTTATTAATGTTGAGTTAAGTGTTTTTTCAGAAATAGCGAGGCTGTTAGTTGTTAACAAATCACTACTGATCGAATATAAATCCCTACTTAAGAACCCATTTTCATCAAGACTATTAATAAGATACTTAATTAAAAACAGTTTTTCATCATCATAGTTTAAATTTATTAATTGCTTAAGAAGATGCTCTTCCAAACTTTCCTCTTTGTCTTCGATTTGAAAGTCCTCAAAAACAGGTTTTGATGATGTATTTGAAAATGAGTTTTGCCCCTCCTCCTCATCAAAATCCTCTTCTTCAAGAGCAGGGTTTTCTTCAAGCTCCTCTTCGATTCTTTTTTCTAAAGAAACAACGGGTATTTGTAAGAGCCCTAAAAATTGAATTTGCTGAGCACTAAGCGATTGAAACTGTTTTTGAATCAATTTTTGCTGTCCCATTAAAACTCTGCATTTTGAGGAGTTCTTGGAAAAGGAATCACATCGCGAATATTTTTCATTCCTGTTACAAACATAACCAGCCTTTCAAATCCCAAGCCAAATCCAGAGTGCTTACAACTTCCAAATCTTCTAGTTTCTAAATACCACCACAATTCACTTTTAGAAACATTCATTTCTTCCATTCTTTTTTTTAATTTCTCAAACCTTTCTTCTCTTTGTGATCCTCCAATAATTTCCCCAATGGTTGGAAACAGAATATCCATTGCGGCCACAGTTTCATTGTCATCATTCATTCTCATATAGAAAGCCTTTATTTCCTTAGGGTAATCTTTAATAATTACTGGTTTTTTGAATTTTTTTTCAACTAAGTATCTTTCATGTTCAGATTGTAAATCCACTCCAACCCCATCAATTAAGTACTTAAATTTTTTCTTTTTATTTGGTTTCGAGTTTTTTAGAATATCTATAGCCTCTCTATATGTTAATCGAACAAAATCATTTTCTATAATAAAATTAAGTCTTTCTATAAGCCCCATTTCTGTCCTCAGCTCTTTTTTAATAACACTTTCTTCTTTAGCCATTCTTTTATCTAAGAATTTTAGATCATCAAGGTTGTGTTTAATACAGTAGTCAATACAATACTTAAGAAATTCTTCTGCTAAATCCATGTTTTTTTCTAAATCAGCAAATGCCATCTCTGGCTCAATCATCCAGAATTCAGACAAGTGCCTTGAGGTGTTTGAATTCTCAGCCCTAAATGTTGGCCCAAACGTATACACCTCCCCTAGCCCTAAGGCGCCTAATTCTGCCTCTAACTGACCAGAAACAGTCAGGTTGGTTTTTTTTCCGAAAAAATCTTTAGAGAAGTCTACCTGGCCGTTATTAATCATAGGGACTTTCTCTAAATTAAGACTTGTTACCTGAAACGCCTCTCCCGCTCCTTCGGCATCAGCAGTAGTAATAATGGGAGTGTGTAAATTAAGAAATCCGCGATCATTAAAAAACTTGTGTATAGCAAAAGATAGTGCGTGTCGTAATCTAAAAATCGATGAAAAAGTTGCCGTTCTAAACCTTAGGTGAGCTTTTTCTCTTAAAAATTCTAGAGAATGTTTTTTAGGCTGTATTGGATATTCATTAGGATCAGCTATCCCTAAAACAGTTATTTTTTCTGCTAAAACTTCAGCCTGCTGCTCTGTTCCTTCTGAAGAAACCAGCCTACCTTCTACCGAAACACAAGCTCCAGTTGTAATTTTCCGTATTTCTTCTTCAGAAAAACTTGAACCTTCTAAAACCACTTGAAGGTTATTAGTTGTCGACCCATCATTTATCGAAATAAACACAACATTTTTGCTGCCCCGTTTATTTCTTACCCATCCATTTATACATAGATCCTGTTGTATCAGTTTAGAGCTAAGAATTTCTTTAATTTTCATTATTTAAATTATTTACGGATTAAGCAAAGATATTATAAAGTTACTAAAATTAAAAATTAGTATTAACCAGCTTGTGAAGCGATATTTTTTGATATTAATTTATGTACTGTAGAAATAATTTCTATTGAATCGTACTTACAATCATGGTATAGTTCTTTTTGAGTTCCATGATTTATAAATTCATCCGGAATACCTAGTCTTTTTATAGTTGAAGTATAATTATTGTTTGCCATAAATTCCAGGACTGAAGATCCAAATCCTCCTTGCAAGCAACCGTCTTCTATAGTAATTATTTGGCTAAATTTTTTAAAAATTTTATGAAGCAATTTTTCATCAAGGGGTTTTGCAAATCGCATATCATAATGTGCAATATTTAACCCTTCCTTTTCAAATTCTTTTTGTGCTTCTAACACAAAATTTCCAGGGTGACCTAACGATAAAATTGCAATTTTTTCTCCATCTTTTATTTTTTTCCCGGACCCCACTTTCACTTCTTTCAATGGCAATTTCCAATCTAAAAGAACTCCGCTTCCTCTAGGATATCGTATAGCAAAAGGCCCTTGATTTGGCAGTTGAGCGGTATACATTAAGTTTCTTAACTCTTGTTCATTCATTGGCGCAGAAACAACCATATTAGGAATACACCTTAGGAAGGCAATGTCAAAAGCCCCATGATGTGTTGCTCCATCTGCTCCAACAAGCCCCCCTCTATCCAAACAAAAAACCACATTTAAATTTTGAAGAGCGACATCATGTATTACTTGGTCATAAGCTCTTTGAATAAAAGAAGAATAGATGTTGCAAAAAGGCGTTTTTCCTTGAGTTGCCATTCCGGCCGAGAAAGTTACAGCATGCTGCTCTGCTATACCAACATCATAAGTTCTGTTTGGCATTTCTGCCATCATTTTATTTAAAGAGCTTCCGGTTAGCATTGCGGGAGTTACTCCAACAATATTTTTGTTTGCTTTTGCAAGTTCAATTATAGTTTCTCCAAAGACATCTTGGTATTTTGGAGGAGTTTTTTTTGTTTTAGTTTTTATTATTTCTCCAGTTTTTTTATCAAAAATTCCTGGAGCATGCCAAGTGGTAGAGTCTCCTTTTTCTGCAGGAGTATATCCCTTTCCCTTTACCGTTAGGCAGTGCAATATTTTTGGTCCCGGAATGTCTTTTAAATCCTTTAACACTTCCGCTAGATGTTTAGCATCATGCCCATCAATTGGCCCAAAATATCTAAAATTTAGTGATTCAAAATAATTGCTTTCTCCCAGTAATGTTGTTTTTACAGCCCCCTCAACCTTCTTGGCGATTGCTTGAGCATTAGGTCCATATTGACTTATTTTTCCTAGTAATTTCCAAATTTTATTTCTTGCTTTATTGTAAGTTTTAGATGTAGAAATATCTGTTAAGTATTCTTTTAAAGCCCCTACAGCGGGATCAATAGACATGCAATTATCATTTAATATAACAAGCAAATTAGTGTTTTCAGCGCCCGCGTGATTCAAACCTTCAAAAGCCATTCCGGCGGTCATTGATCCATCTCCTATTACCGCAATATGTTGCTTATTTTTATTTCTTTTGTTTTTAGAGACAATTGCCATTCCAAGTGCTGCAGAAATTGATGTAGAAGCATGCCCAACTCCAAATGTATCATAAACGCTTTCGCTTCTTTTTGGAAACCCACTTACCCCTCCTTTAATTCTGTTTGTTGAAAAGCTTTCTTTTCTTCCTGTTAATATTTTGTGTCCATAGGCTTGATGTCCAACATCCCAAACCAGCTGGTCAACCGGTGTGTTAAACACATAGTGCAGCGCAACAGTTAGCTCTACCACCCCAAGACTTGCCCCAAAATGACCCCCTTTTTCAGAAACTATATCAATTATATACTGCCTTAATTCATCGCAAATTTGTGCTAATTGATTTGCGTTTAATTTTCTTAAATCTTCTGGGCTATCGATTTGGCGTAATAACTCTCCCTGGTGGTATTTTTTCTTTTTACTCATCTAAACGCAAAGATATAAAATCTTTAATCATGTAGTAATAATTTTTCTTTAACAAGTACTGGTTAATAATTGAATTAGTGACTTGTTTATTTTTGCTTAGGATTTATCAATTTTGCTTTATGAGAAAGACAATAATTACTTGTTTTATTTTTGCTTTTTTATTTGGATATTCTGAGCACTCGGATAATTTTATTTCTAATGAAAGTCACACATTATTGGACTCAACTCTTTCTAGCCCTTCAAAGACAATAAGAGCTTGTAAGAAAAGTAATCTTTATAATGAAAGATTACGAAATTTAGACTCTACATCTCCAATGGACTTGGCATATAATGAAAAAGTTCAGCCGTTTATTGAAAGTTATTTAGGAAGAAACAAAGCTTTAATATCGAGAATGCTTTCGCTAAGCGAATTATATTTTCCTTTATTTGAAAAAGAACTAGATAAGCACGAACTTCCTTTAGAGTTTAAATATTTAGCAATTTTAGAATCTGCATTAAACCCCAAGGCAAGATCCTCTTCTGGCGCTGTTGGTTTGTGGCAATTTATGTATTTAACAGGTAAGGAATATCAATTAGAAGTTACTTCTTATTTGGATGACAGGCAAGACCCCTTAAAATCTACACAAGCGGCATGTGAATATTTTTTAAAGTTATATGAGATGTTTGGTGATTGGAATTTGGTTTTAGCCGCTTATAATGGTGGGCCTGGATATTTGCAAAGAAAAATTAACAGCGTGGGTAGTTATGATTTTTGGGATTTATACCCACACCTTAGGACAGAGACAAGAAATTACATACCGACATTTATAGCTATAAATTATGCTATGAATTATGCTAGTGAACACGAAATATTTCCAAAATCAAATAAGATTAAATTTATAGACACAGATACCATTAAAATTAAAAAACAAACAGAAACAAGTGTGATTTCACAAATGTTATGCATTGAAAAAGAAATTATAAAACACCTCAACCCCTCTTACAAAAAGGAAGTTTTTCCGAAAAATGCGGTCTTAATTTTGCCTTCATTTGCAGTAAATGATTTTTTAAACAATGAAGAGTCAAATTATCTTTTTATTGATGCAGTAGAATCTAAAGAAATTTTAATTGATGAAGATCGAATTATTTATACTGTTTTGGAGGGGGATTATTTAGGAAGAATTGCCAATGAATTTGGAGTGAGAGTTTTTCAGATAAAAAAGTGGAACCAACTTAAAAACACGGATTTAAGTATTGGGGATAAATTAGTGCTTTATACAAAAAAGCAAGATCAAAACACCATAAAAAAACAGGACACAACAAACAATGAATATGTTATTCAGAAAGGAGATACGCTATGGGGGATATCAAAAAAATATAACGGAATAAGTATTTGGAAAATTAAGGCGCTCAACAATTTAGAAAGTGACATGCTTAAACCAGGAACTAAGATTATTTTACCCACAATCTAATGAGATATATTGTTCTTGTGTTTTTAGTATTATTAAGTTGTGCGCAGGACACTAAAACACTGCCTAGTTGTACGGGTCAAAAATCAGAATTGATCTTTGTAGTTGATGATGTTTTGTGGGAGGGCCCATTAAAAGCTTTAATTGTCAATGTATTTGCAGATGAAATACCAGGCATTAATCAACCGGAGCCTTTATTTAGAATTATACAAGTAAATCACAAGGAGTTTAAATCGGTATTGAGAACTCATACAAATGTTGTAATTGTTTCTGAAAGAAAAAATCCTCTTGTAGAGGAAAACAAGTGGGCTCAAGACCAATACGTGGCAGAGATAGGCTGGCATAGTAATGTGCAGAATTTTATTAATGAACTTCTTGAATTAAGAAGCGTTTTTGTTTTTAAGGAGGTAGATTTTATTAGAAAAAATTTTTTAACAAAATCCCAAACAAATTCTGAACAAGAAAGGAAGTCCTTTTTTGGAGTAGACTGTATAATACCTCAAGAGTATGAGATTCTAAATAATACTGCCAATTTTTTTTGGGCAAATTATAATCCGTCAAAATCTGAAGAAATAAAAAATATTTTTACATTTTCTTTCATATCTCATTCTACAGCTAAGCATGAAGAGGTATTGCGTAAAACAGATAGTCTTTTCACAAGACATTTAAAGGGAGCAAAAAAAGGCACTTATGTTACAATAGAGCCAGAATACGAACCGTATTATTCTGACAATATATACAGGGGTTTATGGAAATTAGAGAATGGATTTATGGGAGGGCCATTTATCATTAAATCGTACTCTTTGGGTAATAAAACAATAGTTAACGCAGGACTAGTTTTTGCCCCTCAAAGCACAAAAAGAAAGTATATAAAAGAGTTTGAGGCTATTTTATAATAATCCTTCTTCTTTTAATTATATCGCCACTAATTAACTCTATAATATAGCAACCTTTTGGTAAGTTGCTAATGTTAATTTTTTTTGATTTTTTCTGAAGAATTATTTGCCCTGTCAGGCTAACAATTGTAACATTAAAATCTGAAGCATTAGTATTGATATTGATAAAATTACTAGTGGGGTTTGGAAAAACAGAAAAACTTATATTTTGAAAGTCATTAATTATGCCGTTAGGAGGGCTGTTTAAGGGGCTTTTCCAAACCCCCCTCCCAAATGTGGCAGCACTAATTGTCCCCTCTTGGTAGTGAATTGCTAACTCTTCTACAATCACACTCGGAAGGCCTGTGTTAAACGGGGACCATTCGCTCATCGTATTAGTTTTATAATAAACCCCAATATCAGTCCCTATGTAAATCTCATCATTTACCCCCCCCTGATGCACAATACAATTCACAGGTAATGCAGGAAGGCTTACTCCAGAGATATTTTCCCAGGTATTGCCTGCATCGATAGTTTCATAAACTTTATCAATGTTATTATAGTTGGAGAAAACAGCCCAGGCTCTATCAGCATTGTTTTTAGAAACAGCTATTCCCCCGATATTATTGGGAAGGCCAATTTTTATATTTTGCCAGTTTTGTCCAGCATCTTTTGTGACTTCTAGTTTGGTGTATGATCCGGCATAAATATAATCTTCATTTGAACGAGCTAATGCAATATTTCTAATTGCCTGCCCCCCACTCACATTATATGAGATAGAGTCCCAGACTGACCCTGCAGTTGCAGATCGATAAACTTCATTATATCCAATTACAATTAAGTTGTTGTTTGTTTCGTGCATTTTATATGGAGTATTCCACCCTCCTTCGTAATTAACAGGCTTTATATTGTCCCAGTTGTTCCCTCCGTCATATGACTTCCTGAGTCCTCCATATTGATATTCAGCATAGAGAATATTGTCATCAAAATGATCAATAGCACATTCCATTCCGTCTCCCCCCATAATAGCATCCCAATTTGCATTTGTAAGCATTTCAGTTCCATTGTCTTGAGCTCCAGCAATAATTTTATTAGGGTTTGTTTGGCATAGACCCAAATTATAAAATTGAGAAATTTCTAAACCATCGGAAATGTCGACCCATTTATTTAGATTATCCATATATTTATAGATTCCCCCATCATTACCAGCATAAGCAACACCAGTATGTGGGTTAAATTCAAGCGCATGTTGGTCTACATGCATATAAGAATAGTTTGCTCCATTACCACTACTTCCATCAATATCCCAACCCAGCCCACCATCATTAGATTTCCATAAATTTATACCCCCAACATAGACCAATTCTTCATTGCCTGGAGAGGCTCCCAGGCTCAAATCGTACCAAGATTGACCCCCCGTGCTAGTCCCATCGGTGTCTCTACCTAAAATATTAGGGCTGTTCGATTGAAGCACCCAATTTTCTCCTTCATCAGAAGATTTATATAAACCATGAAAGCTATAGTCAGAAGCAGAAAAAAGCGCATAAATAACTTCTGGATTTGCATTTGTTACAGCAATTAATGGGCGGTACCTGCTACCACTCATTCCGCTGTCAATTATATTCCAACTTGATCCGCCATCAACAGATTTAAAAACACTGGACCCTCCACTTGATTGTTTTGCAGCATATATAACATTTTGATCGCCAGGCTTGAATTCTATATCTCTCCATCTACCTGCAAAGCCAACAACCTCCCATGTGTCTCCGGCATCAGGACTAATAAGAATGTTTGAATTGGTTACGGCATATAGGCTGTCAGTAAAAGAAGGGTTAATAATGACCTTATTAACGGTCTTTTCTTCATCTATTTCATAACTCAACCCAGTAGTTGCCCATGAGTTTCCTCCGTCAATTGATTTTAAAATCCCAATACTATATGTGTCGCTTGCATAGGCGTCTCCAGTTACAATATACATTGTTTGATTGTTAACAGGATCAATAGCAATGTGAGAAACTCCAAGCACAGGCAGATTATCCGTATTTGTTGCCCAATTACTCCCTCCGTCTTCTGACTTCCATAGTCCCCCGGCTGGAGATCCTATCCAAATTACATTTGGATCAAACGGGTCAAAAGCAATACAATTTACCCTTCCGTTTCCTCTTTTTTTCCCACTAGAGATGCTGATAGGCGTATTTATAGGACCCATGGCTACCCAGTTAGACATAGAAGAATGTTCATTGTTTTTTTTCTTTTGTTTTTCCCATTCTAGGTATAATGCATTTGCTACAAAAGGGTTGTTGTTAGAGGTTCTTTCTTGAATAAAATTAATTTCACGAGCATAAGGCTTGTATCCATTCCCTTTTGTATACTCATGTGTTTTACGGTAATTGTCAAAAGCAGTAATTTTTTCAGAAATAGTAGGCTTGTTGTTGGTTCTTCGAAGATTATCTTCCCAAACCTGACACAAGAGTGGAGAAGAAATACTTAAGAAAATAATTGTTAAAAGAGTTTTATTCATTTAGCAAAGATAAATAATACATTTTGCATAAAGCGCATGTCTAATTATTAAAAACTAGCAGCTAAACCAAGAATAAAGTTTCTTCCATTTGCACTTATTCCAGATCCAAATGTTTTGTAGTGCGCGTCAAGAATGTTCTCTACCGCAAAAGTGATTGTTGTGTTGTTGTCGATTTTATTAGTGTATCTTAATTCAAAAGTCGTCCAGCTTGGATTACCATCAATAGTGGCTTCAGTAAAATTATCCACTCCATAACTATCATAATCTTTTGCTAATTTCCAGGCATTATATATTGTTGCAAGATGAAAAGTTTGATTTTTTATCAGATAAGTTATTTCTGTCATTGTATTAAAAGGAGGGATGTGCGATAGGGGTTCGTTTTGATTTGCTAATCCTTTCAGGTAATTGCAATTAGACGTTATTAATAGCCTTTCATTTACAGAAAGTTTGGCTGATAGGCTTATACCAGTTATAGTTGCCTGATCAATATTTTTATTCATTTGGATACGCATCATTTTCCCGTCATAAAATATACTATCTAAACCGTTAATTGTCCCATATTGCTTTTTTATAGCATTTAAAATCTGAGTATAAAATAGTTGAGCTGTTATGTTGAGCAGGCTATATTTATGATTAAACGAAACTTCTAGATTATGAGTGTATTCTGGCTCAAGATTTTCGTTTGGGACTAGGACGTTTATATCATCCTTAGAGAACACCTTTCCTAAATCGTCTATATTTGGATTTCTAAAACCGCCATAATAAGAGGCGTTAACATTTGTATGCTTGGCAGGCCTAAAAGATAGAAGAGCGGATTTTATAAAAGAAGAATTGATGTTTTTTACTTCTTCCATACCAAAGTTAGACGGGTTAAATCTTGCTGAAAGTTTGCTGTTATTCCATCTTCCCCCTATAATTAAATTTGTATTTTCTTGTATAGAAAAATTTATTTGACCATAACTAAAAAAATCGTGTATTTTGCTTCCGTTTTCAGGATATCTTGTCGTGTTATAAAAGGAAATATAATCGTTAGTTAAACTTGCTTTAGAGAGCACTTTTTGTTCTCTTTTTCCTGCACCGTACAATAATTCTAGATGCTTAATTTTTTTAGTAAAATCAAGGTTAATGTCGTATATCTGAACATTCTCGTTCCTGTTGTTTAATAGAGCTTCATTTGTTTTTCGTGTGTGCCGAGATTCTTTTGTGTTTTGAACTGCTATTGCGGCTTTTAGATTGTCAAAAGCAAAAGTTTTGATATGAGCCGAATAACTAATGCTTTGCAAAAAGTTTGTTTGTGGCCCATAATACCAGGCTGTATATTTTGGAGCACCATCTTTTATATCGTTCATTTTGTCAAAGCGATAAATTTTTGAAGACCTTGAATATTGAGTATTAAACAAGATAAAATTATTTTTAATTTTATATTTGCTTTTGTGTATAAAATGCATCTGTGTGTAATTTGTATAAAGCTGCTCGTTATTGCTTGTCGCAAACTCCTCTTTCCCCCAGCTTTCATATCCGTGAAATCTATTCTTCCCCATTCTTATATTGCCTGCAGACTTAACTGAAAAACCTGTTATATGAGAGGTGTTATTAAGATAATAGTTTGATTTAAAATTAGTAGTTATATCATTACTGCAGCTTTCAAATTGTTGATGAAATTGAATTCTTTTTTTCTTTTTCGGTTCTTCTGTTTTAAAAACTATTGCCCCCCCCATAGCACCATTCCCATAACTAACCGATGCGGGTCCAGAAATCAAATTAATTGATTCCACAAAAAAAGGATTGATAGTTGAGGAGGCCTGTATATGACCACTTCTATAAATCGCATTATTTAATGCGAACCCATCTAAGATTAAAAGCAATCTATTTGCCTCCATACCTCGATAATTTGGACTCCCCCCCCCTGATTGACTTTCTTGGATTACTATTGAGGATTCCCTAGCAAGTAATTTGCCGACTGAGGTTTCTGTTTGAATTATTTTTGAAGGAGAAATAGTGAAAACAGGATAATTTTTAGAGCCGGGGATTTTTATTTTTCCAAAAAGAGTTGCAGTAGGAAGTAAATTTGTTTTTCCTTTTAGATAAATAATTTGCCCAATATTTTTTTTATTTATTTTTTTCGGCAGATAAGCAACGTGAGATATTTTAATAACCTCATTTTCATCAAACACATTAAGATTTGCCGTGCCCTTTTTGTTACTTATTACGCCAGTTTTTGCAGACTTTAATGTTGCGTTTTCAATAGGATAGTTTAGGATACTGTCTTTAATTGTTACGGTTTGGGACAATCCACAACTTGCGCATAATATTAAACAGAGTAATATCAGTTGTTTCATTTTCGTAATTCTTCAATTATTAGATGTGATGTAATTCCGCTAAGATTATAATGATGTAAGCCGTAGTATTTTAAAAGGCTTTTTAGCAGATCAGATTTTGTTTTTTGAGGTATAGACACATCTGTTTCATTAAGGAGATCATTTAAATAGTTTGATTTTTCCTCGTCAAGACAATTTTCTATTGATGATTTTTCTTGTGAGAATGTTCCGGTTTCTAAATTAAAAAATAATTTTTTCGAATTACTTTTTAATGGACCAAAACCCAGAAAGGATGAAAGTCTAATTAAATAGTTTAAAGCAAAATTTGGATTAGTTTTTTTTGATTCAAAAAGTGTTATAGCGGTATCCCATATGAAATTAAAAATCGAGATATTTTTTTCATTTTCTAGCAAGACCTTAACGCTTACTTCTGCAATAAAACAGCTAATAAATTTTTTTATCATTTTATTCTCTACACAATCAATGTGTTCGGCAATATTAACTTCACCCAAATATTGTAAAGTTTTTTTTGGATCAAAATTTGCATCAATAATCAACAGCTTTAAGGGGGAGAAATAACCAAGTTTTTTTTTTGATTTTTTTGCGCGAACCCCTTTAATTATAAAGCTTTGAAGCCCTTTTTCTTTAGTAAAAATCTTGCTGATTATTGAGCTGTCCCCATATTTAATATATGTAAGAGAAATAGCTAAGCTTTTGTATTTCATTTAGTGAATAAATAGTATTTTACTTACAACATTTTCCTTTCCTTCTATATCTGTGCTAAAAACAAGATACACTCCGGTAGCCGCTCTTTTACCATTTTTATTTTCCCCGCCCCAGATGGCTTGGCCGCCATTTGCGATTGTTTCAAAAACTATATTTCCATTTATATCGGTTATTTTAACATTGGCATTATAAATCAGCCCGCCAATAGCAATTGGCCCTCTATAGTTTTGTTTTACTGGGTTCGGGAAAACATCTACATGAGACGCAGATGTCGCTCCTTTTGTGGCGTCAGACCTATAGGATAACAATCCTTTTTCAGTTCCAATAAAAACCTCTCCGTTTTCATGATTTATTGTAATGTCTATAATGTTATTAGAAAATAATGGACTGTTGCCCTCGGTAAAATGCCTAATCTCTTCTTCTCCACTTTCTGAGAGTAAAAAGACGCCAGATTTTTCTGTGCCAATCCACTTTCTGTTGCCGCCATCAATTGCGATACATTTAATTTTTTCTTCGCTTAATAGGTATTGACCATATTCTCCTTCAGTTATTAGAATCTGTTGAGAATCAAAGTTGTATCCAGAAAAAACATTTTCTGGATTATAAAAAACAGTGATTCCTTTGTCTGTTCCTACCCAGATTTCTCCATTTAAATCTTCCGCCAAACTGTATGTTTGTGGTGAGGGTAGATTCCCGGATCCAATATTGGTGTTTAGAATTTTGTGCTGATCGTCACTATTGTTATCAATAGTGTTATTGTCATTAAACACAAACAACCCTCCTCCTCTAGAAATAACACCCCATTTTTGATTATATGAGTCAATTATTAAATCATCAAAAAAAAG
>CEUA01011767.1_pt1 | contig 32319 bp, 30 predicted proteins | sample 361541 | NCBI WGS metagenome assembly CEUA01 (sample SAMEA2623079, study PRJEB7988) | marine metagenome | isolation source: saline water (ENVO:00002010), including
GCTTCGAGGCCGGTGCCAGCGCAGGAAACGACCCCAAGGCCGACAATAGCTACCCTGCGCCGCTCACTCACAGCTTCGACTCAACCAAAGTCACGGCATCGCCGACAGTGGCGACGTCAGCCAACTCTTCTTCCTCGACGGTAATGTCGAACTCTTCTTCAAGAGCCATTACCAACTCAACTAAATCTAAGCTGTCGGCGTCAAGATCATCAGCAAAGTTTGCTTCGGGGGTGACAGCGGACGCGTCCACTGCAAGTACCTCCACGGCACAGTTTTTGAATCGCTCGAAGTTGTCACTCATTAGAGGTGTTCCTTGTGTCATTGGACAATGCGCATTGTAGATGCTTTGAGTCAGTGGCCCATGCCAAGTCCGCCATCAATTGGGATTACAGCTCCCGTAATGTAGGCAGCGGAGTCCGAGGCAAGAAAAGCGATGGTTGCCGCAATTTCGTTGGGTTGCGCAACCCGACCCAATGGCACCTGATCTGTGATGGCAGCTTGCTGCTCTTCAGTTAACGAGGCAAACATTTCCGTGTCAACGGGACCCGGAGATACAACATTCGCAGTGATGTTGCGAGAACCCAGTTCTCTGGCCATAGATCTAGCCATACCAACGAGTCCAGCTTTACTTGCGGCGTAGTTGACCTGACCTGCAGACCCCAATAAACCCACTACTGAGGACACAAAGATGAGGCGACCCCAACGGGCTCTGAGCATCGCTCGAGCGGCTCTTCGGGCCATGCGATAAGACCCTGTCAAATTAGTATCAACAACATCGGAAAAATCTTCATCGGACATTCGTAGGAGCAGCTGGTCACGGGTGATTCCGGCGTTAGCGATCAGTACCTCTACAGATCCCAACTCTGAATCGATTGTCTCGAACGCCGCATCTATGGCCTCTGGATCCGTTTGATCACAGGCAATGGACAAAATCCGGTCATCAAAAGGCTCTGCGTTGCGTGACGTTACGGCAACGCGGTGACCTTGGTCAGCGAGGAGTTGTGCTGAGGCAAGACCGATGCCCCTATTTCCGCCGGTAACAAGAATTGTTCTTGGCTCAGTCATACCCCATCCCAAGTCATGACCGCAGCGGCCGAGGTCATACCCGCTCCGAACCCAACGAGGAGTAGATTGTCCCCTTGGTTCACTCGGCCTTGCGACCAAGCATCTTCGAGTGCCAGTGGTACAGAGGCAGAGGAAGTGTTGCCGGTCCTATGGATGACCATGGAAGTCTTCTCATAGGGGATTCCTAGACGCTTGCACGAGGCCTCGACGATGCGAACGTTTGCTTGATGAGGAATTACCAGGTCGATGTCATCGGGAGTCAGTTCTGCCATCTCGAGCGACTTTTTTGCGGCGCTTTCCATAGCGAGCACTGCATTCTTGAAGATGGCCTGTCCAGCCATCTCGATTTTGCCGTCAAAATCACAAAACAGAGCGTCTTCCAGGGCGCCGTTGCTGTCGACGTGCCAACCGTGTAGGTCTCCTGGGCCATCGGTTTTCTCGATCACTGCTGCACCAGCGCCATCAGCAAAGAGTATGCAGGTGGTCCGATCAGTCCAGTCTGTAATCCGTGACAGGGTTTCAGCACCAATAACCAATATTCGGCTGTGCCCCATCTGGATGAAACCGTGGGCGGCAATGAGGCCATAGACAAACCCGGAACATGCTGCATTTAGGTCCATAGCACCGCAGCTGAGTCCTAGGAGCTCTTGGACGGTCGACGCTGTAGCCGGTACCTGACGATCTGGGCTCGTAGTGGCAAGGATGAGCAGGTCAATGCTTGCAGGGTCGATCCCTGATCTGTCGATCGCCATTTGTGCGGCTTCAGCGGCGAGGCCGGCGGTAGTCCCACCAATTCGACGTTCGTGAATTCCAGATCGCTCAACAATCCACTGATGGCTCGTGTCGACCATCTTTTCCAAGTCATGGTTAGTGACAACTTTGTCGGGTAAAGCCGTCCCGACAGAAAGCATCCGGGCACCGCCTGTGGGTGTTGAAGTCATTGGTCGTTGCCTACCTCGTCCGTAGCCATGCAATTGGCTGTCTGGCTGTTACCCGCTCGCTCTCCAAGGCCATGAATTCCATGAGAATCCCGGCGAAAGGGGAGCGTACTTCCTCTTCGGCTACCCAACCCACCACATCGCCAACGTTAACTAAATGCGGGTCGCTCAGATCCGGCTTAGGAACGAAGATTCCGGCGCAAGGACTCACAACCAAGCGTTCAGTCACATATAGGTGTTCTCCGGCTCCGTTATCAGCCTGCCCGGAAGACCCCAGGTCGGCTACAGCAGCCAGCAGGGTGTCTACGTCTTCTGGCGTTGCCACTGACAAGGTATTTGCGTCTTTAAGCGTGCGCTTAGCCATGCCAGTCAGAACCGTACCCGGGCCCAGTTCGACGAATGTCGAGCAACCCATTCCCTGGAGTTCGTAGAGGGTTTGTCTCCACTGAACCGGACTGCAGAGTTGACTAGCAAGGAGCTGAGGCCATTCCTCAGCATCTGTCCGAGCTGATGCGTCGACGTTTGCGAGAACTGGTATTGCAGGTGCTCGAACTTCGACTTCAGCCAGCGCTTTGCGCAGTCGATCTCTGGCTGGTGCCATAAACGGAGTATGGAAAGCTCCTCCCACAGGTAAGCCCATGGCTCTCTTGGCACCGAGTTCCTTCGCTTTCTCACCAGCATCTGCAACAGCAGCAGGGGAGCCTGCAATTACGACTTGCCCTGGTGCGTTGTAGTTAGCGACCCAAACGTCCCCGTCAACCCTTGCGCACGCAGTCACCACTAGATCGTCGTCTAAGCCAAGCACGGCGGCCATGGTTCCATCCTGTTCGTCCGCTGCCACTTGCATTGCTTCGCCGCGTTCGGCGACGAGTCGAACAGCGTCTTCAAATGAGAGCGCGCCACTTGCGCAAAGTGCGCTGTACTCTCCTAACGAGTGCCCCGCTGTGAGGTTTGGAGCGACTCCAGTTCGTTCTACGGCATCGAGCACCACCATGCTTAGAACAAAGGTGGTTAATTGGCTGTTTCTGGTCTGTTTGAGTTCTTCGGCATCTGCTTCAAGGAGTAGTTGGCTGATGTCTCGACCGCAGGCATGAGAGGCTTCATCTACTAGTTCCCAACTTTCATGTTCGACCCACTCTGAACCCATTGAGGGCTTTTGTGAGCCTTGACCAGGAAATGTAAAAGCAAGCACGCAGCCTCCCTAGGCGGTCACTTTCTTGACAGTTGGACCGCACTGTGGCCCGAAAGGTTTCACATGGTCATGCGAAACTTATGGACCATGGCTGAAGATAGAGAATACGGGAAACATCGATGGCTAGGTGGGAATGATGGCAATCTCATCAAAGAACCTTTAGGAATAGTCGTTTCGCCGGGTAGCCTCAGCATTTGTTGCCCGGGTGGTGGAATGGCAGACACGGAGGATTCAAAATCCTTTGCCCTCACGGGCGTGCGGGTTCAAATCCCGCTCCGGGCACCAAATCGCTGGAAATAAGGCCTGCAAAGCTTCTGTCGTTGCATCTAGCGTGTCTATATGACCGTTGACCCTTACTCTTCTTGGACTGACGATGACTTGGCATCTTTAGCTCACGGTTTTCGAGAAGATTTATACGAAGGCCAAGTAGCTCTAGTAACCGGAGGAGCCGGTGGTATCGGGAGGGCAATTTGCATGCTGCTTGGCCGCCTTGGCGCTCAAGTAGTGGCCTGCGGCAGGGACCAAGCCAAGTTAGATGAGCTGCGAGGCTCCTTGGATGGTCAGGGTATTAACGCCCTAACTGTTCAGGCGAATGTCCGCGAACCTGAAGAGGTAGCAGCGCTCGTAGACACCGTTTGGGACCAGTGCGGTGCGCTGGACTTAGCAGTGAATAATGCTGGGGGCCAGTTCGCAGCCCCGGCGATGGACATTTCTCCCAAAGGATGGGCTGCGGTAGTCGAAACTAACCTTTATGGCCCTTGGTATGTGATGCAAAAGGCAGCAGAGTCGTGGATACAGCGAGAACACGCCGGTTCGATTGTGAACATAGGAACCATTACTGGACGCGCCTCGATAGGAATACCACACACTGCTGCAGCGCGAGCCGGGGCTGAGGGCTTGTCAGCTTCCCTAAGCGTTGAATGGGCACCTCACCAAATACGTATTAACACTGTTGCAGTCGGCGTTGTCCGAAGCCCAGGGTTGGTCAACTACCCGCTAGAAGCGCGTCCGTCTTTTGACCACAACCCGCAACGACGATTAGGCGATGTTCAAGATGTTGCGCAAGCGGTAGCTTTTCTTGGTTCGCCGACTATGGCCTCTTTTGTCACGGGCGAAACCTTTCATGTAGCGGGAGGAGAGCAGGTGTGGGGAGAATATTGGGCCTTAGGTAAACCAGATTATTTTCGTATCGACGAAGAACCAGATTTTGAATAATTGAGGAAATTGAAATATGACAGATCGAATAGACACGACCCGATTGCAAGAGATGGCGCGTGCGTACACGGCTTCTGCGGTGTTATACGCCGCCCTAGACGTTGGGCTTTTTACTCAGGTGAATGCGGGATGCACGACAGAAAAAGCTTTAGTTGAAGCGACTGGTTTGCGGGCAGTGGATGTCGACAGACTCGTCTCGTGCGCTCTCAGTCTCGAACTCCTCGAGTGGAAGGACGATGAACTTTGCAATGCGCGTGATGTGGAAACCTATTTAGTTCAGGGGAAGGACCGTTATGCGGGCCCCTGGATGATGTTCACTCGGCCCGATGTACCCGGCTGGTTTCAGATGACGGAAAAAATGCTTGCCCCCGCTTCAACAAAACTTGGCATGTACGACGAGTTAACCGTTGAATCTGCGCGCAAATATCATCAAGCGACCTCAAGCATTGGTTTTGGTGCGGCTAGGCGATTTGTGCGAACAGTTGATTTGTCTGATCGTAAGCATTTACTTGATCTCGGAGGCGGCTCGGGCGCTTACAGCATCACTTGTGTTGAACAATTCGAGGGGCTTAAAGCGACGGTGCTGGACCTACCTCCAGTTGTCGTAGCCACCCAGGAATATATAAACGACGCTGGCGTCCAAGATCGCGTCAAGACCCTAGGAGCGGACTTCACTCAGGGTGAATTCCCCTCACCTGTGGACGTGGTGGTGATGGCCAGCAACTTACCTATCTATGACAGTCAAATAATTGGAGATGTTGTCGCCAGAGCTTTTCGAGCCCTGGAATCTGGTGGGGAAATGCACCTGATTGGTGAAATGCTCGATAATGACCGGAAAGGGCCAGTCGACGCTGCGATGTGGGGTATGAACGAATTGATCTGTGGTAGCGAAGGTCGTGCCCACACTCGGGCTGAATGCGAGGGCTATTTCACTTCAGCAGGCTTTATCGATGTAGAGGTAACAGACTTTGTCGCAGGCACGCTTGCACGCTGTGCTGGGAAGAAGCCTTAGGCCCGCGATGTAGTAAACCGCTGATTTGGCGGCTAGATTTTTTGGCCCATGTCAATCAGCTCCGTAGAACGACAACTCCGTCGTACAAGCCAGCAAATCAGTCGCTTGCGTGACGAACTGCTGTTGCTAGAAGAACAATATGCTCATTTCTCTGATGAAGCTGAGACTGCAAGAATTCACGCCTTGGTGTCCGAAACACCGATTTCTGAAAGGACTCACCAGCGAGCAGCGCGACACGCTGACGTGGTTGGTCAAGAACGAAATCAGTTAATGATTCGTATTGGACAGTTGGAAGGGACACAAGACCTGCTCCTCGATCAAATGAATAGCTGATCGTGGTCGTGTAGGGCTGAGAATCCGGTCAGATTCGCTAGGGTTGTAGACCGCTCTTCTGAGGTCATTGACCTCTCGATACCAAAGGACCCTTTTGTCTAAACGCGTTGTGATAGCAGAAGATGAAGCCATTATTCGGCTCGATTTGCGCGAAATGTTAGAGGATGAGGGTTATGTAGTTGTTGCCGAAACTGGACGCGGCGATGAGGCAGTCCGTTTGGTTGAGGAACATTCGCCAGATCTGTGTGTCTTCGATATCAAGATGCCAGGCTTGGATGGTTTGGCAGCCGCCCGAGAAGTGTCTTCTGGCCGCAAAGCTGCCGTAGTGATCCTTACGGCCTTTAGTCAACGAAGTCTCATAGAAGAAGCTCGTGATGCAGGTGTTTTGTCTTATCTCGTCAAGCCTTTCCAGCGAGAAGAACTTGTGTCCGCAATTGAAGTTGCGTTAGGCCGCTTTGAGGAACTTCTTCAGCTTGATGCCACTGTGCGCGAGTTGGAAGAACAGTTAGAGGCACGCAAAGCAGTTGATCGAGCCAAAGGTTTACTTATGGACGAGCACGGGCTACCAGAAGCTGATGCCTTCTCATTTATTCAAAAAACCGCCATGAGTGAGAGATGTTCAATGCTAGACGTCGCTAACCGCATCATCTCCGGAGAGTTGCTTCCGTAGCTCAGATCTCTGCTCTCCAGAGTAAAGGTCATCCGCTTGAAGCCTCTGGCCCCCTAGGGTTGCCGTCGTGGCCAAAGTAATTTTGCTCGATGGTAACTCGCTGACCTACAGAGCCTTTTTTGCTTTGCCGACTGATATGACGACAGCGTCGGGGCAAGTAACAAACGCTGTCTTCGGGTTCACATCGATGTTGCTTAATCTGATTAAAGACCAGGAGCCGGACGGGGTGATAGTCGCTTTTGATCGACCGGAACCAACATTCCGTCACGAAATGCTGCCTGAGTACAAGGCACAACGCGACCCGACGCCAGAACTGTTGATCGAACAGTTCGAAGTAGTTCGCGAAATATTGAAGGTGCTAAATATTCCAGCTATTGATTTAGTTGGTTTTGAGGCTGACGATGTGTTGGCCACGCTTGCTACGGAGTTAGCAGACGGTGGCGATGAAGCGATCATCGTTACCGGAGATAGAGATATCTATCAGATGGTGCGAGATCCATTCATCAAGGTCCTCTATAACCGACGAGGAGTAAGTGACTACGCGCTCTATGACGAGGCAGGCATCTTCGAAAGAACAGGCGTCACTCCGCAGATGTATCCACAGTATGCGGCGCTTCGCGGGGACCCATCAGACAACCTGCCTGGCGTTCCAGGAGTTGGGGAGAAGACAGCAGCGAAGCTGATCAACGCCTACGGAGGCTTGGACGGAATCTTCGAACACGCAGATGATCAGACCCCTAAGTTGAGACAAAACCTGACGGAGTTCGAAGAAAGAGCCAGACGGAACGTAGACGCGATGGTGCTGCGAACTGATGCTCCGGTTGTTTTGGACAAGGACGCAATGGTGTGGGGTTCTGTTGACGGCAAGGAGGCGCAGCGGCTTTTTGAAGCCTTGGAATTCAACTCACTGTATGAACGACTTGGCGAGCTCCTAGGTGATGCCCTCCCCGAAATCAACTCCGAGACCAATGTTCTGGAAGCCGAAGTGTTAAAGGCGACCTCCGCGTCGCAGTGCGTGGAGATGTTGACACCAATGGCGGCAAAGGGCGAACCGTTGTCGCTCGGGTGGATCGCTGATGATGATGGTTCCTTGCTTGCCCTAGCTGTTCTTCGAAACGCCGAAACCGCAGAGGTGTTGGTGGTCGAAGGTCAGTTACTCCGAGAGCCTGAGCTTTTGGAGGTCCTGGACAGCTTCACCGGCCATGGAGGGATCGGATTCGACACTCACAACGCCAAAGAGCTCAGTCGAGGTCTCCGTCAACTTGGTTTAGTTGGGGATGGACTCCGCGTCGATACCGCTATCGCTGGTTACTTGTTAGATCCAACGAGAGGCAGATTCGTTCTCGATGACCTGCTGATGCGTTACTGTCGAAGTGAGATAGTGCGCGACGAGGTGACTGCGGTTGGGCAGCTGGACCTAGGTGGCGACGGGGGAGATCCCTTCGCCGACATTGCAAGAGATGCCCTTGTTGTAAGTCGCCTAGCTCCTGTGATGCTCGACCTCATCGAAGAGCGCTCTATGACATGGCTTTACGAAGAACTTGAACGGCCCCTGATATCGGTGCTTTCTCGGATGGAAGACGTGGGAGTAGGCGTTGACGTTAAAGAACTCACTCGAATGCGAGACCACTTAGTTGGCGAGGTTCAGCGACTCGAAACAGCAATCCATGAGCTCGCGGGCCGTGAATTCAACGTGAATTCGACAAAACAACTGCGAGAGATACTTTTCGACGAGATGGGTTTAACTCCGCAAAAAAAGACGAAAACTGGGTATTCGACCGATGCGGCTTCTCTAGAGAAAATTCGGGATCAGCACGAAGTGATTGCCCTGCTGCTGGAATATCGCGAAGTTGAAAAGCTTCGGTCAACCTATGGTCAAGGGCTACTTGAGGTAACTGATAAAGATGAACGCATTAGGGCAACCTTCAACCAGACCGTCGCGCGCACGGGTCGTTTAAGCTCGGAAGACCCGAATCTTCATAACATCCCGGTTCGAACCTCTTTGGGTCGAGAGTTTCGTAAGGCCTTCATCCCTGCAGATGGTTGTGAGTTCCTAGTTGCGGATTACAACCAGATAGAGCTACGAGTAATAGCGCACTTAGCTGAAGACCCAGGGCTAATTCAAGCATTCGAGTCTGGCGAGGACATACACAACGCGACTGCGGCTTCTGTCTTTGACGTCGATCCTGGCGCGGTCACCTTTGAACAGCGCTCACGAGCGAAAATGGTGAGCTATGGACTGGCCTACGGGATGGAGGCTTATGGCTTAGGGCAACGGTTGGGGGTTGAAACAAGCGAAGCCTCGGAGATTCTTGAGGCATATTTCGTGGCTTTTCCAGCAGTGAGGTCCTTTATGGACGAGATTGTCAAGCGGACTAAGGAAATTGGGTATACCGAAACTATCTTTGGCCGCCGCCGCCCAATGCCCGACCTTGTGGCCTCAAACTTCCGGGTCCGACAGGCGGCCGAGCGGCAAGCTATGAACGCCCCAATTCAAGGCTTAGCTGCAGATATTTTTAAAATTGCTCTGGTAGCTATTGACCGTTCGTTGACTGAAATGGAAGCACAGAGTCGATTAGTTCTCCAAGTGCACGACGAGGTCATTCTTGAGGTGTATCCCGACGAATATGAAGACGTTAGAGAGATGACGATTGGATGCATGAGCGGCGCAGCCGATCTGCGAGTCCCTCTAGAGGTGAATCTGGCTACGGGTCCTACTTGGGCTGAGGCGAAAGCTTAATCAGTGGATGCCAATCACGGGCAAGACCATTGGTTCGAACCTATAGCTGAGCATCTACAAGAGGCTTATCTGAGGTACACCTTCACGCAGAACACAGAAAAAGAGGTTGAACATATTATTTCGAGTTTGAATCTGAAGTCCGGCGATCGGGTTTTGGATGTTGGGTGCGGGCCTGGACGGCATTCGCTTGAGTTGGCTAGGAGAGATATCAACTGCTTAGGGATAGATATCTCTCAACGATTTGTTGATCTCGGCAATAGATCAGCGAGCGAAGAAGGCTTAGATCAACTCGCCATATTTGAACGCGGCGATGCAAGAGATCTGCATTTTGTTGAAGAGTTTGATGGCGTTATCTCCCTTTGTGAGGGGGCCTTCGGATTACAGGGTGGGCCTGCAGCATCAGATGCTGCAAACCTAGTGGGCGACCAGTCTGTGATATCAGGCATGGCTCAGGCTTTAAAGCGCGGTGGTCGACTTCTATTGGCAGGCTTTTCCGCTTATTTTCAAATTGCCCACGCGGACACGGACTCCAACGATTTCGATTTGATGACCGCCGTACGGCACGAAGTAACGGAAATTAAAGACCCAGAAGGGTGTGAGACCACCGCAGATCTTTGGACTACTTGTTTCACGCCTCGGGAGATGTGGCTTATGGCGCAGATTGCTGGGCTCGTACCTATGACCGTGCGAAGCATCCACTCCGGTGAAGACTGGAGCCCAGATTCGCTAGATCTCGACCATGCTGAGTTTCTTTTGTTGGCGGAGCGTACTTAGTTCCTGAGCTCCAAGAATTTAGAACTCGCTGTAAGGGATGGTTCTATGCGCAAGCCGTGTAGTCTTGGACCCCGTGTCGAGTGGGCGCTCTGCCACCCGCACCCCTTATTGTCTACCTAGAGCAAAAAAACTTGTGTCTGATACCACGGAATTCGGCAGCTTCACTGATGCCGGTGAATACATACCTCGCACCATCGTTGAAAACGATCTTGGAGCGACGTCCTTTGCTGATGCCATAGACGGAACGATCGTCGAGTTTGAAGACGGCGACCTTGTAACGGGAACTGTTGTCCGAATTGATCGTGACGAAGTTCTTCTTGATATTGGCTTCAAATCTGAGGGCGTTATACCTAGCCGAGAACTCTCGATTCGTAATGCGGTTGACCCCTCCGAAGTAGTTGATTTGGGAGAAGAAATAGAAGCCCTTGTCTTACAGAAAGAAGATCAAGACGGTCGTCTAGTTCTCTCGAAAAAACGTGCCCAGTATGAGAAGGCTTGGGGCCGAATCGAAGAGATTAAAGAATCTGATGGTGTTGTATCGGGACCGGTTATCGAAGTCGTCAAGGGTGGTCTCATCATCGATATCGGGTTACGCGGTTTCGTGCCAGCTTCATTAGTGGAGCTCCGGCGTGTGCGAGATCTTGACCCGTACATCGGAATGGACCTTGAAGCCAAAATCATCGAGCTAGACAAGAACCGGAACAATGTGGTGCTGTCCCGCCGAGCTTGGCTCGAAGAGACCCAGAAAGAGCAGCGAGAAGAATTCCTCGACAATTTGCAACCAGGAGAAAAGCGCAGTGGCGTGGTGTCCTCAGTGGTTAGCTTCGGAGCTTTCGTTGATCTAGGTGGTATGGACGGTCTGATTCATGTTTCGGAGTTGTCCTGGAAACACGTTGACCATCCCAATTCTGTAGTCACAGTTGGAGATGAAGTTGATGTTGAAGTGTTGGAAGTTGACCGTGAACGTGAACGAATCTCGCTTTCGTTAAAGGCCACTCAACAAGATCCGTGGCAAGAATTCGCTGATGGCCACAAAGTCGGTGAACTGGTTTATGGCCGGGTTACTAAACTTGTTCCCTTTGGTTCGTTCGTTCAAGTTGGGGACGGTATCGAAGGTCTGGTGCACATATCTGAAATGTCCGCCCATCACGTTGAATTGCCGGAGCAGGTTGTTACCCCTGGCGAAGAGTTGTGGGTCAAAATTATCGACCTCGACCTCCAGAGACGCAGAATTAGCCTGTCGATCAAGCAAGCGGCTGAGGGCGGAGTTGTAGCAGCTGAATACCAAGAGGCATTCGGTGAACATGCATACGACGAGGCCGGTAACTTTATCGGTGAGTTTGAATATGAAGCTCCTGCTGAAGGTGAAGAGTCTGAAGCTGAACGCGCATGGCGCGAATACTACGAGGAGCATGGCGAAGAGGCCTATCGTCAGGCTGTTGCAGACTATGAAGAGTCAGAACAAGGCGACGAGAGCGCTGAAGCGGCTTCAGTCGATGAGGCTGAGTCTGTTGCTGAGGAAGAGTAGGTCTTGAGGTGATAGTCATCGGTTTAACCGGTGGCATTGGCAGCGGCAAAAGTACCGTTTCCAACAGCTTTGTTGATCGTGGAGCGATCCTGATAGACGCGGATCAGATCGTCAAAGAGCTTCAACTACCAGGGGCCTTTGTTCACTCTGAAATGGTGAAGTACTTCGGTCAAGGTATTTTGAACGATGACGAAACGCTGGATCGACAGGCCGTAGCGGAAATTGTCTTTAGCGATAAAGATCGTTTAAGGCAATTGAACGAGATTGTTCACCCTCCAGTCAATCGAGAGATTCGACGCCGAATTCGCGAACAAACAGATACTGACAACTTATTGGTGTTAGATATCCCGCTGCTTGTCGAAGGGATCCTCGCTGGTGGGCCTCCGAGGTACATAGTGAGCGGCATTCTGGTGGTTGATACGCCTTCGGAACTAGCGGTGCAGCGCCTCGTAGAGCATCGAGGATTCGCCGAAGAGGACGCTCGCGCTCGAATTAAGGCGCAGGTTTCCAGAGAAAGACGTTTAGAACTTGCCGATTTTGTGATTGATAATTCAGTTGAGTTGAACGAGTTGGAATCTCAGGTCGCTTTGGCTTTCGACTGGGCCGAAACTTTGCCTGATACGGATCCGACTCCTGAACCCGCTGAAGAGAGTCATTAGGTAACCGAACTCGAAGAGCGATTTGGATTTCTACCCAAGTCCTACGACGAGCAAGATTCCCGATACGACTAGCGCGCTACCGAGGTAATCACGAAAGTGATGCTCCTCTTTGAACAGAGCTAACGAGATGACGAAAGCCACCACGATTTCTAGTTGGCCTAGAGTTCGAACCTTTGCGGCTGTAGTAAGTGTCATGGCTGCGATCCAGCCTGTTGTCCCCGCGAAACTCAGGATCCCCACCTGGAAACTCTTGTTTCGGTGTCTCCAGATTTCAATAAGTTGAGACCGATTCGTTCCTACTAACACGGCGCCGTGTATGAGAGTTTGAGCGCTCAAGAGAGCGAATAAAGTAATGCAGGTCCGATGCCACACGCTTCCTCCCGAAAGAGAAGTTGAAGCACCCCGGATGCCCACGGCTGAAAGGGCAAAAAAGAACCCAGCGGTGATACCGAACCAAGCTGAGGGGTCGCCCCAACGGCGTAGAGCGACACCTAAGCCAGAGGTCGCTGCGAGCAGTACGACTCCGAGCAGCACGATCACGGCTCCGAGCCAACCTAGAGGTTGAAGTGACTCGCCCAAGAAGAGCGCCGATCCGGCGGCAACCAGGATTACTTCGGCTTTGGAATAGACCGTACCTATCGCAAAGTCTCTCGCCCTGAAGGCTTTGAGCAGCAGCACTGTGCCAGTTATTTGCACGACAGCAGCGCTAACGATCCAAAACCCGAAAGCTGGGGGGATTCCTATTCTCCTAGGGGTGATAGCCCAAGTCGTAGCGAGCAAAAGGAGTGAAAGCGGCCATGCGAATAGAAACCTGACGTAGGCCGCACCCAACGAATTTAAGTAAACGCGGAGTTCGTGCTGCCGTGCGGTCCTAAGGACCTGAGCTGCGGTAGCTCCGAGGGTCACCGGAACCCATATGAGGCCGTCTGAAGGCATAGCCGAGGGCTGTGGGGCGCGACCGGTGAACGCCGCTACTCAGATGAGGCAGCGGAGTCGTCCGCGTGTTCTAGGCGCTGTTGAAGGCGATTCATGCCATGTAACCACCGATCGGGGTCCGCGGTCTTACGCTCCATCCAGGTTTGGGCGATCTGATCGGTTAAGACCAAAAACCGATCGGTGCTGATTGCGTCGAGTACTTGCTGGGCAACCTCGCTTGGTTCTTTGATCGGCCCTCCAGCTTGAGAAGCCCACTCGCTATCAGCGGCATCACCCAACATAGGGGTCCTCACAGCAAGCGGAGCTAGTAAGGAAACACCGATTCCGCGATGCGCGTAGGTGAACGAAAGCCACTCTGCTAGGCCAACGACAGCGTGTTTGCTTACTGCATAGGGGAGGTTGCCATGTGAAGAGAGGATTCCGGCCATGGAGGCTGTGTGGAGCAGATAGCCCTCTCCTCTATCGAGCATTCCAGGGAGAACGGCTCTCACGGCATGAACATGGGACATCAGATTCACGTCCCACTGTCGTTGCCACTCCTCGATAGGGCTAGAGAAAATGTCTGATCCTGAGCCGATGCCAGCGTTGTTAAATAAGAGGTCTATTGGCCCGATGCGGGTTTCGACCTGTTTGACCATAGCGTCGATGGCAGAAGGGTCTCCCAGATCGCAGTGGATAGATATGCCCCCGACGGTGTCGGCCACCTTTGTGGCTCCCTCGAGGTTGACGTCGACTACGGCTACTTGGCAACCCGCTCGAGCGAAGGCTTCAGCACATGCTGCTCCGATACCGCTCGCAGCGCCGGTGATAACGCCAACTTTCCCTTCAAGTTCCATGGATCGACCGAATCCTTAGACGTTGAGCTGGGTCCCACAATGTGGGCAGCTAGCAACGTTGTCACGCATGTCGTATTGCGATTCTTTAACGAGCAGAAAGCAACCCTCACACAGAATCTCGTCTTCTTGTTTCCCAGGTATACGGTCGCCTTCGGCCGTAGTGATGACGCCTTCTTCTTCTTCTTCTTCTTCTTCTTCTTCTTCTTCCTCGTCTTCGTCGTCAGCTGAGGAAAGACGCTCTTTGAGGATGGTGTCTAGGTCTGCTTCGACTTCGTCGTCCTCTTCCTCTTCTTCCTCCTCGTCGGCAGCAGGGCGCGCCCCGACTGGGATCTCTCTATTCTCATCGTCGCCTTCGCTGTCCTCTTCGCCCAAGATGGCGTCAGCTTCCATGTCGAGCTCAATTTCACCCTCCATGTCCTCGTCCGTGAGGTCAGGGTCAGGCTCGATATCTTCGGTTTCTTCGTCTGTTGGTTCTTCGCTCATATTTGCCTCGTGAGTGTGAACGGTAAATGTTCGTGTTTGGCACTCAGCGCGGAGGATACCCATACTTCGCGCTCGGAGGGTGAATGAAACAAGAAATCCCTAAAGTTAGCCAAAATTTCTGAAACCGTGAGATACGACCTTTTGTAGGGCGATTCAGTTTCTAAGCTGTCTATTGTGACTTCTGAGGAGCGGCCTGGGCCGACTGCCGCCCACCCTTTTCGGGTCGTTTCTGATTTCGCCCCGGCTGGGGACCAGCCAACAGCGGTGGGGCGCCTTTCTCAGGGGATCGAGGATGGACAAAGATTCCAAACGCTTTTGGGCATCACTGGTTCAGGTAAGAGTGCGACGATCGCATGGACGATCGAAAAGGTTCAAAGACCTACTTTGGTTCTTGCGCCAAACAAGTCCCTAGCTGCGCAGCTGGCAAATGAATTTCGCGAGTTCTTCCCAGATAATCGAGTTGAATACTTTGTCTCCTACTACGACTACTACCAGCCTGAGGCCTATATGCCGGCTTCTGATACATATATCGAAAAAGACTCATCGATTAATGATGAAATCGACCGTCTTCGGCATTCAGCGACAGCAGCGTTGCTCACCCGCCGCGATGTGATCGTTGTCGCTTCGGTGTCGGCCATTTATGGTCTGGGTCCTCCTGACGCCTATCTAGAACACATGCTTTATATGAGAGTCGGAGAAACTCATAACCAAAGAGAAGTGCTGGGGCGTCTCATCGACATGCAATACGAGCGAAACGATATGAATCTCGTTCGGGGCAAGTTTCGGGTACGAGGCGACACTCTTGAAATCCATCCGGCATATGAAGAGTTTGTTGTTCGAATTGAATTATTCGGAGACGACATTGAACGGATAACAAAGGTCGACCCGCTCACAGGTGAACGTTTAGCAGAATTAGAAGAAGTCACAGTTTTCCCGGCAAGCCACTACGTGACTGACGGCGCCACTGTTCATCGGGCCATTAGCGACATCGAAACGGAACTTCAACAACGTTTGTCGATATTTGAATCCGAGAACAAACTGCTAGAAGCGCAACGATTGCGAATGCGCACAGAATATGACCTAGAGATGCTTCAAGAAGTGGGGTATTGCAACGGTATCGAGAACTACTCAATGCATCTAGATGGACGGACCTTTGATGAGCCGCCTTACAGTCTCCTTGATTTCTTCCCCGACGATTACCTTTTGGTCGTTGACGAAAGCCACGTGGCAGTCCCGCAGCTTCATGGCCAGTTTGCAGGTGACCGGTCGCGTAAAGACACGTTGGTTGAGCATGGTTTTCGGCTGCCGTCTGCGCGTGACAACCGGCCACTGCGATTCGACGAAGTGATGGAACGTTTAAACCAGGTGGTGTTTCTCTCAGCGACACCAGGCCAGTACGAGATTGAGATTAGTGAACAAGTGGTCGAACAAATTATTCGCCCAACCGGTTTGATTGACCCTGAAGTGGTAGTCAAGCCGACGCGCGGGCAGATCGACGACCTGATCGAGCAAATAGAGAACACGGTGGGCCGTGGAGATCGGGTTTTAGTGACCACCTTGACCAAAAAAATGTCCGAAGACCTCACCGATTACCTATTGGAACTCGGAGTCAGGGTCAGGTATTTGCATAGCGAAATTGACACCATCGAGCGAATAGAGATCCTTAGAGATCTCCGTTTAGGAGAATTTGATGTTCTCGTTGGCATCAATCTTCTTCGAGAAGGCTTGGACTTACCCGAGGTTTCTTTGGTGGCGATACTTGATGCAGACAAGGAAGGATTTTTGAGGAGTCAGACGTCGCTGATTCAAACGATCGGAAGAGCAGCCCGAAATGTCGACGGGCAGGTTGTCATGTATGCAGACAACGTCACCGATTCGATGCAGTATGCCATTAGGGAAACAAACCGAAGGCGCTCCCTGCAGCAGGCTTACAACCAAGAGAATGGCATTGATCCGCAAACTATTCGAAAAGCGGTGACGGATATTTTGCTAGTGCTGAGAGGGCAAGAAGGTGCGCCGGTCCCGGAAAAATTGAGTTCAGGGCGGTCAAGGCAAGACGAACAGGCTCGCAAAGACTTAGCTGAACTCCCTGAAGATGATCTGCATAGGCTTATTAGCTCCTTAGAGCTCGAGATGGAGGAAGCCGCAGAGGATCTGCGCTTCGAATATGCGGCACGTCTTAGGGACGAAATAAGGGAACTGCGGCGAGACCTGCGCGACGCAAGCAGCTAGCTGCCAGGAACTCTGTAACTGTGGCTGAGCCTTAGCTCGGCGACTAGTTTGCCAAGAGGCCACAAAATATCGCTAGGGGTGAGCTCAAAGAAGGGGACGTGTTATGGGACACGAAGTAAATGGCGTTGTAGCACGAAGTAAAGGGGCTCCAGTATCTGTCGAAACTATCTACGTGCCAGACCCAGGGGCTGGGGAAGTGGTGGTTGATGTCCAGGCGTGTGGGGTTTGCCACACAGATCTCCATTATCGCGAAGGGGCGATCAACGATGAGTTTCCCTTTCTTCTGGGACACGAAGCGGCCGGCGTCGTGAGTCAGGTCGGAACAGGAGTGTCGAACGTCAAAGAAGGCGACTTTGTGATCCTTAATTGGCGTGCTGTGTGCGGTCAGTGTCGGAGTTGTTTGCGCGGTAAACCGCAATACTGTTTCTCTACCCACAACGCGCAACAAAAAATGACGCTGGACGGAGTTGATCTATCACCAGCGTTAGGCATTGGTGCGTTTGCTGAGAAAACGCTAGTGGCAGCTGGTCAGGCAACGGTGGTCGATGATGCTGCGGCGCCCGAAGTCGCTGGTTTGATCGGGTGCGGTGTTATGGCAGGGCTTGGCGCGGTATTGAACACAGCGGGCGTCACCCGCGGAGACTCAGTCGCGGTCTGGGGCTGTGGAGGTGTCGGTGATGCAGCAATCGAAGGAGCCCGGTTGGCAGGGGCTCGAACGATCATTGCTATTGATGTCGACGATCGAAAACTCCAGTGGGCTAAGGATTTCGGCGCGACGCATTCGATTAACTCTTCCGGCTTGAGCAACGAGGAAGTTGTGCAGGCTGTACAAGCCTTCACGGAAGGTAACGGTGTTGACGTTGCTGTTGAAGCGGTGGGGCTGCCTGCCACCTATGAACAGGCCTTCTACGCTCGAGATCTAGCGGGGACAGTCGTGCTGGTTGGGGTGCCAAACCCCGAGATGCGAATCGATTTGCCGCTTATTGAAGTTTTCGGCCGAGGTGGAGCGCTGAAAAGTTCGTGGTATGGGGACTGTTTGCCGTCTAGAGATTTTCCGATGCTGATCGATCTTTATCTTCAGGGACGACTTGAGCTTGGTCGCTTTGTCTCTGAAAAAATCGATATCGATGGGGTGGAGGATGCCTTTCACAAAATGGAACGGGGAGAAGTGCTGAGATCGGTAGTCGTAATGTGATTCATTTTGGCGCTTCGCTCCCCGTTTGGCGCAGAGCCTCAAGATAGGCTCCCACGACAATGGGAGATCAACTAATCGTACGAGGCGCTCGGGAGAACAACCTGCGCGACGTCAATGTTGACCTTCCACGTAACCAACTGATTGTTTTCACGGGCTTATCGGGAAGCGGGAAATCTTCCCTCGCTTTCGACACTATCTACGCCGAAGGACAGCGTCGTTATGTCGAGTCGCTGTCAGCCTACGCTAGGCAATTTCTAGGTCAGATGGACAAGCCGGATGTCGATTTTTTAGAGGGGCTGTCTCCGGCAATTTCGATTGATCAAAAAAGTGCCAGTCGAAACCCGAGGTCAACAGTCGGGACGATTACTGAAGTTTACGATTACCTCCGGCTTCTGTACGCAAGGGTCGGCATACAACATGACCCAGCAACAGATGAAGTGGTGCAGCGCCAAACCCCTCAAGAAATTGTGGATCGGATTTTGACGTTAGAGGCTGATAGCAGATTTCAGGTCTTGGCCCCGGTTGTTCGGGGACGAAAAGGGGACTATCACACTCTTCTGGCTGACTTGGCGTCACAAGGTTACGTCCGCGCTCGGGTCGATGGAGAAGTTGTTGATCTGGCGGAAGCGGATGTGCTTCCAGAAGATCGCCTTGATCGCTATGTAAATCATGACATTGAAGTAATCGTGGACCGGCTCGTCTTGAGAGATGGGATAGATCAAAGGCTCACTGAGTCAGTAGAAGCAGCGCTGCTCTTGGCTGATGGTCATGTGTGGGTTGAACTGATGCCGGAGGATCAAGACCCAGAGATGTTGACTTACAGCCAGCATCTGTTCTCCCCGACGACGGGGCGCTCGTTTGAGGAACTCGCCCCTAGAAATTTTTCCTTTAATTCGCCCTACGGGGCTTGTGGGACATGTGACGGCTTAGGCACCAGATTTGAGGTCGACCCGGAGCTCATTGTGCCCAACGCTGATCTCAGCATTGAGGATGGTGCAATCGCCCCCTTCGCCACGGGGGCTAGTCGATGGTACGGCCGACTATTGAAAGCAACTGGAGAAGAGTTCGATATTCCAATCGATAAAGCTTGGGCGAAACTCACGGCGAAACAAAAAAAGTTACTTCTATACGGGAGCCCTAAAAATCGGACGTTTACTGTCCGGTATCGCAACAGGTATGGCCGCAGTCGGAGCTATACGACTCACTGGGAAGGGGTTATACCCACTCTTCAACGTCGTCACGCTGACACTGATAGTGACCATTCACGGGATCGCATTGAAGGCTATATGCGGGAAGTTCCCTGTGGTACCTGTGAGGGAGCTCGACTTAACGAAGTTTCTCTTGCCGTCCGAGTGGCTGGCCGCAACATCGATGAGCTTTGTTCAGTGTCGATAGGCGAAGCAGCGAAGATTATTGACGGCCTGTCCCTCAACGAGCGAGAAGGAATAATTGCCGCCCCGATAGTCAAAGAGATTGACGCTCGTTTGAACTTTCTTCTGGACGTGGGCTTGGACTATCTGACTCTCAATCGATCTGCGGCAACTCTGGCAGGCGGAGAAGCGCAGAGGATTCGCCTTGCGAGCCAGATTGGAAGTGGTCTTGAAGGTGTTTTGTACGTTTTGGATGAACCATCCATCGGTCTGCATCAGAGAGATAATCGGCGCCTGATCGAGACCCTTCAGCATTTGAGAGATTTAGGAAACACGGTTCTGGTTGTCGAGCATGACCAAGAAACGATCATGGAAGCTGACTGGGTCGTCGATATTGGTCCAGGGGCCGGCGAACACGGTGGTGAAATCATTTACAGCGGACCCGTTGGCGGATTAAAAGGCGCTAAGGGTTCAATAACCGGTGAGTACTTAAAAGGTCAGCGTGAAATCGAAATACCAGCAGAGCGAAGGAAACCGCTTACTGATTCGTTGGTGCTTCACGGGGCACGCGAGAACAATCTGAGATCTATCGACGTCGAGATTCCATTGGGATGTTTCGTGGCCATCACTGGTGTCTCAGGGTCGGGCAAAAGCACGCTGATAAACGAAATTCTTCGAAAATCGTTAATGCAAAAGATCTACAGATCGAAAGAGGTGCCGGGATTACATACGTCGATTGAAGGGTGGGAAGCGTTAGACAAGGTGATCGATATCGATCAGTCGCCAATAGGGCGAACTCCGCGTTCGAATCCAGCTACCTACACCGGTGCTTTCGACAACATCCGAAAGCTATTTGCTGCAACCAACGAATCGAAAGTAAGGGGCTATCTGCCCGGACGATTCAGCTTCAATGTCAAAGGTGGGCGCTGTGAGGCTTGTTCGGGTGATGGGACGATAAAGATAGAAATGCACTTTCTCCCTGACGTTTACGTGCCTTGTGAGATTTGCAAGGGAGCTCGCTATAACCGGGAAACCCTCGAAGTTCGGTTTAAAGGAATGACCATTACTGATGTGCTGAACATGCCCTGTGAAGAGGCCTTAGAGTTTTTCTCAGCTCAACCTCCAATAGCTCGCCATATGCAGACTTTGGTGGACGTTGGGCTTGGTTATATTCGGCTCGGTCAACCAGCTACCACTCTCTCGGGTGGTGAGGCACAGCGTGTAAAACTTGCGAGCGAATTAGCTAAAAGGCCAACCGGTCACACTATTTACATATTGGATGAACCAACGACAGGGCTCCACTTCGAAGATATCCGTCGCCTGCTGGCGGTTCTGAGCAGACTGGTTGACCAAGGCAACAGCGTTCTGGTGATCGAACACAATCTCGATGTCATAAAAACCGCTGATTGGATAATTGATATGGGACCTGAAGGCGGAGATGCTGGAGGGTTAGTTGTAGCTAGCGGTGCCCCGGAAGTAGTCGCTGAGGTATCAGGAAGCCACACTGGCCGATTCTTAGCTCCAATACTGTCGAACTGAGGACCTTTCTGGCGCATAGCCTCTAGGTATGTCGTTACGCCCCGACTCCGGCTCGGTTCCTGACCAGCCAGGTAGCTATCAGTTCAAGGACCAAGCAGGGCGCATTGTTTATGTGGGGAAGGCCAAGAGTCTCAGGAGCCGTTTAAACAGCTATTTCCAAGATCAACGGAACTTGCATCCTCGTACCGTCCAAATGCTTGGCGCCGCCGCGTCGGTGGAATGGATTGAAGTTGCTACTGAAGTCGATGCGCTGATGCTGGAATACAGCCTTATTCAGAGACATCAACCTCGTTTCAATGTGCGTCTGCGTGACGACAAGTCGTACCCGTTTCTAGCCATCACGATGAAAGATGAATGGCCTCGAGCAATGGTGATGCGGGGTAAGAGAAAAAGAGGGAACCGTTACTTCGGTCCCTTTGGGCATGCGTATGCCATCAGAGAAACGCTGGATTTGTTGTTACGTACGTTTCCTATAAGGACTTGTAGTGACAACAAGATGTCAGAACACACCCGACTGGGCCGACCGTGTCTGCTTTTCCACATCGAACAGTGCGCCGGCCCCTGTGTCGGGGAAATAACTGAAGAGGACTATCGAAAGCTAGTACACGACTTAACCCGTTTCCTTGAAGGGGATACCGACGAGGTCTTGCGAGAGCTGAATGACAGAATGAGCTCAGCCAGCAGCTCGATGGAATTTGAACTGGCGGCAAGGTATCGAGATCGTCTCGCTAGCGTTAAAAAGGCGATAGAAAAACGGCAAATCGCGGGGACCAGAAACGAAGATTTTGACGTTATCGGTGTCCATGACGATGAGCTAGAAGCTTCGATTCAAGTATTTTTTGTGCGTAAGGGGCGCGTTATGGGGCAACGAGGTTCGATCGTGGACAAGGTTGAGGATATTACTCAGCCCGATTTGATCGCACGGATCATCCAAGACTTATACCAGGATGAAAATCCCATTGGTATGCCTAAGAATGTTTTTGTTCCGGCGCTGCCAGACAAGACTCAGTTGTATGAAGAATGGTTAACCAGGCAACGAGGTTCTCGCGTTGAAATCCGGGTGCCACAAAGAGGGGACAAGCGGGCGCTTCATGAGACAGCAACAAAGAATGCTCGCGAGTCGTTTACCCGTCACCGCCTCAAGCGGGGCACAGATCACAACAGCCGAGCTCGAGCGCTCGAGGAGTTACAGAGGTATCTGACCCTACCCAATGCACCATTGCGCATCGAATGCTACGACATGAGTCATCTCCAAGGAACTGACTATGTGGGCTCTATGGTGGTCCTGGAAGACGGGTTACCTCGCAAGAGTGAATACCGGCGCTTCAAGATCCGTGACGTTGACGGTAACGATGACTTTGCAGCTATGGAAGAAGTCTTATCGCGACGTTTCCGAAATTATCTCGAGGAAAGAGACCTACCTTCGACCGAGGTCACCAAGTTCGCATACCCTCCTCAGCTCCTAGTCGTGGATGGGGGCAAAGGACAACTCGGTGTGGCAGTTCGGGTCCTTGAATCTCTTGGCTTAGGAGCAGAGATACCAGTGGTTGCGTTGGCGAAACAATTCGAAGAAGTGTTCGTCCCTGGGCAGAGTCAACCTATGGAACTGCCCCGCGGGTCCGAAGCTTTGTATCTGCTGCAACGCATACGGGATGAGAGTCACCGCTTTGCTATCGCTTATCACCGAAAGCTACGGAACAAGAGAATGACGCGTAGCGTCCTAGATGACATATCGGGGTTAGGGGATGTGCGGAGAAAGCGTCTGATCAAGGAGTTTGGGGGCGTTCGAAAAGTTCAGCAAGCATCACTTGAAGATTTACTTGCCGTTACCTGGCTTCCTAATAAGGTGGCAACTGCCGTCCATGAACGCACCCAAGGCCAGGCATGAGCGGTGACCTTTGGGATTCTCATGCAGGTTGGTGGCAACGTCAGTTCACAGACGGCGCAGACCCTGAGTACCAAGAGCAAATTCTTCCCTTGGTTGATGAACTGACGACGGGTTTCGAGAAGATATTGGATATTGGATGCGGAGAGGGCCAAGTTACCCGAGCTCTGCCAAGCAAGCCTTCTCGCGTAGTTGGTGTCGACCCATCGTGGAAACAGGTCTCAAAGGCCCTTGAACGTTCGGTGGGCGAAGCGTACATCCAGGCTTCAGCTGCTTCGCTTCCGTTTCGGGACGGTGCCTTCGACGGAGCAGTTGCATGTCTTGTCTTCGAACACATAACGGAGATGAGGGAAGCAATTGCTGAAGTAGCGAGGATCTTGAAGCCAGGAGGGCGATTTGTTTTTTTGCTGAACCACCCGCTGTTGCAGACGCCAGGAAGTGGGTGGGTGGAGGATTACACCTCCGAGACACCGAGTCAGTATTGGAGGATTGGTCAATACCTGGTTGAACAAGAAACCATTGAAGAAGTTGAACTCGGAGTGCAGATATCTTTCGTTCACCGCCCTTTGAGCGTGTACTTAAATACGCTGGCGGAAAATGAGCTTCTCCTAAAGCGAATGGTTGAACCAGCACCCCCCGAAGGTTTCTTGGAACGTAACGTTGCATACCGATCAGCCAGGCACATTCCGCGGCTTTTGGTGCTTGTATGCGAGAAGCAGTGAGTTGTTTTCGTAGATCCACCTAACCTTAAGAGGATGACTGATTCTCCGAATTTCGTTGTAGTGGCGGGACTCTCGGGCGCAGGTCGCTCTACAGTGGCCGACACTCTGGAGGACCTCGGCTGGCTTGTAATTGATAATTTGCCGCCGAGTCTGCTGGCCACAGCAGCAGAATCACTCACCCTCTCCGACTCTTTAGGTGAACGAATTGCACTAGTGGCAGGGTCCTATCAGCACCAGGAAGACTTGCTCGATTTTCTCGAAAAGTTTAGGTCCTCTTCTGCGCGTGTCAGGGTGATATTCCTCGACGCCCCGACCGAGGTTCTACTTAGGAGATATGACCAAACCAGACGCCGCCACCCGTTGAGCGCAAGTAGCGGATCTGTAGTTGAAGCCATTGAACGGGAACGCGAGTTACTTGAGTCCGTGCGACAGGCCGCAGATCTTGTGATCGACACGGGCGATCTCATTGTTCATGAATTGAAGTCCCGAGTGCTCGATGCGTTTACCCAACCCGACAGCGAGCCGTTTATGCAAACGACCGTCATGTCGTTCGGCTACAAGCACGGGGTTCCCACGGAAGCAGATCTAGTTATCGACTGTCGCTTTCTGCCCAACCCGCACTGGGTTCCTGAGCTGAGACCGCGAACAGGTCTCGATCAAGATGTGCGGGCCTATGTGCTTGAGCAACCGTTAACGACCTCATTTGTTGAGCACACACTACCTCTGTTGGAATTCTTGATCCCCTCCTACATGAAGGAAGGAAAGGCATACCTGACCATTGCGTTTGGCTGCACTGGGGGCCGCCACCGTAGTGTTGCAATTGCCGAGGAGTTTGGTCGAATCTTAGATGAAAATGGCCATTCCCTTCGTACTCGCCACAGAGATCTCGAATTGAAAGAAATCTAGAAGTACGCAATCAATTCGCACCTAGATCCGAGCCATGCGGTAGACATTCAGAAGCGTCTCTATTCCCTCAAGAAAGCGAACCTTCTAATGACCGTGCGGGTTGGTATTAACGGCTTCGGCCGTATCGGTAGAAACTTCTTTCGAGCTGTGCAAAAACAAGCTGCTGACGTCGAAATCGTCGCGGTAAACGACTTAGGTGATCAGGCCACAATGGCTCACCTCCTGAAATACGACTCTGTGCTCGGAAATTTACCCAATGATATTTCGGCTGCCGATGGCGGCATTTCGATTGACGGAAATTTGCTGCAGGTCTTGTCGGAACGCAATCCCGGAGACTTACCGTGGGCTGATTTGGGGGTTGATGTAGTTATCGAGTCAACTGGTATTTTCACTGATAGAGACAAGGCTGCACAGCATCTAGAAGCCGGAGCTCCACTTGTGATCGTTTCAGCACCAGCTAGCGGAGCTGATGCGACAATCGTTGTGGGCGTTAACCACGACGAATTTGACAAGAATTCGCACAAGGTAATTTCTAACGCTAGTTGCACCACTAATTGCTTTGTTCCCATGGTGCAGGTTCTCGATGACGCGTTTGGAGTCGAAAAAGGATTGATGACGACAGTGCATGCCTATACGGGTGATCAATCGCTTGTCGATGGCCCGCATAGCGATTTGAGAAGGGCGAGAGCATCTGCAGTCAACATCATCCCGACCTCTACAGGCGCGGCTCGCGCCACTGGCCTTGTCCTTCAAGCCATGAACGGGAAGTTGGATGGCACTTCGCTACGTGTTCCAATACCGGATGGTTCAATTACTGATTTCACTGCGGTATTGGCGGCCAGTCCTTCGGTTGAAGAAATTAACGCAGCATTTGCCGCTGCGGCTTCGAGTGCGCCACTCAAAGGCATCCTGACTTATAGCGAAGATCCACTTGTTTCCGCTGACATAGTGGGCGATCCGTCGAGTTGTGTTTTTGACGCAGGACTCACGATGACAATGGATAACCTCGTGAAGATCAGTGGCTGGTACGACAATGAGTGGGGCTATTCGAACCGCTTAGTGGATCTCGTCTCGATTACCTGCGGTTGAAATAGGCGTGGCTGCTTCGTTAGTTCCGACCCTCGAAGATCTCGAGACCGAATTAGGTGACCTCGAGGCAAAACGAATCCTTGTGCGCTGCGATTTCAATGTACCAATGAGGGGCAGTGAGATAGCTGATGACCTGCGCATCCGCGCCGCTCTTCCCACGTTGTCATGGCTACTCGATCGGGGGGCTTCGGTGGTGATTGGGACGCACTTCGGCCGCCCAGAAGGTAAGCGCGACGATCGGTATTCGACTGACCTGTTGAAAACGAGAGTGGCAGAACTAGCTCCAGGGGCTCAGTTATTAGAGAATTTACGTTTCATCCCAGGTGAAGTTTCTAACGATCAGGATTTTGTAGATTTCCTCATCGGTGGAGCCGGTGGGCAAGCGTTTGACGGCTACGTAAATGACGCATTCGGTGTGTCACATAGATCTCATGCGTCTGTCGTTGGCCCTCCTCAGCGACTCCCGTCCGCTGCCGGCCGTTTGTTGGAAAAAGAGATCGAAATCCTTGAGGGGCTCAGATCCTCACCGCAACGCCCGTTCGTAGCTGTGTTGGGTGGTGCGAAAGTGAGTGACAAGCTTGGTGTCATAGGAGCCCTCCTCGAAGTGGTGGATCAATTGATCATCGGCGGGGGCATGTGCTTTACCTTCTTAAAAGCTATGGGACATAGCGTCGGTGACTCTTTGTGTGAAGACGACCAGTTGCAAACCTGTCAGAGCATTATTGACTCTGGTGCGTCGATCCTGCTCCCCAATGACATCACTGCATTGAGCCCAGACGGAGACATCGGAGCCGGTAACGGTGAAGTGCGTCAGATGGGATGCTCATTGCCGGAGGGATGGAAGGGGCTTGATATCGGACCAGGTAGCGCTGCTGAGTTCAGTGACGCCTTGCATGAAGCTCGTACAGTTTTTTGGAATGGGCCGATGGGGATGTTTGAAGATAGCCGGTTCGCTGCCGGCACTCGCTCAGTTGCGCAAGCATTGGCTGATAGCCGAGCCTTCTCAGTCGTGGGTGGCGGCGACAGCGCTGCTGCGGTTGCCGAAGTTGGCCTTGCCCCATATATGGACCATATAAGCACTGGAGGAGGTGCCAGTCTTGAGTTTCTTGAACTGGGTGATCTCCCTGGAATTCAAGCTCTTAGAAAATAAGGAATTTACATGTCGCGCATTCCGTTGATCTCTGGAAACTGGAAGATGAATCTCAATCATTTCGAAGCGATCCAGTTGGTGCAGAAGCTGAGCTACGAGCTTAGGAACCATGACTACGAGAGCGTCGAGGTTTCAGTGCATCCGCCTTTCACTAATATTCGTTCGATACAAACAGTGATTGATGCGGATCGCATGAAGTTCCGTCTCGGCGCTCAGAATTGTCATGCAGAGACATCAGGCGCGTTCACCGGAGATATCTCTCCAGCAATGCTCCAAAAACTTGATGTCGATCTGGTCATTGTTGGGCATAGCGAACGACGAGCTCTTAGTGGGGAGACCAACGAGATTGTTGCTGCAAAGGCGCGATCAGTATTCGCTCACGGTATGACCCCTATTGTCTGCGTAGGGGAGACACTCGAGCAGAGAGAGAGCGGAGAAGCAGAAGTGATTGTTGAGGGGCAGGTCAGAGGCAGCCTTGCGGCTTTAAGTAAAGATCAGTTGAGCGAAGTTGTGATTGCGTACGAGCCGGTGTGGGCTATTGGTACCGGCCAGACAGCTTCGACCGATGATGCTCAAGCAATGTGTTCTCATATTCGAAGCGTTGTGGCGGATATTCATAGACCAGCAGAAACGAAAGTTCGAATCCAATACGGGGGATCGGTCAACGTAGCGAACGCGAGAGAGTTGATGGCTATGGAAGATATTGACGGAGCTTTAGTTGGTGGAGCTTCTCTGGAGGCAGCATCTTTTGCCAGGATCGTAAGCTTCCAAGAGGTCTAGAGTCGTTGCATGGCTGCTAGTAGTTCGAAAGTAGGCCGGCCTTTATTGCCGGAGGGCTTAGTTGCGATTGTTAAACGGGACTGCCCTACTTGTGTAGATGTGGTCCCGGTGCTCGAGGAAATCTCTCTACGCGGGCCTGGCGTCGCTGTGTACACCCAAGACGACCCAGCTTTTCCAGATTCGGTTGGGAGCAGAGTTTATGACGAGGACCTTGAAATATCTTGGCACTATGAGGTTGAAACTGTACCGACCTTGATGTTCATTCAAGATGGCAAGGAGATGGCTCGAACAGTCGGATGGAGCCGCTCTGATTGGGAGGCGTTAACAGGGGTTAGCGATCTTGGTCTAGGGCTGTCCGAGATGCGGCCAGGTTGTGGATCGCTGTCAGTGGACCCAAACCTAACGGATGCGTTGGCTTTGAAATTCGGAGCCACAACGCTTAAGAGCCGGCGAGTAGAAATAGCGACTCTTGAAGACGAGTTCGATGCGCTCTTCGATAGAGGTTGGTCCGATGGTCTGCCGGTAGTTCCACCCACTGAAGAGCGGGTAGCCAGAATGTTGGAAGGCACGACTCGCCGGCCAGATGAAGTCGTGGCGGTAGTTCCTCCCGTGCTGAACGAATGCACCGTTGAAAAGGTAGCGATCAACGCTGTGATGGCTGGATGTAAACCTGAGTATTTGCCGGTGGTTCTAGCGGCTGTCGAGGCGGCCTGCACCGATCAGTTCAACATCCATGGTTTGCTGTGCACGCTGTGGTTTTCGGGACCGATTGTGATCGTAAACGGCCCCATCCGAAGTCGAATTGGAATGAATGTTGACAAAAATGCCTTAGGACAAGGGAATCGGGCGAACTCCACTATTGGGCGAGCACTTCAGTTAGTGATCCGGAACGTCGGAGGCGGGAAGCCAGGTATTGGCGGTATTGACCGGTCTGCTTTGGGTGCACCCTCCAAAGTTGGTTGGTGTTTCGCTGAGGATGAAGAGAATCTCCCTGATGGCTGGCCTCCGTTGTCTGTTAGTCGAGGCTTCGCTAAAGATGAAGACACGGTAACTTTGTTCGCAGGACACGGTCCGGTCGGATGCATCGATCAGATTTCTCGGTCGCCGGAATCATTGGTTCGAACCCTGGCGCAACAATTGCAGTGTGTCGGTAATCGTAAATTGCCGGGTGAAGCCATGATCGTCATGACCCCGGAGCACATGAATGTTTTTTCAGCGGCCGGGTGGTCGAAAGAGAAATTTTACGAAGAACTAGAACCGTTGTTGGAGATGGACCCAGAGTTATCGGCGAGAGGCGCTATGGGGATCGAGGAAGGGATCCCCGTCTCAGGTGACGAAGAAACCGTTTTTGGATCAAGCTCGGGGCGAACTATTCGAAAACTACCCGAGTGGTCACCCATGATTGTCCGCGCTGGCGGGGGAGCAGGGGGATTCTCGGCGATCCTAGAGGGGTGGGTGCCAGGTTCAAAGGGAAGTACGCCGATTACCCGACGCATCGAACCGTAGGTCGCCACGTGAGTCTCTTCGAATTGTGTTCGAGGAGTCCGGCAAAGACGCTGGTACCCTCAGGCCTGTGTTGACTTGGATTGTCGGTGCGCTGCACCTAATTGCTGCTTTCTCACTTGTTGGTCTTGTGCTTTTGCATAGCGGCAAGGGTGGCGGTGTCTCCGATATGTTCGGAGGAAGCGTCGGGGCGACTGCAGCAGGCTCGACAGTCGCTGAAAAGAACCTCAGTCGTATAACTGTGGTGGTAGCAGTGACCTTTGGCTTTACGACGCTCATCTTGGGGCTGTTGCTCGCCTAAGCCCCTCAGGTCGTTGTCAGTAGCTCAACTTTTCGTGTGTTGGCAAGCCCGGTCCCATTGGTAGAGTAGGCCTTCTTCCGGGATCTCGGAACGGCGTCGGAGTGGCGGAATTGGCAGACGCGCTAGACTAAGGATCTAGTGCCCGTTAAGGGTGTGGGGGTTCAAGTCCCCCCTCCGACACCAGTTAATCAAAGTTGATGACGGTGCGTCCTTCGGTTCCAGCGAGCATAGCGTCGAGACCCTGCTGGACTTCCGTAATCGGTACCCGCTTCGAAATCAATTTGTCGATGGGCAGATAGCCGTCTAGGTAGGCGACGCATAGGTCGTCGATTGCTTTGGCTGAATCGGCGGCTGCGTAGTAGCTCCCTTTAATCGATTTCTCGGAGCGAATGAAATCAGCTGTCAAGATGTGAGTTACTTCGGATTCGTTTGGAATCCCTACGCACACCAAAGTACCTCCGCGTCGGACGGCTTGAAGCCACGACTCTTGTAGGGCAGGGTTTCCAACTGCTTCTATGACAACATCGACACCGACGCCGCTTGTGGCGTCGAGAACGTTGTTTATTGCCCCGTCGTCAGCGACTAGGAACTCTGTTGCGCCTAGATCCATAGCTAGTTGCGCTTTGTCTGGCTGTCGGTCAACCGCAATTATTCGTTGTGCTCCGGACAATCGGGCTCCCATTATTGCGCTTAACCCAACGCCGCCAGCGCCGACCACGGCGACTGAGTCGCCTTCTGAGAGTTGACCGCGGTGCACAGCTGCTCCCACCCCTGTCGCTACGCCACACCCAATCAGTGCTGCAACTTCGAACGGCACAGAATCGGGGATTTGCTGGCAACTCGCTTCTGATACGACCATGTGATCTGCCCATGTGGAGATGCCGCAATAGTGCATTATTGGCTGACCGTCTCGTGAGATGCGACTGGTTCCATCTTGGAGGTATCCACTCCAAATTCGTTGAAGACCCTCTGAACACAAATGTTTTTGGTTACGGGAGCAATAGAAGCAGTTTCCGCAGCTTGGAATCCAATTGAGGGCCACTCGATCACCAACTCGTACCCTCTCAACATTCGGGCCGACGGCAACTACTTCGCCGGCCCCTTCATGTCCGAGGACACAAGGTATTTCCGCTCCATGATGTCCTGAAATGGCATGTTGATCACTATGGCAAATCCCCGCCGCTCCCATGGCGACTAGAACTTCTCCGCTAACGGGCTGCGCTAGTTCAAGGGTCTCCACCTGCACGGGTTCACCCACCTTGTTAAGAGTGACAGCTCTAATTTGCATACCTATAAATCCGAATCGTCGCGACGCCAAAAGATTACGTTGTTCTGATATGGCACCACGACCACTGTCGTCAGCACATCCTTGATGCTGAGGCATCAAGGTCCTTTAATCACTCGAACACGTGACTGATGAAACCGGTAAATAGAATCGGATTTGCTGACTTAGCAGCGTGTTGTTGGTGTCGCTGTTCCCTAGTAGGTGAGAACTACGTCTGCTTGGCTACTTAAGGCCACCACGCCCGGAGGACCGCTCCAGTTGAGTTCAAGGCCCTCTAGGAGTACTTCGTGAGCATTGTCAGGAGTAACTCCTACGACAGCTTGTGAGCCGGTGGAGCAATAGATGCCTTCGGCTTGCTCGACCAACGCCTGCATCATCGATTTACATGAACCTGGCTCTTGGGAGACTTTGTCATCTAAGGAGCTAATGAATTGGTCTTGCAACAACTGCACAGCGTGAGAAGCGAAGAAAACGTTGACGGAGTGGCCATCCGCGGCTGCCTGCGCGGCACATGCGATACCGATCACGCATTTGCGCGGATCGACTGCTGGATCAGTAGATATCTGTACGAAATAGCTCTTGCTCATAAGAAGGTGGCCTTTGGTCGTGGACTTCAGAGGGCAGGATATGAGGGTTCTGCGCCGTGCACTCAACTTAACCTCGGGATTCCACTGGAGAGCGAAACATCCACTGGGGTCGGTTCTGCGATGATGCTGTTAAACGCCTGGGGTGATCAGGCTGTTGGGAGATTCCCTATGATGCGAGTCGGAGTTACAAGAACCGCTGCCCTTCGACTCTTCAGCATTTCGGCGTCGTATGCATCGAAATCATCGTGCATTCCACCCGCTGCCTGGTAGATATCGCGAAGTAGGAGCCTCAAAGCTTCTGGGTCTACGGACTCAACGTTGTCTTCTGGTCCGACTAGGTCAGCGGCTCCGGTTGTAGCTATCCAATTCCAACCCCTTCGAACAGAGATGGTGACTTCGGAGCCGCGCCTCACATGTTTCAAACGGGCAGCTGTTCCCATAGAAACCAACGCGACACACTCGTCTCCTGTTAGGGGATTGGGGATTATTGCGCAGTTCGCGATGCTGGAAAGGACTCGACCGTCTTGTTGGACCGTACTTATTGTGGCGAGTCCAGTTTCATCGGCAAGAAAGCGGCGTAAGTCATCAAGATGAAGCATTATGAGTTCAACCTTCAGGTGGTGTTAAGCGGACGTGGGACTACGAGCGGATGATTGCTCGCGAGGTAACGATATATCGCCGATGTTGTCCAGTTGACTCGATGAGGCTATGGAATTGGGAGAATTTGCAGTTGTTCGCTTCGGGGAAGATTCATAAACGATTCAAACTCGACCACAAATTGGTCCGTGCTGAGATCGAAGACGCGATTAAACGCACCCTCGATACCTAATTCGAATACCTGGGGGAAGAACTCTAAGAAAACTGCGTCGAGAGAAGTGCGGTTAACGAGCCACGCGGTTGCCCACTGGCCTGTCGCATATTGGAGAGTTCCAAAGCACAGGCCGCAATAAGCGTTGACTCGAGCGCGGTCTGCGGCGATATCGGCGATTGTCAGATTCGGAACGATCTCCCGCAAATCATGAGACTCGTCGAGCGCTTGGATCATTCGTTCCCTGAAAGACAACCAACCTTTTTGGTCAGCAAGGTAGAGGGCGAGAAACTCTGCCGAGCCCTCCTCGAGCCAAATCGGCCACGCTAGGTCGGGGCCATATAGGTCAGCTTCGGGGTAGAGCTGATGGGCATTTTGGTAGATGTGAACGTATTCGTGGGCAGCGACTTTGGCGCCGTCAGCGGGCCCAATTTGTGCTGGGTTTCCGATTACGAACGATTGAGTAGGAGTTGAGCGGAAGTGGGAGTGTTGAGCGAACGCATTGGAACCCTTGTAGTGGGCTATCTCCCATATGCCCACTCCTTGGTCATCTCGACACCTTTGCAGTAGATCTGAGTCGTAAGCC
>CEUA01148798.1_pt1 | contig 31687 bp, 24 predicted proteins | sample 361541 | NCBI WGS metagenome assembly CEUA01 (sample SAMEA2623079, study PRJEB7988) | marine metagenome | isolation source: saline water (ENVO:00002010), including
CTAATGGTCAAAGGGTTTGGCGGCGTTTTGACAAAACTTACTCCCGAACAGGCTGACTATATTAACGTTCCAGTTGAAGGTCCATTCAAAAACGACTCTTATAAATATTAATAGGTAGTTTTAACTAGATAACACGCATGAAATCTAAAAATTCACGACATTTCAGTATTGAATTTTATCCCCCCCGTACTAAAGAGGGTATAAATAAACTAGATAAAGTGCATGCGGAGTTAGCTGGGCTTAACCCTAACTTCTTTTCCGTGACCTATGGAGCAGGCGGGTCTACAAAAGAAGGGACAAAAAACCTTGTGCTGGATTTTAAAAAGCAAGGCTCTAATATAGCGCCACATCTCTCATTTATCGGGACTGAAGAGATGGAAATTCGCGAATTATTAAACAATTATAGTGGTGCTGGAATATCACGTATAGTTGCGTTGAGGGGGGATTTACCTTCCGGATCACCAATTTCACATCGCTACGCTAGCGAACTAGTCGAGTTTATTCGAGAAGAATCCGGCGAACAGTTTCATATAGATGTTGCCTGTTATCCGGAAATGCATCCTGAGTCATTAAGTATCGAGTCAGAGGTGGCTTTTTTTAAAAAGAAAGTAGATGCAGGAGCGAATTCTGCGATTACGCAATATTTTTATAATACGGACTCTTATTTCCGTTATTGCGACTATTGCAATAAGAGAGGAATAACTATTCCTATAGTTCCAGGGATAATGCCTATTACCAACTACCAAAATCTATCAAGATTCAGCAGGAACTGTGGTGCGGAAATACCGCGCTGGTTGCGCTACCGGCTTGAAGAATTAACTAATGACAAAAAAGGGTTGCAGGAATTTGGTATAGACGTCGTCTCTGACCTTTGCGAAAAACTCTTGTTAGGCGGCGCTCCTGGTCTACACTTCTATTCAATGAACTTATCGAGAAGCATTACCCGCATCTGGAATAATCTCGGACTATCGGAAATAAAATAAAAGCTATGAGAAGATCTCGTCTCTACTTTCATGGCCCGCTAAGAGAAAATTCGACTGTTAATTTAGATAAAGATACAACACATTATTTATCTAATGTTCTTCGTTTAAAAAAAGGCAGAGAAGTAAAATTATTCAATAGCACCGATGGCGAGTTTCTAGGGATAATAGCTACATTAAACAAGCACGCTATAACTATAACTGTTAATTCTAAGACTTCCTCCGTCATCGAAGAGACATTAAAAATACATCTCGCCCTAAGTATTTCAAAGGGTGAACGTATGGATTATGCGATACAAAAATCCGTTGAATTAGGGGTCTCGAAAATAACGCCTATGTTTTCTGAATATAGTGACGTAAGGATTAAAGATAAAGTCAGAATCGAGAACAAGCGCAGCCATTGGCAAAAAATAGCCAAAAGTGCATGCGAACAGTGTGGTCGATTCAGTATCCCAACTATAGACCATCTAGTCTGCTTCAATGATTTTATCAAAACTGAGGGCAACGAGGTTCGTGTACTACTCGACCCTTCAGGTAATGAGAAGTTAAAAAACATCAAGTTTGATAAAAAGATTTGTTTAATTGTGGGGCCAGAAGGGGGGTTCGCTCCCAGTGAGCTGGAAATGGCTAGACAAGAAACTCATATTATAAAATTAGGCCATCGCATTCTGCGCTCAGAAACCGCTCCTTTGGCGGCGCTTGCAATTCTCCAATCGGAGTTTGGTGATTTAAACTAAAAATTTATGTTTGCCTTTTGAAAGAATATTTAAATACTTGGATAACCTGTCAAATAGGAATGTGAAAATGGTTAATAATTCAATATTGAGTGAAATCAGTAAACGCCTTGCTGAGTTATCACCTGAAGCAGAGAGAATTAAGACACAATTAAATAGAAAAATTGAAGAGATTCTTAAATCAGCTTTTTCTGAATTCGGTATACTGACTCAGGAAGATTTTGTAGCGCAAACACAAGCTCTAAAACGCGCGGAAAATCGCATCGAAGAGCTTGAAGATTTGCTTAACGAGCTAGAAAGACGTATTAATAAACTAAATTAAAGATATAGAAAATAAGCTCAAAAAGAACGCAAAGGATAAACTTAATCACTTAAATGGTAGACAATAAAAATGAGCTTCCTACAACTCATTCCTTTGAGTTTCTATAATTCAATCACTGCTGTTTATCATATACTCAACAATAGCTCCCAGTTCATCATCGCTACAATCAAAACAGAGGCCTTTTGCTGGCATTGTATTTATGCCATTGATTGCGTTTTGAATAATAGAGTCTAAGCCCTTTTCTAACCGAGATTCCCACTCTACTGCCATGCCTGACCCAACCTTGGGAGCACCAGCGGCGCCAGTACTATGACATGCAAAGCAAGAAGCCATATATTTTTGTTCGGCATTAAAACCATCACTCAATTGAGCCAATTCGATAGGTTGATTATTCTGGGCATTGCTGACGTTAATAAAAATTCCTACACAAAAAAGCACTATTCCTTGTAGCAGGAATTTTTCCATCATCTTCATTACACTTAACACTGTTAGTCCCCTTCTGGTTTAGTATATGGTAGATATGTATAAATTCGAAATTAATTGTGGATTACCTAATCAAAGTCTCACTTACCTCCTCTCCTTGGTCCTTATAATTTATCGCGCTATTAACTATAAGCCCTCTAAATAACCATCTAAGCGATTCTGCTCCATCACAAAAGACGTTTTCTTCTCCGCTGCCACATCTTTAATAACCGACAGATTAACATTTGAGTCACCAACGATAATGACACCAACCATAGCCATCATTAAGTGCGGTGTACACTGATAAACATACGTTCCTTCTTCACTAAATGTTACCGTTACGTCCTGGCTCATGCCGCTATCCCAAGATTCTGCGCCTGCAGGGATCATACCCTCGATTGACGCTGCGTTATGACCCAAATCCGTAGCCTTAAAAGTTACAGAGTCCCCAGGCTGCACATATAAGACACTTGGCTCGAAAACCATTACACCATCAGCTCCTTGATTAAGCATCTGCACTTCATAATCTTCCCCAGAATCTTCAGATGTTGTAGTTTGATCGATATCACGCGCCGCATCGAACTCAGTCGAGCTGGCGGTATTTTGCTGGTTATCAATAAGCTCATCACCTGTCGTAAGCAACTCTTCACTCAATTGACTCCCCGCCATAGCTCCGACACAGGCTTGGCCTGCCAAGCAAACTTGACTGACGGGCCGAATATTTTCGGCAACAGACTGTGCTGATACATTAAAAACAAAGGTCGTTGCAAATCCAATAATTACAGTATGAAAATATTTTCTTATGCTCGCTATCTCCACAACAAAACCCCATCTTCCCAAAATAGAAATAATTACTGAATAGTCTAAAAGAATACTAGCCTAATCACTACCAAATCCAACTACCTGCTGTCTTATAATTATAGCCCAAACTAACATTATTTTGTACGTGCTTTATATTAATAGTCTAAGACATAAAGTCTTAAGAAGGAACTAGTTCCCTAAAGGAGAAATAATTAGGTTGAGAGGCGTTTCATGAAAATAAATCTCATCGGGCGCCGAGGAGACTCCATAGCCCACAAAAAAATCAACAGTAATATCTGCAATACCAAAGTCAGCTGCCACTAGATTATTAGCGATTTGAATCACTTCTACTGCCTCCAATTTTTTTTCCAAATATGGAATTAATATTTGAGAATTAATGAAAAGACCTTGATCATTGAGAAATAAAAACTGATTATCGATCCTCGCGGCAACTACAAAAAATCCTGATTGCCCTCTATGAGCTTGGTCAATTGAAACCGTCGCACTAATATCTAAGGAATCGCTAGGTGTGAATTTATTTCCAAAATTAGCGCCATCATTAGCCGTTATTTTGCCAGTAAATTCCGCCGCATGTTTGGTACCTGCAGTACTTATAGCAGGTCCCAACTGCTGCGAAGAAGAACCCGAATAGGATACTAACAGCTCATAATCTCCTATCAGCTCACAACTTTCTTTTACTGGAGCATCAAATGTATTCACTATTAAAAAGTACTCACCGGGCCCAAGTGAAGGCTTTAAATTTGCGTCACACCCCCCACTAATATCTGAATCACTAGAAATGTAATTTAAGTCTTTATCAGCAACAATAATTACCGACTCTAGTTGATTCGAAAAAATTGAAAAGTTAAGGGCGGCTGTCTCAGTTAATGAAAATTTATACATATCGACAAGACTTTCATCATTCCCCCCCACAGTTAATTCCTTTACGGTGCAGTCTGAAAAGTCCAATGAATTTTGAGTAACACCAAGCTTCAGTGAATTTATATTACAATTAGTCAATCCACTATATAAAGTATTGACCCCCAAAATATCGTCTTTTTGCAACCTATAAATATCTCCATATCTCGGTTGCATAATTGCTTGATTAATTTCTTCATGATTTAAACCAATCACGTGGCCTAACTCGTGAACCATCGCCCTTCTATAATCAATTCTATCGGGATAAAAGGCTCGTAATAAATTATCTCCGTCATAAATATCAAAGTCTACGTCGTCTTTTACAAAGATATCGGCCTCGACTATCGCTGCAGGTCCTAAAAGTTGGGATTGATATCGCATTACTGTCACCGCTAAAGTAGAAATACCAAAACCCTTTCCGCACATATCTGTTGAGAAAGCCACACTACTTAATCCGTCATCCAGGCAAGGATCCATAGCCTCACCAATTATATTAAAATTAAAATCTGTTTCTTCATTCCACTTCTTTGCGGCTTGAATAAACGCCAAATTCCAAGAAACCCCTGTTCTTGAAATCCCAGGTGAATTTACGTAAAAATCTGTTTTAGCGCCAATCCATTTGGAACCATCTATTTCAAAAGCCATAGAGGAATGACTTAACACTAAAAAAAATAAAATAATTGATGCTAAAATAATTTTACTCATTCAATATTTGAAGTTTAATAATTTACTCGATGAGGCCACATATAGGTATAAAATCTGTGCTAAAACCTAAGTATCAGCGGTAAATATTTTCGCGCGGCAAGTTATCGCCATCTATTGTTATTAGCTTAAATATTATCTCGATACGAACCATTAAGTATCGACTGCCACCATTCCTCATTATCCAGATACCAACTGACAGTTTTTTTAAGTCCTTCTTTAAAGCTGGTCTTCGGGCTGTATCCTAATTTTTCTTTGATCTTTGTCGCATCAATAGCATACCGTAAATCATGTCCTGGGCGATCTCGTACATGCTCAATTAAGGACCTAGCATCTTCGTTTCGAGCGCAAGGAGAATTGGGAAACCGAGTTGTCAAATTTGATGAATTCCGGAATTTTTCATTTACTATTTCACAAAGCAATGAAACCACATCAATATTTCCTCGCTCATCATTCCCGCCAATATTATATGTTTCGCCATAGACTCCTTTCTTAATAACTAATTCAATGCCCCGGCAGTGATCAATAACATAAAGCCAATCGCGAATTTGTTTTCCATCGCCATAAATAGGAAGCGGCCTCCCGTTTAATATATTAAGTAGGCAAAGCGGGATAAGTTTCTCTGGAAAATGGTATGGCCCATAATTATTTGAACAATTGCTTGTAGTAACATTTAACCCATAGGTCTTATGATACGACCGCACCAAATGATCTGAGGCCGCCTTACTTGCAGCATATGGCGAATTTGGCGCATAGCAAGAAATCTCTTTGAACGGAGGATCGTTATGACCTAATGATCCGTATACCTCATCCGTTGAAACATGATGGAAGTGATGGTCTGTCGATTTGTCACCCAACCAATGATCTTTAGCAACCCTTAAAAGAGTGTGCGTTCCCAATATATTAGTCTTAATAAAAATATCGGGCTCAACAATAGAGCGATCTACATGGCTTTCCGCAGCAAAGTGAACCACTCGACTAATTCCATTTTCTTTAAATAGCTTTTCTATTAAAGTCTGATCGCATACAGATCCTCTGACGAATTTGAAATTAGTCTGATCTAACTGAGATTCCAAATTCTTTTTATTGCCTGCATACGTTAGATTATCCAAAACGATAATAAAATCCTCTGGATATTTTTCTGACCAGTAGTGAACGAAATTGGACCCGATAAAACCAGCCGCTCCAGTAACTAAAACCTTATCCATTACAAATTTTAACTCGCCTAGCAATTAAGGTTATAACTTCGTTTAATTCTTGCCTCCAATCGACCTCTTCTACACCAAATTCATTCCGCGTAGTTTCGCAATCCAATACGCTATAAGCTGGTCTCTCGGCTGCTGTTGGGTAATTGTTTGTAAAAGTTTTTTTAATTGGGATTTTTTTTACGAGCAAGCCCTGATCAACTGCCTGTCTCTGTATTTCAATTGCAAAATCATACCAGCTAATACTTGCCCCATCGCACCAATGAAAAATTCCAGCCGCTTTCTTATTCTCAATAATCTTAAAAAGAATCTTTGTTAATGAGTGCGCTGAGGTCGGCGACCCTATTTGATCATTAACTACATTTAGCTCTTCTCTTTCGGACATTAAATTTAACATCGTTTTAACAAAATTTTTGCCAAATGCAGAATATAACCAAGAAGTTCTTACTATTATCCCATTTTTAGGCAATAAATTTAGGATATGCCGTTCGCCATTTAACTTCGTTTCTCCATACACACCTAAAGGGTTTGTAATATCATCAGGCTTATAAGGAGTTTTTTTATAGCCGTCAAATACAAAGTCAGTTGAAATATGCACTACCCTGCACCCGTTTTCTTTCGCCCATTTAGCTATAGTCGCGATTGCTGAGTTATTAATCTTAGACGCCAACTCGTATTCTTCTTCAGCTTTATCTACCGATGTATACGCTCCACAATTGATTATTGTCGAAGGATTATGGAAAGATAACGATGCGATAATAGACTCCTCATTTGTAAAATCTATATGCTCTATATCAATTGACTCTAATTTATATTTCTTACTTAGCTCCGACCTTTCAAAAAAATTAGAGAAAGTAGAGCCTAGTTGACCCTGAGCGCCAGTTAATAAAACCTTGCCGTCACTCACTTGAATACCATTGCTTGAGAAAAAGTTTTCGCAAATTTGTCTTTCTCAGAAAGAATAGGTTCCATATCATTCGTCGGCCAATTTATTGCTAAATCGGGATCATTCCATAATAGGCTATGATCGTCCTCCTGATGGTAATACTCTGTGCATTTGTAGTGGAGTTCCGCCGAGTCACTCAGCACCAAAAATCCATGAGCAAACCCAGGTGGCACCCAGAGTTGTTTTTTGTTTCCTTCGGAAAGGATTTCCCCTACCCATTTTCCAAATGTTAGAGAGCGGCTTCGAAGATCGACGGCGACGTCAAATACTTCCCCGCTTACAACACGCACAAGCTTCCCCTGAGGGAATTTCAATTGATAATGGAGGCCTCTTAGGGTTCCTTTTTTTGAGCAACTCTGATTATCTTGCACAAAGTCCAGCTTTATTCCTTTGTTTTTAAAGTCAGATGCCCTAAAAGTTTCCATAAAATAACCCCGCTCATCACCATGCACAGTTGGCTCAAAAAGGAGTACTTCAGGAATAACGGTTGATGAAATCTTCATTGTGAAAATTTTTTTAGCCTATTTACCCTCTAGATAATTTAGCAAGTATTTACCATATCCACTCTTCTTAAGTTTTTCAGCTAGTTTCCTTAATTGAGCGCCATCGATAAAATTTTGTCGATAAGCAATTTCTTCTGGGCAGCCAATTTTTAAGCCCTGTCTTTCCTCCAATACCCGAATGAAGGTAGCAGCATCAAGTAACGACTGAATCGTACCAGTATCTAGCCATGCAGTACCTCTATCAAATACTTCCACCGTTAACGCATTCCTCTCTAGATAGACCTTATTGACGTCTGTTATTTCTAGCTCACCCCTGGCGGATGGGCTTATCGATCGGGCAACCTCAGTGACATCGGAGTCATACATATAAATTCCTGTGGCCGCATAATGCGATTTTGGATTATCAGGCTTCTCCTCCAAGTCAACTACACGTTTTTTATCGTCAAATACAACCACCCCATAGCGCTCAGGATCGTTTACATAGTAAGCAAAGATACTAGCGCCACGCTCCTGCATGGCCGCATTCTTTAATGTTTCTTCTATACGATTCCCGTGAAAAATATTATCGCCTAAAATAAGACAAACTCGATTATCTCCGATAAATTCTTCACCAATAATAAAAGCCTGAGCTATACCTTCTGGTCTGACTTGTTGAGCATAAGAAATTTTTAGCCCCCAATCCTTGCCATCGCCTAACAAGTTTTCGTAAACATCCGCATCTTCAGGTGCGGTTATTATTAAGATTTCTCTAATACCCGCTTGCATTAAAGTAGAAAGCGGATAATAGATCATGGGTTTATCGTAAACAGGCAGCAATGCTTTACTTATAGAAATCGTCATGGGATGTAAGCGACTTCCAGTACCACCTGCTAGTATTATTCCCTTAGTCATTAACAAATTCCCTAGGTCCTCATAGGCTTTATTTTAAACCCTGTGATTTATGGTCTCTACAATCTTAGGCAGAGAACTATAAAAAGTTGATTTTGGTCTAAAGCCTAGTTCATTGCATATTTCATTGTTTTTAAATAAGTTCTCACTGACCAAATTATGGTAAGTCCTTAAGCTTAGGCCCGACAGTATCGTTGGCCGAATTTTGAAAAATCCCAGAACTTTTATTAATAACACGGCAACAAAAACTATCGTATATAGTAACATAAGCGGTAGTTTCCATCTGGGCATTTCTCTACCCAACGCACGGTATATTTCTCGCTCAATACTATAGATAGGGTATTCTTGGCCATCTGTTAGCAAATAAGTGCGTCCGTTTGCCTTCTCCGAATCTATGGCTAATTCTACAGCAAAGCTTAGATCGTCGACCCCCAGCAAAGAAATTCGATTATCTAATTTAGGCAACCTTGGCATAAAACCTCTAGAAATTAACGAAATCAGAGAACTAATGTTGCCTTTCATGCCTTCGCCATAAACATTTACAGGTCTCAGAATTACTGTTTCGATGGTTCCTTTATCTTGTTCCGCTAACACTATCCTTTCGGCCTCCAGTTTTGATAACCCATAATCAGTGCTTAGATCCTTATTACTTCCAGAGTTGCTCGCGAGCGAACTACTTACAAAGATGAACTTCTTGGTATTTTTACGAATAGCGGCGGAGAGCAATGACTGAGTGCCAAAAACATTTACTTCGCGAATATTATTAATCGCCGCATTATTGGCATGCGAGGAGGAGGCCAGGTGGACAACCACCTCAACATTCGCACAAGCATTCAATAAACTACTTACATCTCGTAAATCACCAAAACAATGCTCGAGGTTGGGATGGGCATCAATTCCAAACTGGTCTTTCTCTCTTATAAGGACTTTAACCTTAAACCCAGCGCGGAGCAGATGACGACAGACATGTTGACCTATAAAACCAGTGGCGCCCGTCAATAATATCGCCTTGCACGTGTTGGTCATAAATAAGGTCTCTAAAGCAGCGTTATCAAATTAAGCGCCAGCCATGCAACTGGAAGAAGCGTACTCCAGATTGTACAAAAAACCAGATATGTCGGAGACCTTTTTTCGCTGCCTGACCACCAGCATGAGTAATGCGGACTCTTGGAGCGTAAGCTAATTGTCCAATACTTCTCATCCTAAGCGATAAATCAAAATCTTCGAAATAAAGAAAGTACCTTTCATCAAACCCACCTACTTTTTGAAAAGCACGGGTGTCAGCAATCATAAAACAGCCACTAATTAACGGTATATTGCTTGCCACTGTAGACTCTGGTAATTCACGCATCTCATAGCTCGCCAATTTTTTTTGGAAGAACACCTTGGAAATTTGAGGTAAAATCCCTCGCATTAGTAGCACCAATAAAGACGGGTATCGTTTACAAAGATATAGCTTTTCACCACGAATATCTCGCGCGTTGGGACTTGCCATGACGACTGATGGATTATTCGTAAAAACCTTGAATCCTTCAAACAAAGCATCTTCTTCTAACGTGATGTCAGGATTAAGTATTACGTGAAAATCACTCTCAAGTTTACCTAATAGAAGATTTTGCGCTCTTCCATACCCCAAGTTACCGTGCCCATGGATATGCCTAACATCTACAGCCAAAGCTTCTATTAATTCTTGCTGACGACAAATACTTGAAAGAGATAGGGAAACCCGTTCAGAATTATCTATAACATAAATTACTATCGAAGATAACGTTTGTCTTGTTCTTATGAAGGCGATCGCTTGTAAAATAGAGCCGAGCAGTTTCTCTAACTGAGTGAGAGGCGTTTCATAACAAACTATGCCAAAGGAAAGAGAATTAATCGTAGTGCCTTGTCCGCGTCCTTCTAGCAAATTAGCAGCCTTTAGAAAATTGAATTGCTTACCTTAATTTTCTATAGTTTATCTCAAACTTCAAAATTGTGTTAGATCTGGTAATTTACTGGTCGTTTTCAACTAAGCGATCCCCAAACGGTGTTGAGACTATACGCATCCCCGGAGGAACATCCTCTGGATTTATCCGCCTCGGCGTAAAACTATTATCGCCGCCATTCGGTTCCGGGTTGGATGATCCTTCCAGGAGAGCCTCAAAGGGGTTAGTGGGACTCTGCTCTTGTTCTCTATCTTCGGCCAAATCTGACCCAACAACAAAGCCACTACTTGAGTAGCCGCTCGCGAGCGGCTCAGCGTTAGCGAGTGTTAATCTAGCGAGATTTTCCAAATTATCATCGCAATAAACACCAAGCTCACTTGCTTCATAGCAGGCGATATCCTCTGGGTACATTATTGATACAAATGCAGGGCCCACTTCAACAAGCCTATAATTTTGATAGCCAGGTATTGCAATTTCGGAACCCAATTCCTTTGAGACCACTATAAATTCACCCCCGCGATGTTTGACAATAACTGAATAGCTTTCTCCAATCCTGCTTGTCCCAATCAAGGTGAATTCCGGTGAAGAATTTGAGCTCCCGGCTCCTCTAGACTGTCTTTCTCTCTGTCTCGAGGAGGCCTCATTATTGTTCTCAATTTCCTCAAACAAACTAAGTGTCTGAGACGACGCGTTCATACTTAGCAACAAGCTAATCGCGAACCCCAAGAGAATAGATATAGTGACTACCTTCTCCATATTCCCGGCCAATTTGATCTCCTGAAATTTAGTGTTTTAAGTGTAACGCGATATTTAAAGTTATCGGTTAACAAGTGTTAGTCGCAAGAGTTTAACTTTTAGTTCTATTTTGTAAAGAATTAAAAAAATTGATGCCTAATCGTGAAGGTCGATACAAATTACTAGTTTTTTACAATATAAATCAAGTATTTAGATTTCAATGGCAGGACGCTCAACAAAGTGAATCCAAATACAATAAAACTAGCCAAAGAAAAATTCTATAAACCTGTTTTTTCGCTTACAATTTCTACCTTTCGATTTACGGACCCTTCATCATAGCTTATGAACTTACATGAAAAAATTCGCAAAGACCTGATAGAGGCACTGAGTCTAGAGAAAGACGATAAGATTAGTCAGCTGAATAGCTCACTTAGACTCCTGTCAAAATGGCGCAGCGTGTTAATCCAGAACACATTGTTGCAACATGAGGGAAAGCGTATTTTGAATGGCCCCTTTAAAGGCATGGAGTTTCTGGAGCAATCTAGCGAAGGATGCCATGTGGCGAAACTGCTGGGATGCTACGAGCAACCCCTATTTCAATATCTCGAAAATGCAATCAATGAAGAATACGACGCAGTAATAAATATCGGAAGCGCGGAGGGTTACTACGCCGTTGGTATGGCTTTGCGAATGCCGGAAACAAAAATACTCGCCTTTGATACTAACGAAGATGCACAAAGTGCTTGTTCAGAGCTTGCTAAAATCAATAATGTCGCCGATCGTATTGAAACAGCCGGCACCTTTAAACCTGAGGATTTTAATAACTACGAGGATCAACGAGTCCTTCTTCTGTGCGATATAGAAGGCGCCGAAGATGAATTACTAAATCCCAACAAAATAGAGGCACTCAAAAATATATTTATTATTGTAGAGTCACATGAGTGCCTTCGCCCTGGGATTACTAATAGTTTAACCACAAGGTTTAACGCTACTCACGATATAATTCAAGTCAATGACGATGGCTCGCGCTCATTCGCGAAAATTCCGAGCTGGTTTCGTGAGCTATCTCATCTCGATCAAATCTTAGCAACTTGGGAGTGGCGGTCCGGGCCGACGCCATGGCTAGTTATGCAGCCTAAAGGTTATTGAGGGAAATGTTGTGATGCGCCAGCTCGAACCTCTTCTTCTGAAATGTTCTCTTTAAACCCGATAGCAAAGAGATCAAAGGCTTGCTCGCGGCGCATTCCAGCAACTGAATTAAAGCCATGTCCCTTAAGGACAGAGAGTAAAACATTTAAAGTAAAACCGCACTTATGTGCCATATAATGATTTCCTTGCTGCAGTGATGGGCGGTGTCCATATAAAATATCCAAAGGCGTTATTGGTCCCATAGGGCTCGTATAGGCCGGCTCCAGCAATTTGTCATCAGCTACCAACTTGCATACAGACTGTAAATCTGGACAGGTAATTACCACAAAGCCTTTAGGTGCTAAAACCCTCTCAAACTCTCTTAACGCAATTGCGACCTCATGCGGATATATATGTTCGATATTATGGCTAGAATAAATCGCATCCATGGAGCCAGATTCCACATTTTCCATATCTAAGATTGTGCCGACAATATCGGGGCGTACACTCTCGTCGATATCGAAACGAACCTCCTCCCAGTCATTCGAGTTGAATCCTTTTGTAGTTTGATTTTTCTTTTTTTGGCCACAACCTACATGCAAGAACTTTGGCAAAGAAACCTTCCTATAAAAATAAATTTAAACGTTATCAAAATTTAAAGATTGCGAATCTTCGTTAAGTTCAAAATCAAGATTTCCTTCAGACACATCTAACTGCAAGCCTTTATTTTGATCCTGTTTTATGGTTGAATTTTTAAGGAAGACCAACTTCTGAATATTCCCCATCGACAACAATTGGCCATAGATTATCGGAAAGGCATAACACTGCTTCAGCTCAGACCATCCATCAATATTAAGTTCGTTTAAGGCGGCCTCATTAATCCGGTGAAGGTCTGAGAACTTAACCTCCAACCCATCCTCTGATTTTATATCCAATTCCCAGGGTGTTATCAATTCAAACTTCTTCAGAGTATCCAGCATAAGTTGCGTCCTTTTCCCTGAATTCAATAGGAAGCCCAAATCCTCCATAATGTTTTGCAACAGTTCTGTTGGCTCAGAATTTTCGAATAATAATTCTCCCTCTTCGCAAAATCTTGGACTCTCATCATCGATAAAAATAGTTTTGCGATCGCTATTTTCAATAGAAGCCGCCGTGAATGGTTGTTGTCGTAAATAAATTGGTACATATCTCCCACGCCATCCCCCCTCCGCATTGATATAAGGGGAGCTCGATTCTGTGTCGATATTGCAAAGTAACCGAAGCCCAACAATATCATCGGTAACGCTAAGAAATAGCGGAAAATCGCAGGCCAAGTCTCTTATCTCATGAAAATACACTGGGATGGACAAGAGGTTCGAAAAAGCTCTGAGATCCAACGGCCCGAGCAACAAGTGGGAATGCTTTTCTTTAGAAAGAGGCACAATTGCCATACAGTTTTTCCTTTATCCTAAGAGACGGATCACGACATATATTGAAGGCGCTTTTCAAACAAACATTATAGTACAGCTACTTGGATTGCCAATGAACAAAATTTCCTAGCTAGATTTCGGCGTCCTTAATTCGCTAACCCTTCAATCCAGGCTATCTGGCGAGGCAGGCATATATTTTGTAAATCATAGTTATCTATCGCAAAGCTCCTCGCCCCTTCGCCTAGCAGGGCACTCTGCTTTGCATCACCTAAAAGCTCACAGACAAGCTTTGCAAGTTCATCAACGTCGAAAAAATCAAAAAGACGCCCCGTCTCTCCGTCTCGAATGGCTTCGATAACAGGGCCAGTTGAGCTTGCCACAATGGTGCACCCGGCACTCATGGCTTCCAACAAGCTCCAACTCAAAACAAAGGGGTAGGTTAGGTAGACGTGAACTGAAGACACCTGCAAAAGATCGATGAAGTACTGATAGGGAATTCGCCCAACAAAATGGATCCTCTCCCATTCAGCGTCCGATAACTGTGATCTAACCTCAGCCACAAACAGGTCTTTCCAAGTCCCACCGCCTGGGCGCTCCAAGCCGTAGCCCCGCCCCTTATCTTCACCAACAATGATTATTCGTGCTTTTGGGCGCTCCTTTAAAATTTTTGGTAGCGCTCTTAGAAAAATATGTGCCCCTCGAAGTGGCTCTATATTTCTAACGACAAAGGTAACCACCTGATCTTTCGCAGTTATCTTAATCGAATCATTAATCGTCACCAAGGCCTCTGGATTTGGAATGACCTTGTTAGTATCGATTCCATCGTGAGAGATCGTTATACGATCCCTAAACTGCTCTGGAAATGTGCTGGCTTGCCATTTAGTAGGCGACAACCCAGAGTCAGCCTGATTAATATGGAAAAGAGTATTGAGGTTCTTCATCTGTATACGACACGGATCGTCCGCCTCCGAAGAGGCAAATTCTGGGTCAAATCCTACGTCGAGGCCTCGAGCACCGTAAAAGAATTCGCAATAAAGGCCTAGTTTTGCTCGCGGCCAGACTTCCTTCAAGAACAAGCCCTCGCCCCATCCCGGGTGGGCGACAATAACGTCTGGGATAAACCCGGATTTCTTTAACTTTTTAGCCGCATTAAAACAAGCCTCGCCGCGAATCACACTAGATTCAAAGTCGGACAACCACGGGTGTATGGCTTCGGTGCTAGACCGCTTGATGTCGTATCTTGAGATATTTACTCCGTTCCAGTCGCTTTTCTTTAAGTCCCGAAGGGTCAGAGTATGGGCAATGTGACCGGCTTGAACTAACGCCGGCGCAAGAAATTTGAACTGTCCCGGAAAATTCTGATGGATAAAAAGTATCTTCATCGAAGTTCCCTTAACAGCCCCATCTTAAGCATCCAGACCAGTGAACGAGACACATAAGGCCTCCTCCTCTCTGGAATAAATTCGAGAATCTGCTCCGCGCTCTTAGGCTGTGCTTCCAAATTATTAATAATAATCTCAGCCTCCTCTTTGGTGGGTATCACATAAGCGGCAAAGTTTACCATGGCTAAGCCGCCAACCTTTTCTAGTTGGCTTAACGTTGCGGGCGCGTTTTCTAATCGCAACCCTAACAAGGTTTTAGGTGAGAGCTGACGGGTCGGGTAGCCGCTAAAAGCATAGAAAGGATCGAGCCTTGCCGGATGTTTCTGAGGCCCACGATTTTTTGAAGGTTTACTTTGACGAATATTTTTGAGCCTGTCCCATAACTCTTCATATTTTGGAATGATTATTTCCCAATCGTAATGCTCCTTTGCCCGCTTTCTACCGGAGGCACCCATTTGGTCTCGAAGCTCTGGGGAGTTAAACAGCTTGACGAAAGCACCTGCGGCAGCCTCTATATCTACTGACACCAGCGAGCTTGTGTTTCCGCAATACCGGTCGTACGAATCGATACCAACCGCATGTCGGTAAGCTAAATCTTGGCCTAATCCTGCCTCTGGCATCGTTGTTGGAATGCGGTACCCATCGACTTCGTCCCTAACACTGTCGCGATAGCCATCCCAATCTGACACCACGACAGGAAGGCCCGCAGCCATTGCCTCTATAGGGACAATCCCAAATGTCTCTTGAATATTGTCTACAAGCGAACAAAATATATCAGCAGAAGCCCACCCCTGATTCCTCTGAATAACATCACGTCCATCCAATCGTATAACGCGAATATTTGGACAAACCACTTTCGCGCCTTCTTGAAACGCTGCCTCGATGTGCTCATTGCCATGCCATCCAGACTCTATTAGCACGACCTCGCGTTTAGAAACCGACACGGCATTTTCCAGGGCCTGATACATAGCCAGAGGGTGTGCTTTCGCATGGAAAGATAAGCGGCCTGTATAGAGGACAACAATCTCTTCATCATTGATACCGAGGGCGGACCTTGCGGCTCGCTTCTTATCACCAGTGTAAGAGAAGTCCTCGGTATGGATTCCCAGGGGAATTACGGGCATTTCGGGATAGGTGACCTTTACTGAACCCAATCGTTCGGCCAGAAAGCTTGACTGTTCTTCAAGCATTACCTCAGCGTGACCCTTGACCGCGTTACTCGGGCAAATTAGTGCATCCCAGGGCTCTACCGGAGTGGTAAGCATATTCACGATAGCCGACATGGCCCTGTCGCTCGCCGTGGTATGGGTGATACCGCAAACACTCCACAATTTGTTTCCGAAAATTTGTCGTTGCGAAGTTAATTCATCTACCCCTGGCCCGGGATAAAATAGGCAGCCCGCTTCAGCGAGTTTTTGCATGTTTTCCGGCGTAACAAAATCTACCTGCCTGTCGCCGCACATGTCACCGTATAGTTTGGTAAAAGCCAGAGCATCCTCCCTGGCTTGAACAAACACCCAAACAGTCGTCTGATTCGACCACCTGAGAAATCCCCTTATAAACGACTCGCCCGCCGCGTTCCGACCCATGAGCTTCGGCCCACTTGTGGTGTATGCCTCTGGATGGAAGTAGATACAGCAATTCACGGTTACTAAGCGCTCAGTTAGGTAAGCGTATGCCTCACGGCCCTGACATTCTGGTTAGTATTAAGAGTGTTAATCGTCGTCTTCGTTGTCTGTGACCACCTCGGCGTCAGTATTCACACCAAGAATCTCGTTCAGCGCCATTCCATAACCGTTCCGGGCAGTTTGCATTGCCGCGGCAAGCGCATTAAGGCGCGCTAATTCACGGTCAACAAAATTGATACTGGCGACCTGGGCTTTCGCCTCATCAGATAGTTCATCAACATCGTAATCCTTACCGTCAATTTGAATATTGGGCATTCTAGTACTCCTTCAACTTTGTATAAGTCATTAATATAAAAAAGCCCCGCCTTACGGCAGGGCTTTTTTCCTTCATCTCTCGCAGTGAACTTAACTGCTTACAACGACCCTATTAACTAAAGTCAGAGAAGTTAGCAGCGCTAAGATCCGTCGCATCAGCCAAGCCGACAATCTTAAGTATCGTGACACCTACGTCTTCAGATGCAGTAAACACCTTATTAGTGCCACCTGAGTTAAGTTCCATGATGTAAGTATCAGTGCCGTCATCAGCTACAACGTAAACCGCCTGATTAACATTGGCCACAAAGAACACCTCGTTAGTACTAAGATATGTCGCCATCTCAGCCTCAGTTGGTAAAGCACCTGAGACGGTAATGTTATTCGAGAACACCTGCAGACCCTTAGCATCAGCAATGTTGCCCAACGTGCCTTCGGTTGCGTAACCGGTTAGCGCTGCAGTACCATGCTTAAATGCTGCGTTAGCGGTAAGGTCAATGATGTCATTAGCAGCAGCAAACCCTGTCACTACGTTATCGATATCTGTTGAGGTGTTGCTTGACGCCGCACCAGCCAGAATAATCGTATCAGCGGCTGCAACAGTTTCGGTAAGGACAATTGAGTCTGCACCCAAACCACCAGTGATGGTATCAGCACCCGCACCACCGGTAATGGTATCAGCACCTGAGCCACCCGTAAGTGAGTCAGCGCCACCCGCACCGGTGATCGTATCAGCCGCACCAGTACCCGTGAACTTATCGACACCAGCACCACCTGTCATGGTAGTACCAATCGTCGTTGAGTTACTCAACACAACCGTAAAGGTACCGGCTGTCGCCGCGGCAGTACTAACAGCACCAACACTCAATGCAGCGCCGGTCGTTAGATCTGTGGTTGCAGCATGGGCTCCGGTAAAAGTGATATTACCAATTGTCGAACCGGCAGCACCCCAGGTTCCGAAGTCAATACTAGTACCGGTATCAAGACCCTTAGCAGTAATGTTTCCTACGCTAGTCGCAGCAGTGGCACCTGTAGTAAATGTCACGGTATCGTCAGCATCAATCGTCACATCACCAATAGCGCCAGTGATGTTCGACATGTCCGCAAACGTTAGAGTTCCACCGCCGTTTTTAGTAGTAATAGTAAGAGCGTTAAGGTCTTTGGCAGTAATCGCCGCAACAGTATCGGCCTGGGCTGAAGCACCTCTATTGAGGTTATAGTCAGTAATAACACCATTCACATCGAAATTCATCGCCGCGATAGTATTAGCAGCAGCATTGACACCAGTCCAGTCAATATCTATCGCTACCGACGTTGCCGCAGCACCTGCGTGCGCAATAACCTGACCGATTACCGTTTTACCCGTGCTCGCATTATCAATATCAATACTTGTCAGCGTATTACTTAAAGTAGCTGTACCTGTAGTCATTGTAGCGGTGCCCAGGTTACTGAGCTTCAATGTCTGCATCACGCTACCAGCAAGTGTGCCGATTGTCGTAGCTCCGCCTACTGCCGCTTTATCGGTTAGTGAAAGCGACGTCGCCGCAGTCGCTATAGTGTTACCAAGATCTACAGCTCCAGCCTCAGCACTCACCGTAATTGAGGTCGAGCTCGCCGCTGTAGTACTACCGAGGTCAACAGCATTAGTAGCGTCACCGTCAATAGTTAAGGCTCCGCCCTGATTAGCGATTGTCGTTGAGGCGTTAGTAACCGCCTCAGATGTCGCATCATAGTCAAGAGTCAAAGCGTTAGTAGAACCAGCCTTGTAGCCAATGCTCACAGTGTCAAGGTCCATGTTCTGGTTAACCTTTACGGCGGTAGCCGGAAGGTTACTAAGCACACCAGACCCACCAGCTGTGCCAATACCGGTCACCGTTACTGTAGTTACATCAGTTATGTTGGTGGCATTCACAGCACCACCATTTAACAGTAAGGATAGCGACTCAATACCACTAAGCGCAGCTGGCGTAATCGAGCCGACGACTGTAGCTGTCAAGGCATCAGTACCCGCGCTGTCAGATATTGAATCGCCTGTGCTCCAGTTGCCTGCCATCACATACGAGTCGTTACCATCACCACCTGCCAGGGTATCTGAACCAGCGCCCGGTGTTAGCGTATCGCCGCCACCGTTACCGGTAAGAACGTCGCTTCCACTACCGCCAGTCAGGGTATCTGCCCCACTACTACCCGTAGCGGTAACCTTACCTGTCATGGCGCTACCGACAACCTTAACCGTACCGGTACCACCGCTGCCATCAACAGTCAATGTACCCGCACTCGCGCCAGTTGCGTTAATAGCAATATTACCTGCACCTGTGTGAGTATGCGACGCAGAGCTAGCAACAGTGGCACCAATGGTCAGCGTTCCAATAGTCGCTGTAGTGCCTGAAGCATTATTAGACGTCGTCGTTACATCGTCAGTTGCAGTAATCGCGGTATGTGTTCCCCCAGCACCAATGTTACCGGTTATGTCATCAGCCCTCAGAAGGGTTGAATTTACGGTACCGGCGCCGGAAGTAGCCAACGCGATCGTTCCAAAAGTATTCGTAGGGCTACCAAGATTAGCCGTGGCCCCAAATGTCGCCGTACCAGTTACGGTCGCCGCCAAATCTGCCGCAGTCGCATCAATAGCCGTTCCATCTGTAGAGTCGTCCATATTGACCGCTAGAAGCGTGGCCGTCGCACTATTCGAGGCGTTAACCGTAATAGTAGCTAGACCCTCAGCGTTACCGCCGTCTCCGATGGCTCCACCAAGTACGATATTACCACCAACCGCATTTACAGTTAGGCTAGTCAACGCGTCCGCATCAGTAATAGACGCGATCGCAATGGCCTGGCCAGCGGTGGTTGAAGCTAAGTCTACCGTAGCCAGCTTGTTTGTACCTGTGATGGCACCAGTGTCGATACCAGCCGCAGAGCCCGCATCAACATCTAAACGAACGGTGTCAACCGTATCAAGTGCAGTTGCAGTAGTATCACCGGCAACAGCACCCGAGTTAGTAATAGTGACATTAGCAGCGTCTGCAATAGTTAAGCTAGTCGCCATGCCGACCTTAACGTCAGCCGTTAAGGTAGCACCAGCGGCCGTGTCGATAGTTACCGTATCCACATTTGCGTGAATGACAGCCACCGTAGCACCAGACAGTAAGCCAGTAATATCTGCTCTCTGTCCATCGCCACCTGCGGTAACGGTAACTGTCTTAAGGTCCTGGGTAATGTTAGCCAGGGCCAGAACATCAGTATCGTTGTCAAACGTTGCTGCGATAGTCTCTACGCCGGTAGCTGCACCCACAGTAGTGGCTGCAGTAGCTCCTACGCTAGCGGTGTCTGCACCGTCTCCGCCGCTTAGTGTGTCTAAAGCAGTCCAGTTGGTACCCATCGTAAACGTATCGTTACCAGCGTCGCCGTTTAACGTATCTGCACCAGAACCAGCTAGTAGAGTATCGTTACCGTCACCAGCATTAATCGTGTTAGTACCGCTAGTGGCTGAAATAGTATCGTTACCGCCACCCGCATCAACACTGTCGTTACCAGCACCCGCAATAATTGTGTCTTCCCCTGCGCCACCGGTGATAGTGTCGGCACCGCCGGCACCATCCATCTTGTTACCGTCAAGGTCAGCTTCTATAGAGGTATCTGTAATTACGTCACCACCACCACCACCTTGCAAACTATCCTCTCCAGCCCCGCCGTCCATAGTCAAGGATGTCAACGCGCCCGCACTATTTCCAGAATCACCAAAGTTGTCTGCCTTCGCAGTACCAGTAAATGTAGCGCTCTTAGAAAGCGCCCCTATCGTTGCCCACACAACACCCTTTGTATTACCAGACGCATTAACGCTCGTTAACGTGGTAGACGTATTAGTTAACGTCAATTTCGCGTCACCAGTAATGTTAAGTGTCTTAACCTTGTCCGCAGCAATTGTTACAACGTGAGTACTAGCGGTAAGAGGATTTGTGTCATCGGCCTCGTAGTTAATTGTTTCGATGCTATTTGCAGTAGGAGTACCAAAAGTAACATTGCCATCTGCAGAGCCCTTAATGGTAATGCTGTCAGCAGTACCGGTAGAGTCGACGTAGTTAACCGTCGCCGTAGAGCTACCTGTACCAGTCTGAACGAGCGTGAACCCTTCGGTCGCACCATTAATGGTTAGGGCGTTACCACCATCAGTTCCCGTGGTGACATAGTTAATGTCATCCAGGTTACCCAAACCAATTGCCGTACCGCCACCAAGGTTTCCTACCGTTAGCCTCTCAAAGCCTGAAATCGTCGTTTCAAATGTACCGCCCGCTGAAGCTGTCACAGCATTCGCTGCAGACATGCTCAACGTGTCGGTGCCATCTCCCCCATCTAGCGATCCGCCTGTACCAAGCGCCGCGGCACCAAGAGTTACCTTATCATTACCGGCACCCATGGTGTGGTCTTTAGTCGACGCGCCTACACTAATTGTATCCGCACCGTCACCACCGGCAAACGTCATGCTATTGCCAAGCGCAGCACTAATCGTGACACCACCCGTGTTGGTTGAGGTATAAGCTGTAGTCGCTACCGCATTACTAATCGCGGATAGAGTAATCTTTCCGTCACCAGAAACATTAACCGCGGTGGCACCTGAGGCATCCAAATCATTCAGTGTGTTTGCCTGTTCCGCGCCAAGCGCGTTAGTTACTTTAGTGGTCTTAATGTTAAGCGTCTTAACATCAGAGTCTATCGTTACCGTACCGGTAGTAACTAAATTGGACAGATTAAGGTCTAAGTCGTTAACTGCAGCCACCGTCAAACCACCAGTAGTTACACCCAGTGTGGTCATTGTGCCCGAGGCCGTAAGAGTCTCAAGCGCACCTGAGTTAACCGTTACCGCAGCACCACTGCTCACCGTAACGTCTGTAATAGAGCCCGCCTTAGTCGTAGACGCCGCGTTGGCATCGCTAACCGCAACAGCACCATTAATAAGCGCGGCGCCATTAGCAGTCCGTGCCGCGGCAGCAGTCTGCGTAGCGCTCACAGTTGTGGTGCTCGCGTTACCAGTGATGGTAGTCGCACCAGCGGTAAGATCGTCACCAGCATCATCTGAAGTACCAAGCTCTACGAGATTGTAGGTCGTAGTGATTGAAGTACCACCGGTGACAGTAAGAGATGCACCAGTAGCGGTAGTATCACCAGCGGCGTCCGTTCCAGTTTCTGTATGCGTAACAGTCACGGTGCCAGCAGGAGCGGCCGTTGCCGCGCCCCCAACTACAATATTGGAAGCTGAGGCCGTACCAAGGACCTGGGTATCTGTGGAGGTGCTAGTGATATTGTTACCACCGCTGATGGCAACTTCATTGCCAGCGCCAGCGACCAAAAGGGTCGATGTATTAACAACATCAGTATCCGCCGAAGCAGTCAGGGTGCCTGAACCCGCGCCGGTACTCGTTAACGACGTCAAACCCGTCCACGTGGTTGTATTTAGAGACACCGTGCCTGTCGTGGTGACAGTCGCAGTATCTATATTCTTGACACTGACACCAACCGGCGCAGCAACCGCGCCAGCCGCAGTAATGCTGAAAGTGTCCGTACCACTCACACCATCAATCGAGTCAGCCGTGCTCCATGAATTTGCAACGGCAGCAACGAAAGTGTCATCCCCAGAATTACCAGTGAAGGTATCCGGAGCAGCTGTTAATGAGTAAGTCTGCCCAACAGGGGGAGGAGTAAGTGAAGTATCAGCAATTGTCGTTGAAGCAGAAGATCCACCAGCTGAAATAGTCAGTGTCTCCTCGCCCTCAGTCGTGGCATCTGCTGCAATCCCTACCGCAACGACGGCCTTACCGTCAACGCCTATAGTAGCCTGACCAGTTAGCGCACCACCTGTCACATCCGCAGCCTGAACGCCCGCGATAGTGTAGGTAAGCTTGCCACCACTCGCAACATTCGTAGTCGCTATGGTGTAATTGACCGAGTCGCCCTCATTCGCAGTAGCCGCACCAGAAATCGCGTAAGTAGGGCTTACATCCACAACAGCCGGAGGAGCAACCGCAGCATCTACTGTTGCGTTGCCCACAGTCACACTGTCAGCGCTGGAAGTTACAGTCGCTGGTATCGTCCATTCGCCAGCCGCTTCCTGATTGATCGTGTGGTAAGTCGCTACCGTGACCTTGTTGTTAAAGTTATCAATGTGCGTCTTAAGCGCACCAGTCGCATTCGCTGCATCGCTCATAAATGCTTGCACAGAAACAATCAGCGCCGGAATAGATCCGCCGCCGTTAATGTGCGCCTCGACAATGCCCACACACTCTGCCTGGAGATCTGCACTAGCCTCCGGGAGTATGTTGCCAATCCACTCAGCACCAAACTCAGTTGATGTCTGGTGAGTAGGATAAGTCGACTTGAACGCAGACCGACCCACCAAAAATGCGGTGATATCGGTAAGCGAACTGCCGGAATCCGCCATAGTCACAAGCTCAGCTAAGAGCGTTGTTCCTGGCGCGGCGTTGTTTGTAATCACGGCAAGTTCCATGATGTCTTGCCTCATTGCAGCTGTAATGGCCATTCTTTAACTCCTTCAGGTCAAACCAAATTTTAAAAATTTTTTATTCGAATAAATCTAATTAACTATCAACAATTGTTTTAACAAACCTATCATTTCCTTTTCAGGGATATGACAAGCATAAAGCGGCTGTCCCCCATAGCCTGTGATTCAAATCACAAACTAATAGGGAACAGCTGAATTTCTTAACCGTGCCCGGGGCTTGGCCCACAAAGTGCACTCATCTCCTAGAATTCTTCACCTCTCACGGTTGTCCACATGATACAACAAAATATACTCTAGACGCACGAATAGATCGTCAATTATTTTACTTTCTATAGGACTAAAGAGAATATTTTTAATAAACCAATGAATGAACGTGTCCTATCTTGCTGTATTTAATGATTTATTAGGGAATTTTAGAAATTTAGCCTTTTTGCTAAATTTCCCAATTAATCCCCAATTCTGCGCTCGTTCCTCGCGTTCTGAACAGTGCTATCGTGCTGCGCTGGGAATTATAGTAAATACTTGCCGTAATTTGGGCCGACCGACCTAACGCAGTGACCGGATAAAGGTAGCGAAAATAAATAGAATCTATAGATTCCTTTCGCCTAGCGCCGTCACTAAATATGGGGCTATAACCCTCATCATCATTCAGGCTTGTCCGCACATACTGCGCCATAAGTCTACCCCGACCGACTTGCTTTTGCGCAGCCAAATTGATTTGCCAACCGGACCTATCTGCCCCTAGGCGATCGCCCTCAACTGCCCTGTTTTCCAGGCCACTGATTGCCAGCCCAATTCGCTGGAAAAAACTCGTAGGCAACAAACAATCGCCCTCGGCACCCACGCGACTTTCACGCCCCGACAGTGAGCGCTGCTTGTGGAAAGATTGGTACTGAAAGGCGGCGGTCGCATAAAGATTGCAATTACTCAGTCTACCCGCGAGGTAGCTCGCCCTGACAGTTGCGCTGCTGTATATCGAATTCCCCCCATAGTTTAGGTGGTCCAGACCAGCTACGGCATTCCACCTCGAATTCACGCCACTTTCTGCCAAACTAAATAACGAGCTCGCTTGCAGCATCTCGTAATCCGACCTGTTACTAAACCTGCCCCTTATCGAGCCAGACACTCTTGAAGTTAGGTTTACCCCCTCCCTAATTCTTGCGACACCCGTCATAAGGCTAGAGTATTCGCCGCCAGCCGCCCTGTACTCGGGGCTGATGTCCAGGGACACCGGCTGGCCTGATAGGGTTAAGGTGAGCTGCTCGCCCATCGGCGCACTGTTAAGGTTGTCATCATACCCAAACGAAACCCCCAGGCCGAAGTCGGTGTCAGTCGTATATCGACGCCAAAGGCGATCCCTTCCGACAACAAGCTTTTGTACGCCTTCCGGGAGGTCTTCGCGAGCCAGTAGTTGTGAATTAATTTCGAGAGCGCCAAGCACCTGGCCTTGCCTGAAGAGGAGTTCAGCATAATCCACTGCAGCTGAACCATTCTCTGGATCAAGTAGCAGTGCCCGTTCTAGGTTTTCTAACGCCTGAAAAAGATCGCCGGTCTCGAGGTGCGCAGCACCAACAAGGGCAAAATATTCCGAGCTCTCATAGCACTCGTTTAATAATACCGATAACTCAGCTCGCGCCGCGGCCGGGTCACTCTCCAATAGCCGATAGAACCGACCAAGGTCAGGGCACGCGAAACCGGGAGAAGACGCTAACACGCAGCCTATTGCCGCGAACAATATAAGAATCGTCTTGTTTCCCAACAATGGGAACTTCACCTTAACGGTCATCCAAACAGTCTGAGAAATATTAAAAATGAATTTATTGAGATGCTTGTCTCGTGGAAAAGAGTCTAAATTATGCCATTTTTCTAGGGGGTTGTGTTGGTTGTTTTGTTCTACCCAAGGCCGCCCTTCAATAATGTCAGGCCATCTCTAGTGCTCGAAACCTCGTTAGTCGGGGCCTGGTTAGCCGGCGTAAAAAGGATATGGGCAGTAATCAAACCGGGCAGCAAATAATGACCTAACGACTCCAGATTTGCATCACTCATATACCGCGCAGCGACTTCCCCAATTAGAATTGGCGACGCCAAATCAGCCGTCATTTCTTGGATTCGCAGCGTAACGCTTACCGTTTCACCGCACAATGTATGAGCCCTTCTATGCGCGGGCCCAATAGAGCCCATAAGCACCGGGCCCTGCTCTATACCAATCCCAACCGCTAAAGGCTCAAGGCCTTCGATTCCAACCTCAGGCAACAAATTAGCGTTAACTTCCCTCTCTATCTCAATTGCCGCGGCTAGCGCTTTGGTTGCGGGCTCAGTCCCATCGCCATCCCAGACAACTAGAACATTATCGCCCTTGTATTCATGAACTCTACCATCGTACCGCTCCACTATAGTATTAACCTTAGTGAAGAAGTAATGGAGAACCGACGCCGATTCCTCTGGCGGCCTTCGCTCACCAAGGGCACTAAAATTGCGTAGGTCCGCACTTAAGAGCGTCACGTTACAACGCTCAGCTTGAATACTTGACGAAGGGAGTTCAAACGCTACCTTCCTAGCTGTATCGCTTGGGAGGTAGCTAGTCAGGTTCTGCATCACTCTACTGCGCTCAAACCTGACCCGGGCAAGCTCGACAACAAGCAACATCAAGCCACCAAAAAACCCAAACATCCCCGGCAAAACCCAGCCAATCCAGAGCCCATAGCTCGTTAGCAGAACCCCGTGAATCCCAATCGCGACTGCTGGTGCGGCTAGAGATATCGCAGGGAGGCCAAACAAGGCCAAGCGGCCTCGGCGAGACGCTACAACGAAAGAAACCAGCGCTAGGAAAAGCGCGGCCAGAGACAAGATAACCGGCTTGCCTTGAGGAGAGTAGGGTAGATTACCATCCAGGATGCTCGTAAGGGCTCTGGCTTGTAATTCAACCCCTGGCGAGAAACCACTGTAGGGCGTCGGCACTATGTCATCCAAACCAAATGCGGTAGCCCCGACCAACACCAGCACATTATCAAACATTTCTGGGTCAAAATTCCCTTCCAAGATATCCACGGCAGATACAGACCGAAAAGAATCCGGGGTTTTATCATAGGAGAGTCGAAAATTACCCTCATTATCCAAAGGGATTTCAAGGCCCGGGTACGACCCCAACCTTAATATTTTGGCCGGCGCCAAAAGGCCTTCGCCATCTGCTATATCAGCCGACCATTCTTCGCCAGCATTCATTAACTGTAAAAAGGGGGCTAAGGCTAACGCCGGGTAGGCCAAGCCTGAATTACAAATTAGAGCTGGCACCTTTCGAATCGCGCCATCAGGATCTATAACGGGCGCTATATGCCCCTTGGGCACAGCGGCGAAGAGGTCCGAGGACGCAATATAACTATCAGCTCCCGGCAAAAAACTGCCTGTAGTCGCGTCCCCACAAGCAATGCCTCCCAATGGGTGCGTAAGGGCCCCGCTCTGCAAGGGCGAGTCCTGCGATTGAAGGACCGGCAATTGCGCAATGATGGCGCCTTCATTTCGCAAAAGAGCTCGGGCAAATAAGTCATCGCCTGGGCGCTCGCCAACAGGATAAACAATATCGTGAATTTGCACTTGTGCGCCCGCAGCGCCTATGGCATCTGTTAACTCCGCCATCACTTCTCGAGACCAGGGCCATGGTCCGATGCTATTCAAGCTCCTTTCGTCTATAGCCACAATAGCAACACGCTCTTCCACGGTAGCATCAGAAAATAGTGTCCAGGGCAGCGCTCCGGCGCGCTCCTCTACGGATTTTATAGAATTTATCTGCAAAGAGATCAGGGCAGTGCTTACAGCGATAGCTAAAATTAAGGTCGCGCAGATTGAGATCGCAACCCTCCCTGTAATAATTTGCACGGCCAAAGTATGAATTTTCCCACTAAGCGCTCGCATGCTTCTACCTGCCCGCATCCCACAAGGTAATACCCTGCACAAGGCCGTCCCAGTTCAAAAAATCAAAGAAATAGCCCGACTCTACTCCGTCTAAGCTGACCGCCCCAACGATTCGGGATTTGCCGTCTCGCGAGTGAAAATAACCGCCGCCATAAATTCGACCCGCAGCGCTAAAATTGGCCTCGCCTAACTGCATATGATAAAGGTCTAGCGATGTCTCGAATAAATTTTTATTAAAATCAATAACCAGGCCTCCGTTTGAAACGGCAACCGGTGAAACAGCAGTGCCGTCCTTAAAGTAAGCTTGCGCACTTGTCAGCGAAAACCCGATTTCGCCCAGGCCTTTTTGGACCTGAACTTCCCCTACTTCGGGTCTAAATAGAAAATATTCGAAGTTGCCGCCAACGGTTACCTTTCTGCCTTGCGCGGCCTCCGAAAGTGGGAGTGTTAGCCTTTCCAGGTTGCCTTTACCTTCGGCAAACCGCCCCCACACTAGCTGTCGCTCACGAAGCTCAGAAGCTAATAGCTTATTTTCAGGTGTGAAGCCCGTCCCATAGGGCGCTAATTCCTTTGCGTTGTGCTCCAAATCCAGAGACGTTACGCTTTCCGCAACGACACCTTTTGCAGACCCAGAGACATCATCATCGCCTTGAGAAGCGCCACTAACATCTTCGTTAAGAATGTTTTGAGCGCGAGCCGCAAGGCCACCGGCAAGGTTTAAGGATTGCTCCGTATCTGCCTCGCGTGACATTACCGGAATAAGCCGCGGAAATTCCATGCCAGACTCAAATTCTATCGCCTGCATAGACCCCCCATCTAGTTCAACACCATTAAAACTACAAGGGCCTGTGCCTTGCACCTGACATTGGGATGAAAATGGCGCCACAATAATCGCACCATCATTAACCAAAGCCATTAGTGAGCTAGATGTTGTGGATACTAAAAAATCTGTCCCGCGCACTCCAATTGCCGCGATCGGAGTGTTTAGCCTATAGCGCTGGCGGGCAGCCTTCGCAGCCTCACCGGAGACGGTTCTTGCGGTACCTTGAACCAAATTTAGTTTAACCGCAGAAAGTTCCGGCCTTTTGGGATCGAAACGATACGTTTCGATCAACAGCTCACTATTAGGCCTGATGCTGAGAACAGCGTTATCCCGAAACTTTATGTGAACATGCCCATTTGTCTCAGTCTTAACACGGTCGCCTTCTCGGACTGATGCACCAGTTCGCAGTCGCTCCCGATCGTTACCTTCAGACAACACGTAAGCGCGACCAATGACAAGACTCACAGAGCCCGCAGGCAATGAGCCCATACCCGAAATCGCCTCATTGTCTAGGTCAATAGCTTCTTGAGCCAAGCCGTTATGAGCGCCCAGGGTACAGAGAACAATCAAAAACCTGATTGCGACAAAATACCTGACGCTATCTTTTAAAAATCTTTGGAATATCATATAAAACAATTACCTAGCAATTTTTCCCAACACGTTATCTCGCTAACTTCGATCAAATATCGACTCTTCCTAAGTTATGTGAGTACACTGCCGTCTACAAGCTTAGCACGATAGCCTAAACTATTACTTATGCTAGTGATTGTAATCACACAGACCTAAAGCTATTGATTTTTTACCGCTAGCGATCAAATAGTTATACTTTTCTTGGGAAGCCCCAACTAATTACTATAATCTTAGGTAAAATTCTAGATTCCTAATGCTGGCGACAAAAAAACTACTGCAAACTTTTGAGGTCTTTAAAGACCTCAGCGACTCAACCTTGGAGTATCTGTGCTCAAAATCCCAAGTTGAAAGGTATTCGCGTAGGGCTGTTGTCCTTAGCGCTGGGCAAAGCGAAAACAAAGTTTGCATGCTTTTCGAAGGACGGCTCCAAGGCATAGACTTTACGATAGATGGCAAAGAGGTTGGCTTGTATTTTGTTGACCCAGGAGATTACTGCGGCGAGTTGTGTGTGTTTGATCGCGGGCCCCAGCCAGAGCACGTGATAGCTCTGAACTCTTCCGTAGTAGTGCTCTTCAGTGCTGACATAATTCGTGAGGTTGCCTCCCAAAATCCTGTGATCATGCTGGAATTAGGCACAAAGCTAGCATCCCGAATAAGACAAATGACAAACCAGAGGTCATTATTAAGCCTTCCTAGTATACCGCAGCGGGTTTGCAATCAAATTTGGATGTTAATACCCGCGAAAGATAGAGAAAGCTCGGAGATTCTTGAGGTTAATAACCTTCCAACACATATGGAAATAGCCATCATGTTAAATTTGAGCAGGGAAACGGTTACCCGTGTCTTTCAACAGCTGCAAAGAAGGCAGCTCGTGTCCAGGAATGGACCAAATAAACTTCTCATCAACGATATCCTTACATTAAGGAAAATCGCTGAAGGCATGCTGCAGCTTTAAAAATCAATTTTCTATATAAAAAAAGGGAAACCAAAACGCCGCATCTGTCATAAGACTGGCTAAAACAGCGATTCTGCCGACATATTGAGGAGTTGCGTGTTACAGGGTGGCAATTTTTGTGCGGTTAACTCCTGGATAAATTATCTAGCAGACATTCCCCTTAAAATAACTAGTTTAAAGTTGAAAATTTAAGAGATAACCCCATCAATAACTTCCGAGTTAGGGAATAGTTTTAAAGTTAAAAAGTTTATATATGAATATGCAAGAAAATAATCACGAAGAAGACGGCATAGTTGTCGCTTTAAAATCTCTGAAAGGCTATTTCTGGTACGCAACCCTATTCAGTGCATGTATTAATATATTGATGTTAACTCCTATCATTTACATGCTTCAGGTCTATGATCGTGTGGTATCTAGCGGCAGTTTGAGTACGCTGGCAATGCTCACTCTTTTGATGATGTTGTTGTTAATTTCATCCGGTGGTTTCGAGTGGGTACGATCCAGACTTCTTATCGCTGCTAATGTTCGCTTTGAATCAGATTTACGCGACGCCGTTTCAAAAACTTCGTCGCTACGCTCTTTATATACGGGCAACCCGGTTGCCTCAACTCAATCGATGACTGACCTGATAGGTCTACGGCAATTCATCACTGGCAATGGCGCATTTGCACTCATGGACGCACCTTGGACCTTTGTCTACATCGGCGTCATGTTCCTTTTTCATTCCTCATTCGGCATAGCGGCAATTATCGCTGCGATCATTATGATTTTGTTTGCGGTGATCACACAAAAATCCACTGAAGGTAAATTGTCTAAGGCTAACTGGCTCTCACAGCAAGCAAACATTTCCTTTCAAAACACCTTAAGGAATGCAGAGGTCGTCCAAGGAATGGGTATGGCTGCAAACATAAGGGCTAGGGATGGTCTTTTATATGATGACGCAGCGAACGAGCAGGCCACAGCGAGTGTGCTGGCAGGGCGGCTTTCTGCAATCTCTAAATCGTTTAGGCTCATCGCACAATCGCTTCTTTTGGGCCAAGGCGCCTACCTCGCACTCAATCAAGAGATATCAGCCGGCATGATGATCGCAGGATCATTGCTACTAGGGCGCGCACTGGCGCCTATTGATCAAATGGTAGGGAATTGGAAGGGTTTCATAGCAGCTAAAAATCAATTCGTAAGACTCCGCGCAAACCTCAAAGCTTTCCCAGCTGAGAGGGAGCGAATGAGTCTACCGGCCCCGGTTGGAAGCCTCTCGGTAGATCAAATTATTGTTACTCCGCCGGGCTCGCAAATAGCTTCCGTCAAAGGCGTCGGGTTCCAGTTAAGCGCCGGCGAAGCACTAGGAATAATTGGCCCAAGCGCAGCAGGTAAAACCAGCCTAGCGCGGGCCATATTAGGAGTATGGCCGCTTAGGGCGGGAACCGTAAGATTGGATGGTGCGGAAATTGACCAGTGGGATAGAGACAAGCTAGGGCCATACCTAGGGTACCTTCCGCAAGACATAGAATTGTTCGACGGGTCTATAGCGGAAAATATCAGCCGATTTTCTCAACCGGACCCCGAAGAGATCATAACGGCTGCCAAAGCAGCCGGCATCCACGAAATGATTCTGCGCCTACCGGAAGGGTACGATACGGTGATCAATTCAAACGCGGGTGTACTTTCTGCCGGCCAAAGGCAACGACTGGGTCTGGCGCGAGCTATATACGGCCAGCCAAAGCTTATTATTTTAGACGAGCCCAATTCTAATTTAGATGACCAAGGAGAACGCGATTTACTCGAGACTATGCAGAAGATGAAAAATTTAGGAAATACGGTAATCGTTATTACTCATCGAACCTCCATTCTAGATTTAGTAGACAAATTACTT
>CEUA01081230.1_pt1 | contig 31332 bp, 37 predicted proteins | sample 361541 | NCBI WGS metagenome assembly CEUA01 (sample SAMEA2623079, study PRJEB7988) | marine metagenome | isolation source: saline water (ENVO:00002010), including
CTTTTCAGCCACCTATAACTTCCTTTCTTTCCAAATGTTGAAAAATATCGATATTTTTCCAAATTAAAGAAATAAATCTATGGATAATAGAAGTAAAGGCAATAAATGTACCTAACAGTTGGACTGCTCGTTATGTCATTTTGGCACATATTTTGACTTTATGTCTTTTACTCTATAAAGACTGTTGGAAATAACTCTTAAAAACGATTATTGCCAATAACATTATTTCGCAAGGTACTGCTTTTGCTTTGATTGTCACAAACAAAAACTTTAATACGAACGCCGCGAACTTTCAAATGTTACGAAGAATAAAAAAAACACCTATCAATTTTTCAGCAAGCGTAGAAATCACTAGACTCTGTAGATCTTGTCCTTCATCAGCCACTTTGTATGCTTCTTCTAATAATATTAAATACAAACTGGGTCGAGCGACCTTTTTAAGGAAAAACAGAAAGCTCTATACGATTGGATCAAAGGTTTACATAACCCCAGTCAAACAAATAAAATATAAGACAAATTCTAACATAGAAGGACTTATTGTATCTTTACGTTTTTCTGGCAAAACATGTTTTTATTCCATCGAATGCAAGGTCATTGACAAAATTGAGTTACAATCCAAGACAGAAGATTATAACGGTTTACAACAATATGCCTTCGCACTAAAACCTGTAGGAAAACTTACCATTATAGATCGACGTCGGTTTGTTAGATATTGTCATAGCTCGGATAGGAGGAATCGTGAAGCGTTTATTCCACAGGTGAATTTTGACATTTATTTAAAAAAAACAAATTCTCAATTCCCAATTGGCCAGTCTCAATTAACGCACCTTAATAAACTAGAGGTACTGGACTATTACAGTAGACCTCCTGAAAAATTCTATGCGTCAAAAGCCTATAAAACAGTTAGAGATATTTTCATTCAAAAAGATCCAGCAGAGCATTTTATTTTCGCAAGTAAAATTTTACAACCAGCATCAAACGACAATAAAAGACATGTTGGTTCGCAGCAAATCGAATTGGGCCGCATGAATTTACTCGGTGTCAACACCGAATTTTTTCATGAAAATCTTATTCTAAGACAGTCCTCAAAGGCATATATTTTTAGTAGCATCTACCGAGATAAACCCAACCCTTACAAGTTGGGTTCAGGCGAAATTATTTCGGTCGAATACGACCACAATGGAAAATATTATAAAATGCTTGCTCAAGTCTTAAAAACGGGCAGTATAAAGCAAGTTTTGCGTCCTATAGAATCACCTATACAGCAAAACGGACTAAAATTAAAACTGATTAACTACAGCACAGGAGGTGTTCTTATAGAGGGCGACGATGAATTAAAAAACCTTTTATCTTCGACCAATAATCTTCCAAATTTCGATTTAAATGAGACGCACTCTTTAGATTTTGACGAAATGGAAATCCGACAAGCAGTAGGACAACACATTTTCCATTTAACTTTTTACCCACGATTGAAATTCCCAAAGTCACTACACCGATTCGAACCAGAACTTCCATTCAAAATTTGTCTATTAGCCCAAGTAACAGGTGGCCGTTTTTTAAAAAATGATCACAAACAAACACTTCAACTAAATATTCAATTTTGCTATGAACAAGACAATAATGCCAGCTGGCGTTATATACGCAATCCAAAAAGCAACACACACTTCAAACATATTTCCCAAAAAATAAAATCTTTAATAAGGTACGTAGACGGTTACGAACTATGAACAATACCTAATAGAATTCCAACTACAATAAAAACATTTATTTTTAATTATCTTTCCTTTTCTTAGCTACCACTCGCTCCTGAAAGGCACTGCGAAGTTTCTCATCTGTAAACTTATTTTGTTGTTCAGCAATTCGTTTTTGAACAGACGAAACTAACTTTTCACTTTTCTTTTTATGCTCGTCAGATTTTTCATCTTCCTGAAAACACTGATTAACAACAATTAACAGCTTACTATAAGTATTTTGATTTTGGGAACCAGGATGCAAGTTATGAGGTGGCATAAAATTCAAACCGCGATCTAGGCTTCTACTCGAACGATTTTCAATCAAATCGCGTGGAAAAACCCGAAACATAGCACGAAAACCCTTAGCAGTTTTTTTCAATCCATCTAAGAAGAGAGGAAGGTAAACTTCATCCTCTTTCCCTATTTTCTTGTCAAACAGTTTGATCAAACTCGTCGCCACTTTGTCATCGATGCGAAAATACAATAAGAATCCGACCTTTGCATTAATCGTCTGCAGATGGTCATTGGGATTGTCAACTACTATACCGTGTAATGCATTATCATCTATATCTTTCAACAAATCTTCTTCGAGAGCTAATTCAATATTACCCAAATTTCCCATTTGATCTATAAAGAATTTCTCAATTGTTTTTCCACCATCTTTTACAATATATTTTTCCAGTGGATCTCGTATACTCTTAAAATAATCACCCTGATTGCTACGTTGCGACCACCCCCCACCGCCTGGAATACAAAACAACTTTGGATCCCAACAATACTTTCCTATGATTTCACGAGAAATAGAAGCTGGACCATTTGGCATACATGTTAGCGTATCAACACGTACTTCTGCAATATCCTCGCCTCGTACATACACATCATTTGACAAAGATTTTTTTGCTTCTTCACGAGATCCCACCCATGGCTTTGTTGGATTTAAAGGGTTCTTTTGTATAAAAAAACTACGACGTAAAAAATAAGCTTTAGCAAGAAAATAAATCGGCTTGCCTCCTCCAGGTCCAACCGCAAAGTACGAAAGCTGTAGTGGCTCTCCTGAACTGAGTAACCGATCCGTAGGTTCAAAACTCCCTCCCCCGGATCCTGTAGGCCAAGAAATAAACAGCACAGCCCGAGGACGTTCTCCAAATTTCCGAAACGTGAAATTTCGCACTACTGATCTACCACGCCCATTAGAAACAGATTCCGTTTGTAAACGCGGGCGTAACAACTCGCATGAGACATCTCCATGATTGAATACTGAAAAATATTCCTTCATCTTTCCTGCCGTATTTAACATCTGCCCCGAGAAAACCTCTTCTAAACCTCTTTTCGCTATCTTCCCTTTGTGAGCAGATTCACTATCAACGTTATCTTTTGACACCGAATTCCCTGCTTCATTCATATGGCCCCATTTTTTTGCATATATAATCGACTTTTGATAAGATAATATCTCGTAATGTTTCGTATGATAATTTCTACAAAAAAATCAGTCAAATTTCTTTAATTCGCAAACAATCTCACAATGAGGAGTATGCGGGAACATATCTACTGGCTGTAATCGCTTAATTTCATAACCAAAACCAACCATCACCTCAAGGTCTTCAACCAAAGTCTTTATATTACAAGAAACATATAGTATTCGAGGTGGTCGAATCTCACCCAACCTTTCTAAAACTTTTGGATGTACGCCTGGACGTGGAGGGTCTATAACTACTAAATCAAAATTACAATTATCCAAATTCTTGAGAAAATTTTCAACAGGCGCCGAAATAAACTTGCAATTCCGAATGGCATTTTCCTCTGCATTCCAAACTGCATCTACAGTAGCATCTTCTATTACTTCAACTCCGATCAACTCTTTAGCACATGATGCAAGATATAAAGCAATAGATCCCGTCCCGCTATACAAATCCAATACGTTCCCAACATTGTTGCCAACCCAATTTCGAATTATTGCATAAAGCCGTTCGGCTTGCCTTGAGTTAGTTTGATAAAATGAACTGGGAGATATTTTTAATTTGTTGTCACCACACGATTCTTCTATATATCCATTACCTAGCAAAACAAACGAAGCTTGACCTATTGCTACCTGTGCTTTCCCAGAATGTCTACTAACTACAATTTCAGAAAGCTGTGGAACCCTTTCGCAAACGTAACTCATCAATGAATCAATCAGTGAGTTTGGATATTCTGCAACTACAAGATTAATCATCAATTGCCCCCTCGATTTAGCTTCTCGAACAACTAGGAATCTTAATAAACCCTCATGGGTTCTTAAATTATAGGGCTTTAATTCGTATAACTTTGCCCCGGAACGGAAAGCAGCGATAAGCCGATTTGATTCTGGAGACTGTAAATAACATTTTTCTACATCAAAAATACGGTTGTAGCGACCTCTTACGTGTAAACCTAATTGTAATATACCATCTCGATCTGATCCGAAAGAAAACTCCATTTTATTTCTATAATAGAAAACATCCAAACTTGGTAAAATCGGTTCAATTTTCTGAGGAGACAAATTTTTGCTTTTCAGTGCCGTTTGCACTAAAGACTCTTTTAAATTTAATTGATCTTCGTAAGAAACATCTTGCCAACGACATCCCCCGCAAACACCAAAGTGTGTACATCGTGATTCAATTCGTTGGATTTTACATGAAATAATCTGGACAATTTCTAACTCTATACGTCCACGGCGTTTTTTTACAACCTTACCCTCTATCCGGTCTCCAGGTAATCCCCGACGAACAACGATGTCATTTTCCCGTAATCTTCCGACCCCATCTCCTTTGTGATCTATCCCTATAACTTCAACTTCTATCAGATCTCCACGCTTCATATAAAAAGCCCATTGCTATAGAATTGTACACAAAACGACGGGACAAGGTAAAATAATCTTGTCCCGTCTATTCATCCTGCAACTGAAAAAGAATAAGAACAAATTATTCTTTAGAATCACCTGCTTGCGAAGCACTATCCCCAGAAGAATTTGTCGAATCTTCTGGGCGATCCACCAATTCAACAATACTCATAAAGCTACCGTCTCCCCTGCGAGGACCGAGTTTTATAATACGAGTATATCCCCCATTCCGACCTTTATACCTAGGACCTAACTCTTCAAAAAGTTTAGTAACAACTCCCTTGTCCGCAACAGTACGCAAAACTTGGCGTCGAGCATGTAGGTCGCCGCGCTTAGCAAAAGTAATCATATGTTCAGCAGATCGACGAAGTTCCCTCGCACGAGCATGAGTCGTCTTCACCCGTTCTTCGGAAAGCAGAGAAGTAACCATATTAGACAACATCGCTTTCCTATGAGGAGCATCACGCCCAAGTTTGACTACTTTTTTCCTGTGTCTCATATCTATATTCTTTCAGCCTGACTTAGAATTCTTCAGAAAATGAATTATTAGAATCATCATCAATTTCTACGTCTTCATATGGTTCCAAATCCATACCCCACTTTAAATCTAATTGATCAATAATCTCTCCAAGTTCATTGAGCGATTTTCGACCGAAGTTACGATACTTCAACATTTCAGCCTCACTGCGTCCAACCAATTCCCGAAGATAACTAATACCAGCAGCCCGCAAACAATTAGCCGACCTAACTGACAATTCGAGTTCTTCAACAGGCATTGCAAGTAATCGCGCTACCCTTTTTGTCTCGTCATCAACCTCAATTTCTTCTGGGATCTCGACTTCTTCTTCAACGTCCAAAAACAGACCAAAGTGTTCGGTCAAAATACGCGCAGCATCTCCAAGGGCATCTTCAGGACTCTTCGAACCATCGGTCCAAACATCCATCTTAAGAGAATCATAATCCGTACGACGCCCTACTCGAGCATTTTCTATTTCATATTTCACCTTGGTAACCGGCGAGAAACTACTGTCTATTGGAACTGCGCCTATTGGCTGATCAGAGCTTTTATTGTCCTCCGCAAAACAATAGCCTCGTCCAACACCAACAGTTAATTCCAAGACTAATTTGGCATCTTCGCTTAACGTGGCTATATGCAATTCAGGATTCATCACCTGAACATTGGGATCTACGGATAAGTCTCCCGCCACTAAATTACCAACGCCAGATTTTTCAATACGAAGGGTACGGTCTTCGTTACCAGTATATCGCAATGCAACCTGCTTGAGATTCAGCACGATTTCTGGAACATCTTCCCGTACACCATCGATTGTAGTAAATTCGTGTTGGATTCCATCAATTTTGAATTGTTTTATTGCCGCACCTTGAATAGACGAAAGTAGAGTCCTACGGAGAGAGTGTCCCAACGTAACACCAAACCCACGTTCAAGCGGTTGAATAACAAACCGACCAAACGTTTCTGTCTGGCTCTCTTTCTCAACATCTACCTGCTTTGGCATCTGAAGACCTTCTAACTTCATAAACCCATTTGCTCCTAAGAAGAGGAGTGATTCAACAAAATTTTTTACCTAGGAATTAGGTAAAAAGCTACTGTTCGAAACTGCAAGAACTATACCCGCCGTCGCTTTGGCGGACGACATCCATTGTGAGGGACAGGAGTCACATCTCGAATCGCCGAAATTTCAAGCCCTGCATTTTGCAAAGCTCTAATAGCAGATTCACGACCAACTCCAGGACCCTTAACCCAGACTTCAACGCGCCGAAGTCCCATACCAACCGCTTCCTGAGCAGCTTTTTCTGCTGCAATCTGCCCAGCAAATGGCGTGGACTTTCGGCTTCCTTTAATACTCATCTTTCCTGGCGTCGACCAAGAGATCACATTACCATGGGGATCTGTCAAAGTAATAATAGTGTTATTGAATGTCGCCAAAATATGCGCAACCCCCACAGCCTCTACCTGTTTTGACTTTTTACGTTTTTTCCGTCTTTCAGGTGGCAAATCCGTTCCCTTCTTTCTTTGTAAACATTACTGTTTCTTACCAGCGATTGCGCGACGAGGTCCTTTGCGAGTGCGGGCGTTAGTCTTAGTTCTCTGTCCATTAGCGGGAAGACCTCTCCTGTGTCGGAGGCCTTTATAACTACCGATGTCCATAAGACGCTTTACATTCATAGTCACTTCACCACGCAAACTACCTTCAACTTTATGATTCGTCTCTATTATTGCACGCAGACTATTAACTTGATCTTCCGAGAGCCCATTAATACGCACCTGTGGATCAATCCCTGCTTGATTAATTATACGCTCAGCCACTGATTGACCTATACCAAAAATGTAGGTAAGGCCTATGGCTACCCTCTTGTCACGTGGTAAATCAACACCAGCAATTCGTGCCATTAAAAACTCTCCTCAGCCTTGTCTCTGTTTATGCCGTGGGTTCCGTTTGCAAATAACACGAACAACACCATTTCGGCGAATAATTTTACAATCTGGACATCGTTTACCAACAGAAGCTTTTACTTTCAATTGTTTGATACTCCCTGATTACGATAGTTACTAACCTCGGCGTCCTTGAATTCGTCCCTTTTTCATAAAACCGTCATAATGCCTTGTCATCAACTGCGATTCAACTTGCTGTAGGGTATCTAAAGCCACGCCAACAATTATAAGAAGACCTGTACCACCAAAGAATTGAGCAAAAGAAGGATGCACATTGAATTGTTGGATTACAAAAAACGGGAAAATTGCAACAGCGGCCAAAGCTATCGAACCAGGCAATGTTATACGAGTCATAATCCCATCTATATATTGAGCGGTTCGTTGACCCGGTCTGATACCAGGTATAAAGCCACCCTGTTTCTTCATATTATCAGCCAATTGATTGGGATCCATAACGATAGCGGTATAGAAATAAGTAAAGAAAATAATCATCAAGCCAAAAAATGCCCAGTAAATGAACGATTCGGGAGACAGAAAGCTACCCACAGATTGGAGAAATGGGCTATCTGGAAACATTTGTGTGATCGTACCAGGAAGAAACATAATAGACTGAGCAAAAATAATGGGAATAACACCGGCCGTATTTATCCGCAAGGGAATATGAGTACTCTGCCCACCCATAACTCTACGGCCAACAACTCTCTTAGCATATTGAACAGGAATCTTTCGCAATCCCTGAGTCATCAAGATCACAAAAGCAATAACTAAAAACATCAGCGACAAGACTATTAATTCCTCGATGATGTTCTTACCCAATCCTTGATTTGCAAGAAAATGTTGATACTCATTTCTAATAGCACTCGGGAGCTCAGCTATAATTCCAATAAAAATCAGCAAAGAAATACCGTTCCCAATACCGCGTTCAGTTATCTGTTCACCTAACCACATTATAAAAACTGTCCCTGTAGTAATAGTCAACATTGTCTGAAGGACAAACCCCATGCCCGGCTCAGGAACTGCAGGTAGTCCCGAAGCTGGCCCGCGAATAGATTGTAAAAAATAGGTAATCCCATAAGATTGGGCAGCAGCAAGAATTACAGTGGCATATCGTGTATACTGATTTATTTTCTTCCTACCTTCTTCACCCTCTCGTTGCAGCTTTTGAAAAGTAGGAATAACCGCACCAAGTAACTGGAAGATAATGGAGGCACTTATATAAGGCATAATACCCAGAGCAAAAATTGCCGCACGGGTAAAGTTTCCTCCCACGAACATGTCATACATCCCCAAAAGTTCATTGCCTGAATTCGAGAAAAACTCTTGGATAACCGCAACTTGAACTCCAGGTACAGTTATCTGGCCACCTATTCGATAAACTACCAATATACCGATAGTAAAAAGAATTTTCTCTCGCAGCTCAGGAATCTTGAAACAATTCTGAAAACTTTGCAGCATCAGCCCCTCAAATTAGTTCAGCTTTTCCGCCAGCCTGCTCAATTTTCTCTCGAGCAGTTTGCGAAAAATTATTTGCTTTAACAGAAACACTTTTTGAAAGCGAACCTTCACCTAGTACTTTTATGGGTTTATCATCGTAACGAATCAAGCCCGCAGATAAAAGCTCACTCGGTCCAACCTCACCATCAATTCCAGCAGAATCAATAGAACCTATATTTACGGTTTGATACTCTATGCGAAATTTAACGTTGGAAAATCCTATTTTCGGTAAATGACGGAAATAAGCTAACGTACCACCAATAAAACCGATACGATTCCCACGTCTCGCACCTGAACGCGCACGCTGACCTTTATGTCCCTTACCTGCTGTTTTTCCGGTGCCAGATCCAGGACCTTGTCCTAAGCGCTTACTATCACGCCTTGATCCTTTGGGGCACTTAATTTCACCTAATCGCATTTCATAATCTCCGACTAATCTTGTTCACGAACTTCAATCAAATGCTTAACTTTTTCAACCATTCCCCGAATTTGAGGGGTATCGGTATGCTCAACTGTCTGGTGCAAGCGCGTCAATCCCAGAGCCTCTATAGTATCTTTCTGATTCTGCGCACGCCTAATAGCACTTCGACGCTGTGTTATGACCAGCTTCATACAAAAAACTCCTCCTAAGCCCGCAAAGAATGAACGGGGACGCCTCGGTCCCTCGCAATCGTTTCAGCATCTCTTAATTCCCTAAGCGCCTCTATAGTGGCTTTGATTGCATTTTGTGGATTGGTTGAACCCAATGATTTAGTCAACACATCATGCACTCCAGCAAGTTCCAAAACAACACGTATACCGCCACTCGCGATAACTCCAGTTCCCGTCGAAGCCGGTCTAAATAAAATGCGCGCAGCTCCGAAACGCCCTTCTATCTCATGTGGTATGGTACCATTGACCACTGGCACATCAATCATATTCTTTCTAGCCGCTTCATTCCCCTTACGAATTGCTTCCGAGATTTCACTAGCTTTACCAGATCCGGCCCCGACACGACCATTGCGATCACCAACAACAACTGTTGCATTAAAGCTGAACCGACGCCCTCCCTTACGCACATGCGACACCCTTTTTATACTATTTTGAACAACTACTTCGCTCAGCTCCATACTGTTGGAATCTATTTTAGCCACTAAAATAACTCTCCTTAAAATTGCAGCCCGCCCTCGCGAGCTCCTTCGGCAACAGCCTTGATTATTCCGTGATAGAGATATCCTCCACGATCAAACACCACATTATTAATACCTTTTTCTTTAGCCTTTTCAGCCAAGATTTTCCCAACCTCAGTTCCTTGAGCAATGCGTCCATCAAAAGATCGGTCTCGTAAATCCTTGCAAAGAGTTGACAGGCCCAAAAGAGAGGCCCCTGTGACATCATCAACAAGCTGCACCTCAATGTGCTTGAGGGAACGAGTTACTACAAGTCTGGGTCTCTCTGATGTACCGGAAACCGTCTTACGAAGCCGAAATCGGCGCCGATTTATTCTATCTCTATTCCTAATTAGATGTTTCTTATCTTTCATAATTATGCGCTCGCCGCTGTCTTACCTTGCTTCCAGTTAATTATCTCGTCCTCATAACGAATGCCCTTGCCCTTATATGGCTCGGGTTTACGTTTAAAACGGATATCCGCCGCAACTTGGCCCACCACTTGTTTGTCGGCTCCTTGTATAGTTATCCGGGCTTGAGCTCCACCTTGCCCTTCACCAACAGATAGAGTTACACCAGTTGGCGCATCATATACTACAGGGTGGGAATAACCTACATGTAAAGTCAATTTGCTTCCCTTAGCTTCAGCTCTCCAACCCACTCCATGAAGATCCAAATTCTTTGAAAATCCTTCACTAACACCCGTAACAGCATTAGCTAATAGAGAGCGCGTTAAGCCGTGTAACGCACGGGCCTTCTTTTCTTCACTCTTACGGACCACATGTAAAATTCCATCTTCTTCTTTAACCGAAATGTGGTCAACAATAAAAGGAACTTCCACCATTCCTTTAGGCCCTTTTACAGAAACTTGATTCTCAGTAATTTTAACATCAACGCCCTGAGGCAGCGTTACTGGTGCATTTCCAATCCGAGACAACTTTGTTATCCTCCCCTTTTTACCAAACGCTACAGAGAATCTCGCCACCAATTCCTGCATGACGAGCTTCCTTATCTGTCATAACACCTCTAGACGTGGACACAATCGCAATGCCTAACCCACGTTTGACCCTAGGGATCCCAGACTTATCCGAATAAAAACGCAAGCCTGGACGACTATTACGACGAATACCTCGAATTAACCCTCTATTACTTTTATCGTAACGCAAATACAAACGTAAAACTCCTTGCTTACCATCCTCTATCATCGCAAAGTTGTCAATAAAACGTGTCTCTGCTAAAACTCGGGCTATCTCACGTTTAAGTTTCGAGGATGGAACATCTACATTGGGATGTTTAGCAACACTAGCATTACGAACTCGCGTCAACATATCAGCTACTGGATCTGTCATACTCATAATATTTTTAATCTCCCCTACCAACTCGCCTTAGTGACACCTGGAATCTCTCCTCTAAGAGCTAATTCACGAAAACAGATACGACATAAACCGAATTTACGATAATACGCACGAGGCCGACCACAACGCTGGCAACGATTATATTTGCGCGAACTGAATTTTGGAGTCCGCTTTTGTTTGGCTATAAGTGACTTTTTAGGCATTAAAAAATTCTCCCAACATTAGTTACCAAAAGGCATTCCGAGCGAATGCAGCAACTCACGCCCTTCTTCATCCGTATTTGCCGACGTGACTATAGTGATATTCATCCCTCTTATTTGATCAATCCGATCATAATCTATCTCAGGAAAAATAATTTGTTCCTTAATTCCAAGATTATAATTACCACGACCATCAAATCCACGCCCAGGCACCCCTCTAAAATCACGAACTTGGGGCAAAGCAAGCGTAATAAGCCTATCGAGAAATTCATACATTCGACTACCACGTAATGTTACCATACATCCAATGGCAACTCCCTCTCGTAGTTTAAAATTAGAGATCGCTTTTTTTGCCCGACGAAGAGCAGGCTTCTGTCCCGTTATTGCAGAGAGTTCGCTTATAGCGTTTTCCATGGCTTTGGGCTCTTGTACAGCTTCCCCTACGCCAATGTTGACCACAACTTTTTCGACGATTGGGACCTGCATAACATTTTTATAAGAGAATCGGTCCATCAACTTCGGGCAACTCTCTTCCTTGTAAACATTCCTTAATCTTGGTTGGCTCATTATTACCCTTTACTGCGAGTCTATCATCTCTCCACTACGGACAGAGACTCGAACATTATTACCATTCTCTAATTTTTTATGGCGAACACGCGTAGGCAAATCCGTTTTAGGACAGACCACCATCACATTTGAGACATTTATCGATGCTTCACGCTCTACAATCCCACCCTGAGGATCTCTTTGTGATGGCCTTGTATGATGTTTACGCATATTAACACCTTCCACCAGCACACGACCTTTATCTTTGAACACAGACAAGACCGTCGATCGCCGACCTCGGTCATTCCCACTCATAACTTCAACTGTATCACCCTTTTTAATATCCATTTCTCACCCCAACTTTCTATACAACTTCGGGCGCGAGTGAAACTATTCGCATGTATTGTTTATCACGCAACTCTCTTGCCACAGGACCAAAGATGCGTGTACCCCGAGGCTCTTTTGTATCATTTATCAAAACTGCAGCATTTTCGTCAAAACGGATATATGATCCATCCTTACGACGATATTCCTTCTTGGTTCGAACTACGACCGCTCTCGCAACTTGTCCTTCTTGCAAAGGTCCATTGGGGATGACATTGTGTACAGCAACCACTATTACATCACCAACAGACGCATAACGTTTTTTCGTTCCTCCCAAAACTCTAATGCACTTGGCCGTCCTTGCTCCAGCATTGTCGGCCATTTTGAGAATACTATATTCATGTATCATTGTTTTACCTAATCCGTATCCGTATTCTTTTCCATGATCTCAACCAAACGCCAACGCTTGGTTTTACTCATCGGCCTACACTCTTCGATGCGAACAAGATCGCCCACCTTTGAAGTGTTATTTTCATCATGGGCAACAAACTTTGCTGTACGACGAATCACCCGACCGTATAAAGGGTGTGGAATGCGCTGTTCGATAACAACAACACGGGTTTTCTCATTTTTCGCTTTCAACACATGCCCCTCAGCAGTACGTCGATCAATTATATTTTCAGACATTAATTGCGCCTCTCCCTGGCGATTTTCATGAAGCTTGTTCCCTTTGAATTGTTTGAACACGAGCTATGTCACGTCTTACCTGACGCAACCTAATTGGACTAGTTAATTGACCGGAAACATGTTGAAAACGGAGATTAAACGCTTCTTCATGAAGCTCATCTAATCGATTTTTAATATCTTCCTTACTCAATTCTCTCAATTCGCTAGACTTCATATTATACCACCCGCTCAACAAATTTAGTTTTTATCGGAAGCTTATGACCTGCTTTACGGAAGACCTCGCGGGCCAACTCAATGGGGATGCCCGAAATTTCAAACATAACTCGACCAGGCTTAACAACTGCTACCCAACCTTCCGGAGCACCTTTTCCTTTACCCATTCTAGTCTCAGCTGGCTTCTTAGTAATCGGTTTGTCAGGAAAAATTCTTATCCACATTTTTCCCGTACGACTCATGGTTCGGCTTATAGTTACACGGACAGCCTCGATTTGTCTGCTTGTAATCCAACATGGCTGTAAAGCTTTTAGACCGAACTCACCAAAAGATACCATATCACCACCCTTGGTATGACCTCGCATTCGACCTCGAGACTGCTTTCTCCATTTTGCTTTTTTCGGCATCAACATGGCGTGTATTCCCTATTCACTTATTCTGAGACAGTCAATTTGTCAAGGATTCTTCTGCGACAACTTCACCGTGACAAATCCAAACTTTTATTCCCACGGTACCTGAAACCGTGTAGGCTATTGATTGAGCATAATCAATATCTGCACGCAAAGTGTGCAAAGGAACCCGACCTGCAGGTTCTGAACGCTCACGGCGACCCATTTCTGCGCCACCAATTCGACCAGAAATGTTCACTCTAATACCTTCGGCCCCCATGCGCATTGTAGAAGCCACAGCTTTCTTCATAGCACGACGAAATGAAACACGTTGTTCCATCTGACGCGCGAGGTTATCGGCCACTAATTGAGCATCTAATTCTGGCTTCTTCACTTCTTGTATATTTAGCGAGACGTCTTTACCAGTGAGGTGTTTCAGTTCGTCACGAAGTTTGTCAACCTCAGCTCCACGACGACCTATAGCAATACCTGGGCGTGCTGTATGCACTTCGACAGTGACACGCTTCGGCTGTCGTTCGATATTGATACGCGAAACTCCAGCTCTCAAAAGCCGCTGCTTAACGTACCTTCTCAACATTTGGTCTTCATTGAGCAACTCGGCAAAGTCTTTTTCAGCGAACCAATTAGACCGCCATCCTTTTATTACACCTAGCCTAAAGCCATACGGATGAGTTTTTTGTCCCAAAAATGCGCCCCTTAATTTACCTGATCGCTTACGACCACAGTTAGATGACAATGGCGTTTTTTAATACGATCCGCGGAACCACGGGCCCGAGGTCGAATACGCTTTAAATCTCTACCTTCATCAGCAAAAATCTCTTTAACAAACATATCTTCTGCATCCACTGGATTCTCTTCGTCCTGATTTACGCCATTTGACACTGCCGAACGCAGAGTTTTCTCAACATCCTTAGCAACAGGACGAGAAGAAAAACGTAGAATAGTTAATGCTTCTTCCACAGGTTTACCTCGCACCAAGTCAATCAATTGACGCATCTTCGTCGCAGGAATTCCGACCTGTGTTAACCTTGCTCTAGCTTCCATTCGTTTTAAAAATCCTTTACCGTAGGCTCGTACTGCGTTCGGTCAATTTGCCCCCATGTCCCCTAAACGTACGCGTGGGGGCAAATTCTCCAAGCTTGTGGCCTACCATATTTTCGGTTATATACACCGGTATGAATTTATTTCCATTGTGAACCGCTAAGGTATGTCCAACAAAGTCAGGACTGATTGTTGATCGGCGCGACCAAGTCTTTACCACGTTTTTATTTCCGGAACGATTAAGTTCCTCCACCTTTGATTCTAGGTGGGCGTCTATATATGGCCCTTTTTTTACAGACCTTGGCATATTGTCTCTTTCACTCCTTACTTGGCATTTCTGCGTCGTAATATCATTGAATCGGAACGATTTTTGTGTTTACGTGTTTTATATCCCTTGGTTGGCTTACCCCACGGAGTAACAGGATGACGACCACTTCCAGTTTTCCCTTCGCCTCCACCATGAGGATGGTCAACAGGATTCATTACCGAACCCCGCACCTTAGGACGACGCCCCAACCAGCGAGAGCGCCCAGCCTTGCCAATAACTACATTAGCATGTTCTGCATTTCCCACCTGCCCTAAAGTTGCCATACAACGAGCTTCTACCTCCCTAATCTCTCCAGAAGGCAAACGCAATTGAGCACGGCCATTCTCGTCACTGCGTCCCAAAAGTTGGACCTCCGTTCCAGCACTACGAGCAAGTTGTCCACCAGCCCCAGGCTTAAGCTCAACATTATGAACCACAGATCCAAGTGGCATATCCAGCAACGGCATCGAATTACCAACGCTTACGGGTACTTTCGTACCAGAAATTATCTTATCACCAGCATTAAGGCCTGAGGGAGCAAGAATATATCGCTTATCTCCATCGGCATATACAACCAAAGCTATGAATGCTGAACGGTTGGGATCATACTCGATAGAGGCAACTTTGCCGGGAACTCCCAATTTATTTCGCTTGAAATCGATGACCCTATAGCGACGTTTGTGTCCGCCGCCTCGCCGACGCATAGTCATTCGCCCCTGATTGTTACGCCCTCCAGATTTACTGACAGCACCACGCAATAATGACTTCTCAGGGCCAGAACCATCTACCTCTGCAAACGAGTTTACCGTTTTGTAACGAAGCGTGGGTGTAACTGGACGAAATCTTTTAACTGCCATATTTAATCAACCTATACATTTTCGACAACCTCGATAGAGTCACCAGCTTTTAAAGTGACGTAGGCCTTCTTCCACCCAGCTCGGTACCCCTGAAGCATTCCCTGTCTCTTGGGTCTCCGCGGCACAGTCACCGTACGAACAGATTCAACAGTTACGGAAAATATATCCTCGACAGCCTGTCGAATAACAATTTTATTCGCCTTAGGATGAACTCGAAAAGCATACTTGTTGCCTTCGCGAAGATTCGTGGCCTTCTCGGTTAAAACCGGCTTTAAAATGATCGACCTAGGATTAGACACCGGCCACCTCCTCTACCCCAATGACATGATGTTCGTTTAATCTATCCATCGCATCACGAGTAAATAATACAATGTCTGATGCTATTAGATCATACGCCCCCATAGACCCAACGTGAGTTGTTTTAACCCGTTTCAGGTTCCCACTCGACTGTACCAAGACTGAGACTTTCTCCGGCGTAACAAACAATACCTTTTTATCAACTAACCCACAGGCTTTCATAACACCCTGAAAAGATTTGGTGCTTGGTTTTTCAAACTCGAAATCATCTATTACTTTGACTTGTTCATTCGAGCACTTTAGCGTCAGAGCTGAACGGAAGGCCAATCTCTTTAAATTTTTCGGCAACTTGGTGTTATACGACCTCGGCTGAGGGCCGAAGGCAACCCCACCTCCGCGGATCAAAGGAGACCGATTCGAACCACGTCGCGCACCCCCTGTACCCTTCTGTCGATGGTGTTTCTTGCTGGTCAATGAAATTTCTGAGCGAGTCTTGACTTTGGCCGTCCCTTGTCTTTGGTTCGCTTCATATGCTACCACAGCACGATATATGGCATACTCTGAAACGTCAACTGCAAACAACTCATCAGAAAGTTCAACTGATCCAGTTGGCTTGCCATCTATGCCCAAAACCTCAACCTGTGTAGCCATTTTCTCTCTAAACCTTAATGTCAATGCCAATACCAGCAGGCAGATCCAACTTCATGAGCGCGTCCACCGTCTGTGGCGTCGAATCGTAGATGTCAATAAGACGCTTATGGACACGAGTTTCAAATTGCTCTCGCGATTTTTTGTCAACATGAGGCGACCTTAAAACAGTGTAAATACTCCGAGCGGTAGGTAAAGGAACCGGACCAGAAATCCTTGCTCCACTCCGCTTCACCGTTTGGACTATTTCATCCACAGACCGGTCAAGGGCAGCATGGTCGTACGCCTTCAAACGTATGCGAATTCTATCAACAGCCACTTTAGCGCATCTCCCCTAATTTTGACATTACTCTGTGATTTCCGTAACAACACCGGAACCAATTGTGCGGCCACCCTCACGAATAGCGAAACGCAAGTTAGCCTCAACGGCGATCGGTTGGATTAGATCTACGTCCATCGTAACATTATCACCAGGCATAACCATCTCAGTACCTTCGGGCAATGCTATTGTTCCGGTAACATCTGTTGTACGGAAGAAAAACTGAGGACGATAACCGGAGAAAAAGGGTTTTTCACGCCCTCCCTCTTTGCTCGTAAGAACGTAGACCTCAGCCTTGAATTTTGTGTGAGGCGCAATTGATCCAGGCTTACAGACCACCATCCCGCGAAGCAGTTCCTCTTTTTCCACACCACGAAACAATAATCCTACATTATCACCAGCTTGTCCCTCGTCAAGCAGTTTGCGGAACATTTCTACGCCAGTAATTGTAGTGGTTCGTGTTTCCCGAATCCCGACAACTTCGACCTCTTCACCGACCTTAACGATACCGCGCTCTATACGTCCCGTACCCACAGTACCACGCCCTGAAATACTGAACACGTCTTCTATTGGCATCAGAAAAGGCTGGTCTACTGGCCGTTCAGGCATTGGTATCCATTCATCTACAGACGCCATCAACTCGTCTATTGCCGGTTTACCAGCTGGGCCTTCATCGCCTTCAAAAGCTTGAAGTGCCGAACCCCGAATAACTGGTGTATCATCTCCTTCAAATCCATATTCACTCAATAATTCACGAGTTTCTAACTCTACTAAATCAAGGAGTTCCTCATCATCAACCTGATCGACCTTATTCAAAAACACACAGATTCGCGGAACGTTTACCTGTCTCGCTAAAAGAATGTGCTCACGAGTTTGGATCATGGGCCCGTCTGCAGCACTCACTACAAGGATAGCACCATCCATCTGTGCCGCCCCTGTTATCATATTCTTGATATAATCAGCGTGCCCCGGACAATCCACGTGCGCATAATGTCTATTTTCAGTCTCATATTCTTGATGTGAAACATTGATAGTAACACCCCGCTCTTTTTCTTCAGGGGCATTATCTATTTCCTCAATATTCTTAGCCTCAGCCAATCCTTTGCTGGCCAAGTTCAAGGTAATGGCAGCCGTCAACGTGGTCTTCCCATGATCCACGTGGCCTATCGTGCCAATATTTACATGCGGCTTATTACGTTCAAACTGTTCCTTGGCCATTTTAAAATTCCTTTCTTCTCTACGTTAATTGCTAATCATGCAATTATTGTTATTTCCCACTGTCTTTCGCGATAATCGCCTCAGTGATATTTCGAGGCACCTCACTATATTTAGCAAACTGAAGAGTAAATACAGCCCGACCTTGTGTTAAGGATCGCAAGCGCGTAGCATATCCAAAAGTTTCACTTAAAGGTATGAACGCCTTGATAACCTGCGCGTCCCCACGTGGATTCATCCCCTGAACTTCTCCCCGATGAGAGTTCAAGTCCCCCATCACATCCCCTAAATACTGTTCTGGAACAACAACCTCCAAATCCATTATTGGTTCCATCAAAAACGGGTCAGCATTCGCTGCGCCATTTTTGAAGCCCATTGAACCCGCTATCTTGAACGCCATTTCTGAGGAATCAACAGCATGGAATGAACCATCCACTAGGGTAACCTTCGCATCTTCAATGGGAAAGCCTGCTACTGGGCCATTGTCCATAGCTTCCTTGATTCCATCTCTTGCAGGATTAATAAATTCACGAGGAATATTACCGCCTACAACCTTGGATTCAAAAACCAAACCTGTTCCAGCCTCTCCTGGCTCGATTTCCATTTCTACATGACCAAACTGACCACGACCACCAGATTGGCGAATGAAGCGCCCCGTACCATGTGCGGGCTGTCTCATCCCCTCTTTATACGCAACCTGGGGCTGTCCAACATTCGCTTCCACGTTAAATTCCCGGAAGAGGCGGTCTATCAGGATTTCCAAATGCAATTCGCCCATACCTGACATTACTGTCTGCGCCGTCTCGTCATCAACCCTTACCCTAAAGGTAGGATCCTCTTCCGCAAGCTTCGCCAACGCAACATGCAATTGCTCTTGGTCTGCCCGAGTCTTCGGTTCAATCGCAACATGAACAACAGGTTCAGCAAATTCTATTTTTTCAAGAACAATTTGTTCTTTCTCGTCGCAAATTGTGTCGCCTGTAGTTGTATCTTTCAATCCAACTAGTGCTACGATATCCCCTGCGTAGGCCTGCTTCAATTCAGTCCGCTCATTCGCGTGCATCTCTACCAAGCGAGAAACTCGTTCCCGCTTTTCAGTAGTGACGTTATATACATAGGATCCGGCTTCCAATATCCCGGAATAAACCCGGGCAAACGTTAACCGACCTACAAAGGGATCGGTCATAACCTTGAAAGCTAAGGCGGCTAATGGGGCTGTCTCTTCAGTCGGACGAGTTGCAGTCTCCTCAGAGTTGGGCAATGTCCCCGTAACCTCTGCAACATCAGCCGGTGAAGGCAGATAGTGAATCACAGAGTCCAATAAGCGCTGCACTCCCTTGTGTTTGTATGCACTCCCGCATGCCACAGGCACAGCTTCGAGAGTAACCGTAGCCTTGCGTAAGGCCGCCCGAATCTCCTGCGGATCTATCTCGTGGCCTTCAAGGAATTTCTCCAAAAGTCCATCATCATATGCTGCAACCGCATCAAGCATCTTCTCGCGGTATTCTAACGCTTTTGGCATCAAATCTTCAGGAATGTCTCCCTCGAAGAAATTCGATCCATGAGATGCCTCTTCAAAAGTTATCGCTTTCATTTCAATGAGATCAACCATACCATTGAATTCCTCACCTGATCCGATGGGGATTTGGATGGGAATGAAGTTGCTGTGAAGGCGATCCTCCAACATTTCCAACACATTGAAAAAGTCAGCTCCAGAGCGATCCATCTTATTGACAAAAGCGATACGGGGTACCTTGTATTTGTCTGCTTGTCTCCATACCGTTTCGGATTGAGGTTCGACGCCACCGACACCGCAGAAAACTCCTACAGCCCCATCCAATACGCGCAACGATCGTTCAACTTCAGCTGTGAAGTCTACGTGACCAGGAGTGTCGATGATGTTGATGCGATGGTCATCCCATTCGCAGGCTGTAGCCGCGGAAGTGATCGTTATGCCACGCTCTTGCTCCTGCTCCATCCAATCCATTGTCGCATTACCATCGTGCACTTCCCCCATCCGATGCAAGCGCCCTGTATAGTACAGGATTCGTTCGGTGGTAGTCGTTTTTCCAGCGTCTATATGCGCTGCTATTCCGATATTGCGGGTTTTTTCAAGTGAATACTGACGAGCCATTACTTCTTAATTTCCTTTAAAATCTGTAATGAGCAAAAGCCTTATTGGCCTCTGCCATCCTGTGTACTTCATCACGCTGTCTAACTGCACCACCTTCGCCATTTGATGCAGCAATAAATTCATTTGCCAAACGTTCAGCCATGGTCCTTTCCGATCGCTCTCTTGCGAATCGAATAATCCATCTAATAGAACGAGCGGTCCTCTCATCTGGGCGGACCTCTATTGGGACTTGATAGGTCTGACCACCAACCCTGCGAGATTTAACCATCACCATTGGCTTTACATTTTCCAAGGCTTTCTGAAAGACGTCAATAGCGCTCTGATCTGCCTTTTCTTCAACCATATCTATGGCAAGATAAAATATACGCTCAGCTACACTCCTTTTACCTTGAGTCATTAACGAATTTATAAAACGAGAAGCCAAGACGTTGTTGTACTTAGGGTCTGGCAAGAGCTTACGTTTGACTGCTTTCTTTCGACGCGACATATCCTAAGCCCCCCTATTAAGCCGAATCAGGGCGACGAGCGCCATATTTCGAACGAGCTTGCTTCCTGTCTGAGACCCCCGTCGCGTCTAAAACTCCGCGAACAATATGATAGCGAACTCCCGGACAATCCTTAATTCGGCCACCACGAACAAGCACAATCGAGTGCTCCTGTAGGGTGTGACCTTCGCCAGGCACATATGCAGTTACTTCAATGCCGGTCGTCAACCTTACTCTTGCCATCTTACGCAACGCAGAGTTAGGTTTTTTCGGAGTGGTAGTAAAAACACGTGTACACACTCCACGCCTCTGCGGGCAATCTTCTAAAGCAGGCGCATCGTTTTTCTTAACGATTTTACGTCGGCCCTTACGAACCAGTTGGCTAATTGTCGGCAACGACTTTTTTCTCCGTTAAATGCATATAAATAGCAAACTCAAAATTTAACTACAAAACTAAAAACTGTCAATAATTTATTCGTTCAAAACTCCAGATTTCTCATGATTAGAGGGCGATCCCAAATCAGCGACACCCTCTTGTGAATCATCCAAATCCGAGCTGCTATCCGCGTAGGCAGCATCACTATAAGCTTCCGACCCAGTACCAGCGGGAATCAGGCGACCAATAATCACGTTTTCTTTTAGACCCCGCAGCTGATCGACTTTACCTTGAACGGCCGCCTCTGTGAGCACCCTTGTCGTTTCCTGAAACGAAGCAGCAGAAATAAAACTATCCGTACGAAGCGACGCTCGAGTAATCCCAAGCAGGATCGGCTGACATGTAGCAGGGTCGCCACCTTCTCCCAGTACTTTCTCGTTTTCTTTGTTGAACTTAATCTTGTCGACTTCTTCTCCCTCAAGAAAATTGGTATCTCCAGGATCAACGACTTTAACCTTTTGCAGCATTTGTCGAACGATGGTTTCGATATGTTTATCATCGATATCAACAGCCTGCAATCGATATACATCCTGAATCTCATTGACTAGATATTCCTGAACCGCATGAGTACCCTGAACCTTTAGTATGTCATGTGGGTTTACGGAACCTTCCGAGAGGCGTTCACCTGCAACGACTCTATCTCCTTCGTGAACCCGCAAGTGTTTTCCATAAGGAACTAAGTATTTCTTCTGCTCTTCATCTACTGAAGTAACCAATAATTCCCGATTTCCTCTCACAATCCCTCCAAATGCTACCGTTCCATCGATCTCAGAAATCACAGCTGGCTCTTTAGGACGACGCGCCTCAAAAAGCTCCGCGACACGTGGCAATCCTCCAGTGATATCACGAGTCTTTGAACGTTCACGAGGGATCTTGACCAAAACTTGACCTGGATATATGTCATCCCCATCGTCTATTAGCAAGCGAGCACCAACCGGGATATGATAGGATCTCTCACCTCGATCCTTACTCGAAATCTCAATTTGGGGGTTCAATGTACGATCCCGTTGTTCCACGATCGTACGAGTGCTCATTCCTGTTGTTTCTTCTATCTCTTGACGCATTGTTGTGCCGTCAGTAATATCAAGAAACCGTATTTTACCTGCCCGATCAGAGACAATACTGTTACTGTAAGGATCCCACTCATACATAACAGTATCCTCTTCAACTGTCTGCTGATCCTTAACTTTTAACAGAGCTCCATACGGCACATTGAAACGAGACCGAACTCGATTTTGCTCGTCGAGTAACTCAATCTCACCATTCCGCCCCAGCACGGTCTCCCCTACTTCTTCACTCACAACAGTATCGACATTCACGAATTTTAATATCCCAGCACGACGAGCTAAAATTTGGGTATTTTCAGCGATTCGGCTTGAAGTGCCACCAATATGGAACGTACGTAAGGTCAATTGCGTGCCCGGTTCACCGATACTCTGGGCAGCAACTACGCCAACTGCTTCCCCGTTGTTCACGAGTTCGCCGGTAGCCATATTACGACCATAACACATAGCGCAAATCCCACGATCCGATTCACAATTTAATACAGATCTCACCAACACCTCTTCGACGCCGGTTTGAGCGATGGTATTTGCCACATCTTCCAATATGAGCTGACCCGCTTTGACAACAATTTTTTCGTCAGCATCCCGAACATCCTCTTGTAAGACACGACCAACAATGCGCGCAGAAAGAGGCTGGATAATTTCTTCGCCATCCTTAAGTGCGCCCACCATCAAACCTTGAGTTGTTCCACAATCTACTTCACTTATCACCATGTCTTGAGCAACGTCAACCATTCGCCTAGTAAGATATCCTGCCTCAGCCGTCTTTAACGCCGTATCAGCCAATCCCTTACGCGCACCATGCGTCGAAATAAAATACTCCAAAACCGATAGCCCCTCTTTAAAGGAGGCTATAATTGGAGTCTCAATAATTTCACCAACCGCACCAGTCAACTTCTTTTGCGGCTTATTCATCAAGCCACGCATACCACCCAGTTGTTTGATTTGGTCTTCACTACCCCGCGCACCAGAATCTTTCATAATATATACCGAATTGAAACCACCTTCTGCTGATTCCAAAGTCTGCTGTACTGCTCGGGACACACTCGACGTGGCGTGAGTCCACACATCTATCACTTTGTTATAACGTTCACCGTCCGTGATTATACCGTTTACATACTGATCACGTATTTTTTCTACTTCGCCAAGGGCATCATCAATCAGCTCAGTTTTTGCGCCAGGAACAACAACATCGTCAATAGAAATGGTTATACCAGCACGGGTCGCGTGATAATATCCAACCCCTTTTAGATTGTCTACGAAATCGGCTGTTTCTCTGTTACCTAATAATCTGTGGACATCAGCAGTTATCCGTTTGATATCTCCCTTGTCAATGGTCCGATTGATAAATCCTAGCTGGTCTGGTAGGACCTCATTAAAAATCAATCTTCCAACAGTCGTTTCAACCATTTCTTCGCCAATCCGTACATCGATAGGCTGGTGTATTTTTACATTCCCAGATTCAAAGGCCGTGAGGGCTTCGATTGCCCCCGAAAAACGTCGATCTTGCTTACTTCTTTCGTCAAAATTAACTTTCGTTAAATAATAGCTACCCAAAACAATATCCTGAGGGTTATCCATTACGACTGGCTCCCCATCAGCAGGTTTCAGGATATTATTCGCCGCTAACATAAGCAATCTAGCTTCTATCTGGGCCTCGAAAGATAACGGGACATGCACCGCCATCTGATCTCCGTCAAAGTCAGCATTGAATGCAGCACAAACCAAGGGGTGTAGCCGGATGGCTTTACCCTCCACAAGTTTTGGTTGGAAAGCTTGGATACCCAACCTATGGAGTGTTGGGGCTCGATTCAGCAAAACACAATGGTCCTTTATAATTTCTTCAAGAATATCCCAAACCTCAGGACGTTCGCGCTCTACCAATTTCTTTGCACTTTTTACGGTCTGGACCAACCCTTTTTCTTCCAACTTTTTTATTACAAAAGGCTTAAAAAGTTCCAATGCCATGCTTTTAGGTAATCCACATTGATGCAACCTCAACTCAGGGCCTACAACAATGACCGAGCGTCCAGAATAGTCTACCCTTTTACCGAGCAAATTCTGGCGAAAACGACCTTGCTTACCTTTCAACAAATCACTGAGAGATTTAAGCGAGCGGTTCCCGTCTCCCCTAACGGCACGCGAACGACGGCCATTATCAAAAAGGGCATCAACAGCTTCCTGCAACATACGTTTTTCATTTCGCAAAATTACTTCAGGAGCTTTTATCTGAATCAACTTCTTTAAGCGATTATTTCTATTTATAACACGTCGATACAAATCATTCAGATCTGAAGTGGCAAAACGTCCTCCCTCCAAGGGCACCAATGGCCGCAAATCTGGTGGAATCACAGGGATGCTCTCCAAAATCATCCACTCGGGCCTGTTCTCGGATTGACGAAATGCTTCAACGACTTTTAGGCGCTTCAAGGCTTCTTGTTTGCGCTGAACGGATGTCTCCATTCGCACTTGCGTACGTAATTCGGCAGACAACTCTTCGATATCTATGTGCATCAGAAGATTTTTTACGGCCGGGGCACCCATATCCACCTCCGGATCGTAACCTTGTTCCATAAGATCATAAAGCTCATCTTCCGTCAGAAGCCCAAAACGTTCAACACCCGGCGCATCTTTAGGATCCAAGACAATATACGATTCATAGTAAAGGACTCGCTCAAGATTACGCATAGAAACATCAAGTAGAGCTCCTATACGAGAAGGCAGAGATTTGAAGTACCAAATATGCGAAACGGCACAAGCCAATTCGATATGACCAAGCCTCTCGCGACGTACCTTTGCCTGGGTAACTTCAACACCACATCGATCACAGACAACACCCCGGTAACGAATCCCCTTGTATTTACCACAATGGCAATTCCAGTCTTTTACTGGACCAAAAGTCCTCTCACAGAACAAACCATCGCGTTCAGGTTTAAACGAACGGTAATTAATCGTTTCAGGTTTCGTTACTTCCCCGTGAGACCATGCCCGAATGGTTTCCGGCGAAGCTAACTGGATACGAATCGAATCAAAATCAGTCGGTTTTTTTGATGCACTTGCGGTCTTTAACACAGAAGCCCCCTTTGCGTATAGACCAGTAGGATTAATTTGCTTTTAATATATGTCAACAAGACTACTATCCTCCAATATCACATCCAAGCACAAACTCTGGAGTTCCTTCACCAATACGTTGAATGATTCTGGTATTCCCGGCTCTGGAGGGTTTTCGCCTTTTACTATCGCTTCATAGATTTTTGATCGACCTGCAACATCGTCAGATTTAACAGTCAACATCTCTTGTAGTGTGTAAGCAGCACCGTAAGCTTCCAAGGCCCATACCTCCATCTCACCAAAGCGCTGACCTCCAAATTGAGCTTTCCCACCCAAAGGCTGCTGAGTTACGAGAGAATACGGTCCTATCGACCTCGCGTGAATTTTATCAGCCACCAAATGAGACAATTTAAGCATGTAGATATAACCTACGGTAACCCTCTTTTCAAGCTTATCTCCAGTTCTTCCATCATAAAGAGTCTGCTTGCCATCACTAGGCAATCCAGCTTCGTCCAGGAGAGAGTGGACTTCATCCAATGACGCACCATCAAAAACTGGAGTAGCCACATGCATATTTAAGGCATTAGCTGCCATCCCTAAATGCGTCTCAAAAATCTGACCGAGATTCATCCTAGAAGGAACACCAAGCGGATTTAGAGCAATATCGACCGGAGTTCCATCCTCACCAAAGGGCATGTCCTCTTCAGGAGCAATATAAGCTACAACCCCCTTATTCCCATGTCGCCCAGCCATCTTGTCTCCAACTGAAAGCTTGCGCTTCTTTGCCACGTAAACTTTAACCAATTGAGCAATTCCTGGCGGTAATTCATCTCCACGAGTTAATCGCTCTATACTCCTTTCCTTTTGCTCGTCTACAAGCAACAGTTGTTCTGTTGCATAACGCAGCAACTTATCCACCTGGGTATTGATTTTTTCGCTATCAGTCCAGCCGGCATCTGAGGTCAATTCCGATAGATCAATACGATCCAAAAGACGCTGACTGACAATAGTTCCCTCGCGAACAGCTACGGAGTCATCTTCATTCGAACGCAAACGATTGAGTTTCGTATCTCCCAATATATTTAACAGCATTTCGTCACGTTCGGCAGAAAGTTGCTCTTTTTCTACAACTGCATTCGCCTCAATTTCATCAATCGCCTTTTTTTCCTTTCTACGGGACGTCTCACTCCGTTCCTTCCTTGAAAACACTTTGCGATCGATGACAACTCCCTCCATACCGGGAGGAGCTTTCAGTGATGCATCTCGAACATCCCCCGCTTTTTCACCAAAAATCGCGCGTAGTAGTCGCTCTTCAGGTGAAAGTTCACTTTCACCTTTAGGAGTTACTTTACCGACGAGGATATCGCCAGGACCTACTTCCGCTCCGACTCTTACAATCCCTTCGTCATCCAAATTTCGAACGGCAGTATCACTGACATTCGGAATCTCGCGTGTAATCTCTTCTTGACCCCTCTTTGTGTCACGCACCTGCATTTCAAACTCTTCTATGTGAACAGACGTGAATACATCACGTTTCAAAAGTCGTTCACTTATAACAATCGCATCTTCAAAGTTGTATCCGTTCCATGGCATAAAGGCAACTCTCACATTCATACCAAGCGCTAGGTCGCCACGCTCTGTAGCTGCACCATCGGCTAAGGCCTGTCCTTTTGAGACTTTCTGGCCCACTTCAACAAGAGGTCGTTGGTTGATACAACAGTCTTGATTTGACCTTGAAAACTTAACCAGATTATATTCGTCAGCATCTGCAACGTCGAGAGGGGTGAGCGGTGTACTGCGCTTCCTATCCCGTTTAACAATGATCCGATTAGAGCTAACACTTACTACTTCGCCAGGGTTGCGAGCTATAGCTACTGCTCCTGAGTCTTGAGCTACCTTACTCTCCATACCGGTTCCAACAAAAGGTGCCTGAGTAAACAAAAGTGGCACAGCTTGACGTTGCATATTACTTCCCATTAATGCACGATTAGCATCATCATGCTCCAGAAATGGGATCAAAGCAGCAGCGGCGCTTACGAGTTGCTTTGGCGAAACATCCATATAATCGAGTTCCTCTGGACCGATCATAGGGTAATCGTCTTTTTGGCGAGCCTTCACCAAGGTATCCAAAAAGTTCCCATTATCATCGATGGGAGCATTAGCCTGTGCGATGGTGTACTTATCTTCTTCTGCAGCAGTCAAATACTCTATCTCAGATGTAACCCGCCCATCTACCACCTTACGATAAGGTGTTTCTAAAAACCCAAAAGCATTTACGCGGGCATAGGTGCTTAGAGATGAAATTAGACCTATATTGGGTCCTTCTGGCGTTTCTATCGGACAAATACGACCGTAATGCGTGTAGTGAACATCTCTGACCTCGAATCCAGCACGATCTCTACTCAAACCTCCTGGGCCCAAGGCACTTAACCGGCGCTTATGCGTTAACTCGTCAAGTGGATTCGTTTGCTGCATAAACTGGGAGAGTTGACTAGAACCAAAAAATGCCTGTATCACAGTTGAAACAGTGCGAGCATTCACCAAGTCGTGAGGAGTCACCTTATTCTCTTCATCGCGCAACCCCATACGCTCACGGATCGTACGAGACATACGCGTTAGCCCAATGCTGAACTGATTAGCCAATAACTCCCCAACCAAACGAACACGCCGGTTACCCAAATGATCGATATCATCAGTATTCCCCTGCGCTACACGGAGCCCCATGAGATAACGGATGATTGTTAAAAAATCTTCAAGGTAGAGAACGGTACTCTCAAACGGAATACCAACATCCAGCCGACGATTTATCCTATATCGGCCTACATCACCCAGGTTATATCTTTTGGCTTTGAAAAACAACCTTTCTAACAAACCACGCGCAGTCTCAATATTGGGAGGGTCACCAGGGCGGAGTAGATTGTAAACTCTCGTCAATGCATCTTCCTCATCAGTACTTGGATCCTTATTCAGAGTATTCTCCATAATGCCCGGATCCGTACCTTCTGGAGCTTTTAGCACTTTAAGCTTCTTGATTCCTGCTTCTTTCAAGGCCTCCAATACGCTCTCAGATATTTCATCAAAAGATTCTAGTACGATTTCACCCGTTTTCTTATTTACCAAATCCTTACCGGTATAATACCGCCCCAGTAACTCTTCATCCACTGGCAAATCTTTCTCTTCATCGTCTCGAAAGAGGCTTAAAACTTCGCCGTTTTTGGAAAAACCCAACGCCTTCAATAGTAACGAGACAGGCAGTTTCCGGCGACGGTCTATATGGACATACATGATGTCATTTATATCTAGACTAAACTCCAACCAAGGCCCTTTAGCTGGCAGTATTCTTGCCGAATAAAGGTCTTTCCCATTAGGGTGAACAGTCTCATCAAAAAATACCCCCGGCGAGCGGTGCAACTGGCTCACAACAACTCTCTCGGCACCGTTTACGATAAAGGTGCCTTGATCAGTCATTAGGGGAAGTTCTCCAAGAAAAACCGGTTGTTCAACAATGTCTTTAATGGGTTTATCTTCAAGCTCTTTATCGCGAGTAACTAAGCGTAGGGTAGCTCTTAACGGAGCAGCGTAGGTCATGCCGCGCTCCCTGCACTCCTCTTGGCTATACCGCGGGTTCCCAATCGAATAATCTACATAATCGAGCGTATGAACACCCTGAGTATCTGTAACGGGAAAAACGCTCTCGAAGACAAGATGCAACCCTCTACGTCGACGTTGCCTTGGGGAAGTTTCGACCTGCAAAAAGTCTTCAAAGGAGTCGATCTGAACCGATAACAAATTCGGCATATCCACTACTTCTTTAATCTTGCCGAAAGTGCGCCTATCTATGCTAACATCCTTCTTGGCCAAAGTCCAAGCTCCTCTTATATGGTTATTGTAAAAGCCCACAACCACCAACTCTCCACATCAAAACGCAATGAGTCGTGTCATGAGCTTTCGATAGGCGTCAGGGCCTATCCTTAACAACAAGAAAACCTACTTTGTCACCTCATGTTACGTAACCTTAACAAACACCATTATATTCATTTGACTTCGACAGCTGCACCAGCCTCTTCCAAACTTTTCTTAATCTCTTCGGCCTCGTCTTTACCAACTCCCTCTTTGACTGCCTTTGGAGCCTCATCAACCATTGCTTTGGCTTCTTTTAGACCTAGTCCAGTAATCTCACGAACCACCTTAATTACTTGAATCTTTTTGTCGCCCGCACCAGCCAAAACTACGTCAAACGAATCCTTTTCTTCGGCAGCTTCTTCACCACCACCACCGCCGCCAGCGGCCATCATGACAGGAGCAGCAGCGGAGACACCAAATTTTTCTTCTAGTGCCTTGACAAGTTCAGCCAACTCGAGAACCGTCAATCCACCGATAGTCTCTATGATTTCAGCAACTTTTTCACTTGCAACCGTTTCTTCACTCATTTGTTCCGTCCTCCTATGGATAAATCTTCAAAATTAATATTATCTTTTTACGCTTTGGTTGAATCATTATTCCGCACTACCTTCCTTCTCTTTGTTCTCTATTGCCGCAACAACGCCAACAAGATTACGAAGCAGCCCATTCAATACGCCTGCGAAACCATACAAAGGACTCTGCACGCTACCAAGAACCTTTGCAATAAGCTCTTCCCGAGACGGAAGCTTCGAGAGAACTTTAATCTCTTCAGACGATAGTATCTTACCATCTGCAAATCCTGATTTGATTTCGAATTGTCCTTCTTCGTCTGCTAGCTCTTGTAGGATTTTCGCAGGAGCTACAAGGTCTTCTTTAGAGATTGCAATCGCAGTGGGGCCGTTTAGGTAGGCATCCAGACCATCCAGACCTGCAACCTCTACAGCCCTTTTTGCAAGACGGTTTTTCACTACCTGATACCCGACATCAGCATCCCTTAATCTATTGCGCAACTCCGTAACACGCGCAACATCAACACCTGTGTAATCAGCTAAATAGATAGCCTTTGCATCAGCTAATGCTGCTGCAAGCTCCTCTACTTTTTCTACCTTTTCTGTAGTTGGCATTCTGCTCCTCGTTATCTCAATCAGGTTACCGCTACGCTGCCAGAAGCCCTCGATCTATCTTGACACCTGGGCCCATCGCAGCGGATACGACACATTTTCGGACGAATTGTCCCTTTGCAGAGGCTGGTTTAGCACGCAATATTGCATCAGCAAAAGCCCGAGCATTTTCAACCAGTGATCCCTCATCAAAAGACAACTTACCTATGGGGGCCTGAGCATTATTTCCAGACTTACTATCGGCCCTGTACTCTACGCGACCAGACTTAGCCTCGCTAACAGCTTTTTCAATCTCACGAGTGACCGTGCCAGTTTTTGGATTCGGCATAAGTCCCCTTGGACCAAGAACCCGTCCCAGTTTACCTACTTGCCCCATCATGTCCGGTGAGGCTATCACCAAGTCAAACTCTAACCAGCCCCCCTCAATTTTTGCGACCAGTTCCGTTCCTCCAACGATATCTGCACCTGCGTCTTCAGCAACTTGAACCAGTGGCCCCTGAGTCACAACCAAAACTCGCAAATCTTTACCCGTCCCATTTGGCAACATAACAGTTCCACGTAAAATCTGATCTGCCTGACGCCCATCTATACCCAGATTCATCGTTATATGCACGGTCTGGTCATATTTCTTTTGAGGAAACCCCTTTACTATCCCGATAGCATCTTCCCAAGAATAAGTTTCATCCCTATCAAATGACGCTACTGCTTGTTCGTATTTTTTCCCTCTGCCCATTGTGTCTATCCTCTTATTTTATTCTACTATTCAACTAACAATCCCATGCTACGCGCAGTACCTGAAATCATAGACATTGCAGATTCAATAGAAGCCGCATTCAGATCCGGCATTTTTAATTCCGCAATCTCTCGTACCTGGTCGGAGGAAACCGTCCCTACCTTATCTCGATTCGGAACACCTGATCCTTTTTCTAGTTTGGCAGCCCTCAATAGAAGCACTGCGGCGGGAGGCGTTTTAGTGATAAAGGTAAAACTTCGGTCTGCGTATACTGTAATTACCACAGGGATAACTAAACC
>CEUA01072595.1_pt1 | contig 31310 bp, 28 predicted proteins | sample 361541 | NCBI WGS metagenome assembly CEUA01 (sample SAMEA2623079, study PRJEB7988) | marine metagenome | isolation source: saline water (ENVO:00002010), including
CGCAGGTCAAGCTGTGGCTTGTATCAAAGACTTAGGATTGGACATCGAAAAAGTCAATGTCAATGGAGGGGCAGTTGGATTAGGACACCCTCTTGCTGCAACCGGCACTAGATTAGTTCTAACATTAGCACATGAATTAAGAAGATGCGAGGGTAAATATGGGGTTGCGACAGCATGCATCGGAGGCGGCCAAGGTATTGCAATGATTCTAGAATCAATCAAATGATTCCAAAAATATCCAAAATATACCTTATCAAACTCCCTATCACTGCCAGTAGGAACGGGTAAGTTAACAATCTTTGAGGAATTAGTTTTATTGCCATCCTTGATCCTAGCCATGAAATTAGTGGCATCATAATAGCGATGATAAATATCGAATAGCCCATTATTCTCCATAATTCTCCTCCTGTCCCGTCAATAATTAGATGAGAAATTATCCCTACAGGGACCATCATCATAACAATATGTGCTGATGTACCTGCTGCATAATGGGGCCTCCAAGAAAACAATGTACGATGAAAAGTGACAAGTAACATACCACTCCCCATCCCTAGTGCTCCGGAAGTCATTCCTCCAATGAAACATAAGATTCTATATTTATTCAGAATTTCTTTTGTTACTTGATCTGGTGCCATGCCTTCGTTATCTCCTAATTTCTTTTCTCCTGATAATTGCTTCAGAGTTCTTATTATTACCCAAACCAATAGTACCGAGGCCGCTATTTTGATTGTAAAATCTCCTAAAAAGATAATTAGAAAGTAACTTGCTAATGTTCCAAATACGGCACCTAATAATGCGGGCAAGACTCCACTTCTACCAATTTCAATTATAGCATAACCTCCTTTCATATGTGCCATCCTACTGCCTAATGATACCATCAAAATCAACATCAAAGAACCCAAAACAGCCAGTGAGATATCCCAACCTACTATGTAATGAAGAATTGGCATATAAAGTACTCCTCCTCCTAGCCCTAATGGGGAAAATAAGAATGCAGTAGCCATTATTAGGAAAATTGCTAAGATGATTTCCAAATTCATTTTTTTCACTCTTCTTCATCAATATACCAATTTTTCTTCTGTGGCGATAACGGTCTTTTCATCCATAATGGTCTGCGTTCCCGCCTCGGATGTGTCTCTCTCTCTTTTGCCCACTTATTCCATTTCTTATAATATTCAAATGATTTTTGTGTGTCTACTTCTATGTCTCCATATTTTTCATCCGGACTAGGTTTACTCAATTTGACCTTTTGCAGCCAACAATGTGCTCCGCTTATCGGATCAGGTTGAACTGCATGAGTAATATTTTGATGCACACCTCCATCTCTCCACCAAATTCTGTTAGTGTCAGGATCATCAGATTTCCATGATTCTATTCCCTTTATAGTACTCATACGCCATTTCCCATTTCCTTTATCTTGAATGTCAACAGTATTAGTTAGAAAACGATTTCCTGCATCCTGATTTCTCCTCCATCTTCCTATGTGGTGTGAACAACCAACAACTCCGGGTTTTATCGATTCAGTTACCCACACTTTATCGACAAACCATCCTATTTCAGTCTCTATTTTCAATAATTCTCCTTCTTCAATGCTCAACTTCTTTGCATCGTTTGGGTGTAGCCATATTGGATTTCTGTGAGCTATTTCCACTAGCCATTTAGCATTAGCAGATCTTGAGTGTATGTGCTGCGGAAGCCTAAAATTAGGTAATAGACAATATTCATCATCTTCCTGAAGATTACTCGGATGTACCTGGCTATTTATTTTGTAATGAGGTATAGTATGTTCTGGATAGCCAAATTCTTTCATAGTGGAGGAGTAAAATTCTTGCTTACCTGAAGGAGTTGGCCAACCTTCTTTCTCATGTTTTCTATATGTTGCAGGCTCAATCAAAAAAGCACCATGTTTCCGCATATATTCTAAAGCATCTAAATTCTCCTTCTTTGCAGCATCAATCAAGCCAGGGACTCTTTCAAAGGTATATTTATAATATTCATCTATTGTAATTTTCTCATTTTCCCTGTATGGGCTCATGAAGTGTTTTCTTATTCCCATAGTCCCATCGTCGATTCTCCATGATAATTCTATCCAGAATTCATCCTCTTCCCATACTTCTCCTGGATTTATTTCATGTGTAAATTCAACTTTTTTCCCTTCTCTACGTGAAAATTCCCTAAGTACGGGCTGTCTAAATGCAACCCATTTTCCTGCTGAGGTGGCATAAGAATTAATGTCATGACGTTCAGAAGCATGACCCATCGGTAAAACATAATCGGCAAAAAATGCCGTCTCATTCCAAGTCGGTGTTAATGCTATATGGCAACCTAAAACTTCTTTGTTTTGTAACATCTCTATCCAAGTAAATCCATCAGGATAAGTCCATACTGGGTTAAAAACTCTAGTGAAATATACGTCCATTTTACCTCTCCCTTCTTTTACCATATGCGGGAGAATATGACTCATTTCAAAATGCGATAAAGTATATTCCGGAGGAAAATGTAATTCATTCCATCCATCTGGGTCGGGGGGATTATCAAATAATTCAGGTTTAAACTTGGACCAAGAGTTTGGCGCTGTTCCGCCTTCAGTCCCTACAGAACCTGTTAAAACATTTAAGAAATGTAAAGTTCTACTCACTTGCCACCCTCCTAGATTACCTATCGCAGCCGCTCTCCAAACGTGAGTACACAATCTCTTGCCTGCGGATGCTACTATCTCTCCTGCTTCTATTACCTGTTCAACTGGTATTCGGCACTCTGATGCAGCATATTCTGGAGTATATCTCTCATATTCTAATAGTAATAATTCAATAAATCTATCAAATTCACATTTTTCTTGTGGATGTTCTGCTTTCATCCATTCATCCCAATTAACCCAATTTTCCATAAATTCCCGATCGTATAATTCTCTTTCTAGAATCATTCTTGCCCATGTTAAGAATAATGCTGGCTCAGAGCCAGGCCAAGTAGGAAGCCAATGATCTGCCATCGCCGCAGTATTGGATAATCTTGGATCTATTACAATTAATTTTGCACCATCCATCATCCCCTCTAAGATCCGTTGTGCATGAGGATTGAAATAATGCCCAGTTTCCAGATGCGATGAAGTTAACAGAATGACTTTTGCATTGGCATGATCGGGAGATGGACGGTCATGTTTATGCCAAAGTGCGTATCCAGTTCTTGCACCCGCTGAACATATATTGGTATGGGAATTATGCCCATCTACTCCCCAAGCTTTCAAAACCCTATTTGTATAACCTTCATGACCGGGCCTTCCTACGTGATAAACTACCTTATCTTTCGCTCCGGTTTTGAGTGAAGACCTTATTTTTCCTGCAATATCATCTAATGCATCTTCCCAACTTACTCTCTCCCATTCTCCAGAACCTCTTTCTCCTTTCCTTTTTAATGGATAGAGAATCCTTTCAGTATCATTAATCTGGTTTATTGTAGCAGGGCCTTTTGCACAATTTCTGCCTCTTGAACCGGGATGATGAGGGTTACCTTCAAACTTACTGACTTTTCCTGTTTCTTTGTCCACATATGCCATTAGTCCACATGCTGACTCACAATTAAAACAGGTAGTAGGTACTAGAGAATAGTTTTTCTCAACCCTCCTTGGCCATGCTTGGGCATCCAATTCAGTATGATTATGCCAATTCTCCGGCGAAGGGTATTTTCTTAATTTTTCTTTAACATCTGACTTAATCTCTCTTCTTGAGAGATCTGGTATGATCTTTAGTTTTACAGCAATTCGCTCAATCAGACTATCTTCTTTCATTATAATCTCACCTACGTTAAAGACTCCATCTGTGGCCTAATTATCATTTTCTTTCCTTCATGCCAATAGAATATTAATACTCCAATAGAAATTAAAACATAGTGTATCTTTTCATAATTGTCTATTAATACTAATGATGACGCTCCTATCAATATAGTATCTATTAAAAACCTAAGAGGCAGTAATTTATCTTTTGACCATGATCTTCCTTTTGCTTGTTGTAGTAACCAAGCAGTATAAATGCCAGTAAGCATTGAAATGGGTATCCCTATTATTGCTAATAATTTAAGATACATTATGTCCAGGCTAAAAACAATAATAAGTAAATTCAATATTAAGATTCCTCCAAAGGCTGATAGAATATATGCTCCTTTTACTAGCCATGAGTCCCAATTTGGCCTAATCATAACATAAAGAAATCTCTCAGGTCTATCTAGATCGATAACTAATAAGACTCCTGTTATTGCCAAAAATAAGAGGCTTATCACAGTTACTGGCAACAATAGTTCATATTCTTTTAAGTCATAGTCTAATATTAGCCAAGCCATCATTGCTACCATGTAAAGGCCAGCAGAGATTGCTTTTGTCCATATGTAAGCAGATACTTCCCATCCCCACAAAACCCCTTTACTAGGTTGGTCATAGGTTCTTTTTACACTGTTTTCACCTTCATCACTCAATTTTTCCATAACATCTCTAATAATTGCTCTATCACGTTGATTTGATGATCTAGCTTTCTTTTCCAATGCCAATTGTACTATCATGGAATCAGTGTTGGCACTAGATAATCTTTCTTCTGCATATTTCGCATAGTGGCCCACGCCGGCTGATTGTTCACTCCAAACATAGGATTGTGTTCTTTCTGTTGCTAAGGGATCTAACATCTCTGGACTCGCATCAATGTAGAATAGATTTGGTCTAGCTCCTGATTCAGGTTTTCTAACACTTACTTTATTTTCAATAATATAATTTGATATTGAAGAATTATCGTCATCTAGGTCTCCAGAGATAATTGCTTCAGTAGGGCAAACAATAACACATGCAGGTTCATATGAATGTTCTATCCTATGAGCACAATAGTTGCATTTTGCCGCAGTACCTTTATTTGGATCTATGTATAAAGCATCATAGGGACAGGCCTGCATACATGATTTACAACCTATGCATCTTTCATCATCAAAATCAACTATGCCATCTTCACGAGTAAATAATGCAATAGTTGGACATATTGTTGTACATGGGGAGTCTTCACAGTGATTACATCTATGTACTGAAAATTCTCTTGAAGTATTTGGATATTGGCCAGTTTCTATATATTTTACATGAGTTCGATTAACTCCAATTGGGACTTCATGTTCAGATTTGCATGCTACTGTACATGCATGGCAGCCAATGCATTTTCTATTATCAATGACAAAGCCATAGTTTACCATGTTACTACATCCTTCATAGGCTTAGTACTAACCCTATTATTCCTGCTGTTCCTATCCATGCTCCTATCGTAGATCCGAAATTTCCGAGAGTGGTCACTAGTAATACTCTCCCAACATTATTTTTCCATAATAATGACGTTTCATCTAGTTTTAGAAAATCCTGCGCATCCTTTCCTGTCGGAGGAACCATTTTGAATTGTGTATATCCTGCAAACCATCCTGCTGCTAGTGTTGGGTTCAGTGAAGTGAAAGGAGATGCTATGGCCCCTACTATGACCGATAAAGGATGCCCTCTAGCAATTATTATTCCTAGTCCGGCAAATGCCATGTTCAATATCAACCATGTTTTAGCAATTTCCTGAACAGCCGCAATCTCTCCATTGTATGCCAGCCAACCTATTGCAGAAAAAATTAATATTGGAATCAGAAACATAACCATTTTTGGCCATTTAGCTTTAGGAGGAATTTCATTTAATTTATCTATTATTCTTTCTGAATCACCTTTTTCTTGCTCTAGATTATTTCTTATTCCGTTCACGTGGCCCGCACCTACCACTGCCAGAATCCTTCCTTTATGCCTTATCTGCCGTATTCTCTCAGATAAGTAAATATCTCTCTCATCGATTAATGTATAGCCTGCCCCTGGTGCTATATCGCGGGCTTCTTCTAGCATGTTACTAAGCATGTCAGAATCTTCCAATAACTCATCTATTGCTATTTCTTCGTCTTCCTCTGCCCATAACATCGCATATAGGACCTTCCATTTTTCCATAAATTTCATTTTCTTCCAAGCTCTTTTCAGTGTAATTATTACGTCACGATCTATCAACTCAACTGGTATTTTCTTGTCCTCTGCATCATTTACAGCTGCTAATAGTTCTGCACCAGGCTTTTCTCCAGTACTAAGCCCCATTCTCCTTTGTTCTGCTGCAAGAGCAGATTGTAAAACAACCATTGGTGCCTTCCCCTCTTTAACTATATCAAGAAGAGTCTCGGATTCTAGTTTCTCAGGTTCTTTCAATGCCTTTAATCTAGACTCACATAATTCTACAGCAACAACATCTGGCTGCCATTCTTCAATCTGTAGAAGAACTGTTTCAATCGATTTTTTACTAATATGGGCGGTTCCTATTATTCTCAGATTATCATCAAAATCAAATACATCTCCGGATATATTTTCTGACATAATAATCACTCCAGCGAGAACATAGCAGTGTATAAGTCATAATGCTCTCTAACATCATGCACTCTAATTATGTCTACTCCTTTGCTAGGCGCCATTGCTGCAACACCTAACGTTCCTGCGAGCCTATCTTGGGTTTCATTCCTACCCAATAAATCTTTAAACATTTTTTTCCTACTAACTCCCCACATCAGAGGCATCGATTCGTTTGCAACAACTTCTCTGCCTGCAGATAAGAGGCTTAAATTATGTTCGAGAAGTTTACCAAAACCTATTCCTGGGTCATTAATTATATTTTGCCCATTTATTCCAAATTGTATCAGTTCTTCACTAACAGATCTCAAATACTCTTTAACTTCTTTAACTACATTCCTATAAGAGGGATTATTTTGCATATTCCCGGGTAATCCTTGCATATGCATTATACACACAGGGCATCTATTTTCTAGAATTACATTTTTCATATTGGGATCTGATAATGCAGAAATATCATTCACCATATCTGCTCCATGTTTAATTGCACTTATTGCAACTTCTGATTTTCTTGTATCTACAGATATTCCGATATTTGGCAACTCGTCCCTAATAATTTCAATGGCTTTGGAAACTCTATTCAATTCTTCTTCTAATTTAACTTCTGTAGCTCCTGGACGAGTTGATTCTCCTCCAACATCTATCCATTCAGCACCATTTTCTGACATTAAAACGGCTTTCTCTAATATTTCATCTAGACTATTCGCTCTAGATTTTTTAAAAAATGAGTCTGGAGTGACATTAATGACGCCCATTATTCTGGGAAAGCCATTGTCTCGGCATTTTATAATAGGTCGCCAGTCAGCCATCTTAACCCTCTATCCTACAGTATCCTTTATGATGTGGCAGACACGCAAGCCCCCAATGGCTATGGGAGAGGACATAGGTGATGAACTCTTACAAAGTAATAGCGGAGCACCCAATAATCAATCCCCTGATGGCCAAACTTTGTTAATAATGGATTCAATAATACAGAGATTAAAACCAAAAGATTCCCATCATGTCAGGGAGATGATAAATCAAAGAGGACTGATGTCTGGTGCGTTGATGATGACTAGTGCTTTATTCTGGTGGATTTCAATTAAAAAGGGAGGAAATGCACTCAATGATTCTGATATACCTGCATCAATGATTGGCCAATTTGAATTCGAAACCTTAAGTTTAGTTGTGGCATTAATAATTTTCCTGTCAACCTTTGTTATTGTTATGGGAAGGGAAAAAGGAAATGCTACTATATCTAATGTGGGCGGTTTGTTAATTGTTCTAGGAATATTTTACATTATAGAACCATTACTTCTTCATGGTAATGATTTAGGCGGTGAAACGGCTTTATTTGCTTCTGGACGACTTTTTACACTCTCTATTATGGTTTATCTCGGTTCAAAATTCTTTTTTGATGCACTTCTTCTTCAATGGGTCAGTTCAAGTATGTTAAATATGGATGTAAATATCTCACCATCTTATGAAAACTCTAACGATGAGGGACATGCTGATGAAGAGAGCCCCTACGCATAACGTCTGTGACTTCCTCGGACTCTAACAATATCTCTGTTCTCAGACTAGGTCATCGAAGAGAAAGAGACAAGAGAATAACATCTCATCTAGGTCTTACGGCACGTGCTTTCGGTGCTGATGAGATAATATTATCTGGTGAAGAGGATAATTCTCCTATTGAGACATGGACTTCAGTGACTTCACGTTTTGGAGGTGATTTTGATTGCCATTATGAACCTAAACCATTAAATTTCTTAAGAAAAATCTCTAAGACTAAATCTTCAACCATAATACATTTAACAATGTATGGACAAGATCTAGAAGAAATAATTCCAAAAATACCCAATGATAAATCGATGATTATTGTAGTTGGGGGTACCAAAGTTCCAGGGGAGGTCTATGGGTTATCTGATTATAATATTTCTATCGGCAATCAACCACATTCAGAAGTTGCAGCCCTGGCCATTTTTCTAAATACATGGGTCGGTAGAATAGATCCCAGTGAAAAATTCAATGGCGGAGAAATAAAAGTAATACCTTCTATCCGAGGTAAGAAAGTTTTTATTGCCGAGGAAGAGTAATTATTCTTCTAGAGTCCTTTTTTGTGTATATTATTCTCAATGATTAATAGTCGTAGTTTGGCAGCATTGCTGATGTCGAACTCGGAGATTAGGCAAGGCTTCTCTCCCGGTGCTTCGGGATATGGAGTAAAAGATTATCCAACTTTCGTAGATGCAGCAGATATTCTATTGAATTCCGCCGAAAAAAAAGAATCTAAAGGAGCAAAAGGAGTACTTTTGCTGGCAGATGGCTCTAGATTTGAAGGTAAATTATTTGGTTCAGAAATAATTTCCCAAGGTGAACTGGTCTTTATAACGGGGATGACTGGTTATCAAGAAAGTCTTACTGACCCTTCATTCGCTGGACAGATTTTGACCTTTACTTGGCCCTTACTAGGTAATTATGGAATAATACCAGGGCAATCCGAGTCATCCAAAGTCCATCCAAGAGGAGTAATTTGTAAACAAGTTATGAAAATTCCTGACCATAGAGATAGTATCGGAAGCGTTCATGATTTCTTACTATCGCATAATATTCCTGGAATAGAAAACGTTGACACAAGGGAATTAACGAAAAAAGTCAGAGAATTTGGTACACTACTCTGTGCTTTTGGTCCATTAGAGAAGGAAGTAGAGATATCCTCACTACTGGAAAATATGCAACCTCCTGATCATGAAGATTTAGTCGCTTCAGTGACCTGTAATGAAGCTATTTTGATGAATCCTGGTGCGACTGATGAGCAAGGGCGTAGATTGCCAAGACTTGCAGCAATAGATTGTGGAGTTAAGTACAACATTTTACGTGAATTATGCGACCGTTTCGAAGTAGTATGGTGTCCTGCATCTTTAGACTTCAAAACGATAATGGATGAATGGAATCCTGATGCCTTATTTGCTTCAAATGGTCCCGGTGATCCCGCACATCAGGGTAACGCTTTGATTGCTCGCAATTCCTTAGCAGATGCCGTTCGTGCAGGATTACCTGTAATGGGAATTTGCCTCGGACATCAATTAATGGGTCTAGCAGCAGGATTGAGGACGTATAAGTTAAGATATGGCCACAGAGGAACTAATCAACCAGTATTGGATGTTGAGACAGGTAAAGTAATAATTACCAGCCAAAACCATGGCTATGCATTAGAAGATCCAGACAATGGAATGTTGTCTCCCCACCCTTCTGGATTATGTTCAGAAATTAATGATAATATCCTTGGAGCAGATTTCAAGGTCCGTCATATTAATGCTAACGACAAAACTGTTGAAGGTCTTGATTTAATAGGTAAACCTGCTTTTACGATACAATTCCATCCTGAAGCTTGCCCTGGTCCTCATGACGCTTCTCCACTTTTTGATAGGTTTTCAGAACTAGTGAATAACCAAAATAAACCCAAATTAAAATCATTAATTGCTGAAGGAGAGGATATTTAATGCCTCGCAGAGATGATATCAAGAAAATTGCCATATTAGGTAGCGGACCTATCCGCATTGGACAGGCTGCCGAATTCGATTTCTCAGGCTCTCAGGCTTGCCGCGCATTAAGGGACGATGGCTATGAAATTATAATTATAAATTCTAACCCAGCTACTATACAAAACGATCCTGAAATGGCCGATAGAATATACATAGAACCTCTTCTGCCTGAAGTTGTAAAGCGTATTCTCGAAATTGAGAGTCCCGATGCTTTATTGGCAGGCATGGGGGGGCAAACGGCCTTAAATCTCGCTTCTGCTTTGTCTCATGATGGTTCTTTAGAAGAACTAGGGGTGGAATTAATTGGTTGTGATTTAGTTTCTATCGATGAGGCTGAAGATAGAGATTTATTTAAGAAAACATGTGAAGAAATAGGACTTCCTGTCTGCAAAGGAATAGCCTGCTCATCAATAGACGAAGTACTCATGGCTGCTGAAAATTTAGGAGGTTTCCCTCTATTGATACGACCTGCTTTCACATTAGGAGGGTTAGGAGGAGGAACTGCATTCAACAAAGGCCAATTAGTTGAGATAGCAAGTCAAGGTATTCTTCATTCAGCAATAGGTCAAGTACTTGTTGAAGAAAGTATACTTGGTTGGCAAGAGCACGAGTATGAAGTTATGAGAGATGATGCAGATAACGCAATAATTGTTTGTACAATGGAGAACTTAGATCCAATGGGAGTCCATACAGGCGAATCTATAGTTGTCGCTCCGCAACAAACCTTGTCTGATCAAGATCACCAGATGTTAAGGGATGCCGCACTAAAATTGATACGCCGTTTAAATATCAAAGGTGGTTGTAATGTACAATTCGCTTTTGATCAGTCTACGGGTGATTTTAGAGTTATAGAAGTAAATCCACGTGTTTCACGTTCTTCAGCACTTGCATCAAAAGCAACAGGATATCCCATTGCTAGAATGGCCGCATTAATTGCTGTTGGATATACATTAGATGAATTACCTAATCCAATAACCGGCGAGGGCACTACTGCTGCTTTTGAACCAACTTTAGATTATTGTGTTGTAAAAATACCTAGATGGCCATTTGATAAATTTAGAACTGCAGATAGGACAATTGGTACTTCCATGAAGTCAACTGGAGAAGTAATGGCTATCGGACGTTCTTTCGAAGAAGCATGCCTTAAGGCATGGGCCAGCCTAGAATATGGAAGTCCTCATCCAAGGCCACTAACTGTTGCTGATTGCTCAGATGGTGAATTCCAAGGTGTTAATTCATCAACACCTCTGCCAGATGAGATACTAGAAGAATGGCTCACTATTCCATCTGATAGAAGAATTGGGGCAATCTTTGAGGCCTTTCGAAGAGGATATGATATTGAGAATATAAGGGATTTAACTGGGGGGATAACTCGTTGGTTTTTACATAGATTTGAGGTAATGGCTTCAATAGAATCCGAAGTAGTCGCCACTGGCAATACGGGGCTAAAAACTTCACAAATATCTGAAGAAAATCTCCGACTTTGGAAAGGAATTGGTTTTTCTGATCTTTACATTGCCGAAGCCTTTGCAGGCTTCCCTGTAAAAAATTCCAATGAGATAGATGAACAGTCAATCACAAAGAGGAGACATGGATTAGGAATACACCCAAGATTTAGAATGGTTGACTCCTGTGCAGCTGAATTTGCTGCTGTAACGCCATATTATTATTCAACCTATGAAGGAGGAAAGTCACTAAATGGCATTGATAGAATCCCTGAGAATAAGAACAGCGGTAAGAAAAGAATGGTAGTTGTCGGTTCAGGGCCTATTAGAATAGGTCAAGGAATAGAATTTGATTATGCATGCGTACACGCAGCAGGAGCGATACAAGATCTCAACCATGAAGCAATAATTATCAATAACAATCCAGAAACAGTTTCAACAGATTTTGATACTAGTGATAGACTTTATTTTGATCCACTGACTCTGGAAACCGTATCTGAGATATTACTACGAGAATCCGCAGATGGAATTTTACTTCAATTTGGTGGGCAAACTGCAATAAATCTAGCTCTACCTCTAGATAATAATCTCAAGTATCTAAATTCATTGGGTCTTAATACCGTTATCCAAGGAACTAGCCCTTCTGTAATAGATGAAGCTAGCGATAGACATCGTTTTGAGCAATTCGCTTCAAAGAATGGTCTAAGAATGCCAAACGGACTTACGGCGAAATCATCTGAGGATGTACGTGATGCAGTTAGAAAAATTGGTTATCCAGTATTAATTCGCCCTTCTTATGTCTTAGGAGGTAGAGGGATGGAAATTTTATCCTCTGATGAACAACTTGAGGCATATATGGCAGAAGCATACATTGCTAGCGATAGGCCTCTACTAATTGATGAATATTTAGGAAATGCTATGGAGTTAGATGTTGATGCTGTTTGTGATGGAAACACAGTTCTCATTGGGGCTATAATGGAGCATCTAGAAGAGGCAGGAATACATTCCGGGGACTCAACTTGTTTCATTCCTACTCAGAATGTTTCTGAAAATATGTTATCAGAAGTAAATAAATGGACAAAAAGCATCGGCTTAGGACTTGGAATAAATGGTTGCTTCAATATACAATTCGCAATAAGAGATGAAACATTATATGTTTTGGAAGTAAATCCTCGAGGTTCCAGAACATTTCCTTTTGTTGCCAAATCTACCGGAGTCCCTCTTGCTAGGATAGCAGCTAGAGTAGCCTTGGGCGATAAACTCGATAATCTCCCAATCCCAACTCCTCAAAACGAAGCAGTATGTGTCAAGGCACCAGTTTTTCCTTTCATAAAACTGAGAGGTTTGGATCCTGCACCTGGGCCAGAAATGAAATCAACCGGAGAAGTCATGGGATCTCATGTACGAGCATCGGCAGCATATCTGAAGGCAAGACTAGCCACCGAGTCTCCTGTTCCAACCGAAGGTGGAGTTTATTTGACAGTCAATGATAAAGACAAAATTGGAGTCATAACCCATGCAAAAAAATTACAAGATATGGGGTTCAAATTATACGCAACTAGAGGGACTTCGAGAACTCTCCGGGAATCAGGAGATTTACTCGTGGAAACATGTTATAGGATTTCTGAAGGCTCTTCTCCTGATGCCTTAGATCTTATGCGACAGGGTAAAATTAATTTGATAATAAATACTCCTAGTTCTACAGGTGGAGCAATTTTAGATGGAAATATGATGAGGAGATTGGCTGTAGAATTGAATATCCCTTTTGTCACCACCATGGCCGGTGCAAAAATGGAAGTTGAGGCAATTTCTGAGGCTAGATTGGGTATGCCAGAACCTCGTTCTCTAGATATAAGCTCACTTTAAGACTTAACATTGGATATGCTCTCAAATAAATCAATCACTTCTGACCTTTCCAATTCAGAAATTATTGATACAATCCTTGGTCCATTATTTTTACTAACTAATAACCAATAAAGGGCAATGAATGCATCTTTTATTTTAATATCTACTTCTTTAGCAGACTCTCTTATTCCATTGTTTATTCCATCTTCATTCCATTCACAACTCATTAGTATATTTTTCAAATAAAGTAAAAAATCTATTTGTTGCCCATTTATATTCTCTTTGGCATTTTTACTAATCTTCTCCTGAATATCTATTCTGGAATCTTCTGGAAAATGTGGGCCATTTATCCAATTTCGCATGCGTTTCAACCTCTCTTCTAAGACAGATGTTGGTTTTTTTCCTATATGGCCACTTTTCCGAAGAGAATTCCATATGCTACTATCTTCATTTTTTATTTGAGCCAGTAAGGCTAGGTGACGAAAAGAAACTCCCGCCCACGAATTCTTTGGATCATCGCCTCTTTTTAACTGACTCAAACGAAGTGCTCCTTCATTTGTTTTTCTTGCAATTTCTTGCCTCCTTGTCAAACCCTCCTCTACTTGTTTTGATGTTTCTGTCAACATCCTCTCGTATTCATCTGCCATTTCAAACAAGGTACTGCCTGTATCAAAATCAATATGGCGATTAACTTTACTCCTTGCTATCACATATCGAAGTATTTCAGGTGGTACTAATTCCAATGCTTCTACCGGACCAATTGTCACGCCCTTGGAACTTGACATCGGACCCATTCCCTTTATCTGAATCCATTCATATACCATTTTCTTTGGGGGTTCGCTTCCAAGTAATCTACATATTGGTATTCCAGTATCATAACTGCCTCCTGCTGAGCCATGATCTTTACCGGCCGGTTCAGATGTAATTCCGTGTATTCCCCACCTTGCAGCCCAATCTATTCTCCAAGGTAATTTACCTTCTGCTTTATTTATGTCCGACTTCCCCTCAATTCCATTTTCATCAATCCAAAAAACATATGGTTTTTCATAATCTGTTACTTTCACTCCATCCATACTACCATTTGGTCCGATAGGAGAGTATGGAAACCAGTCTTGAGGTAATTCACGACCCGAAATTCTCTCTATTATTTCTCTAATTTCTTCCTTTTTATTTATCGCAGTGTCAATTTTCTCAGCAAATTTCCCTTGTTCATAAATTTCATGATTCATCACTACTTCTGGTATCACTCCAATCTTTTCTAGAGAGGATAAAAATGGATTTAGAAAGTATTCTGCGTAACTAATTCCTCCCTCTCTGGGATTCCCATTTCCATCAGGTGCGGGAATGAATGCTAAAGGGACACCAATATATTTTTGATACTCGGGAGATAAGAAATCATAGACTCTTCTAAGTGGATCCATTGAATCAACTATGAAAATATATTTCGACTCAAGACCTAAATCGAGACATGCCCGATGTATCATCTCAGCGCTAAGAATTTCTCTAATGTGACCTATGTGAAATTCACCAGACGGAGTTATTCCTGAAGCACAAACTTGTTTCCCTCCTCTTTCTTTGAGTGTCTGTGCGGTATGGTCCGCCCAATGCATATTGAAACCTCTCAAACAGAAACTACTCTAACTAACCCTCTTAGAGGGACTCCTTCTAGTTCATCAGCAGTAGATTTATTCGCTAGTACAATACATAAACGAACATTACTTCCCATATTTTTTAGATTATTAATAGTCTTCTTCATCGTAGTTCCAGAGGATATCACATCATCTACTATGATTACATTTTTCTTCCTTACATCCGCATAAACATCAGAAATATGTCCACTCCCGTCTTCACTAATACTCCTACTTATGGAGAGTTCTAAATCCATCATGCTAGCAATCGATTGAGCGAAAGCTATTCCGTTTAGGCTAATGCCTACGACAACATCAATTTCTTCTCCACACTCTTCTTCTATTATGTCGCAGAATATGGATGAGACGGCCTCAATTCTTGATCCCTTTACTGCTATAGATCTCCATCCAACTCTAATATCAACTGGTTGTTCTTCTACTACTTCTTTGGATGAAAGCCACAATACAGTTGTTTGAGAAAGTGACATTTCATCTGCTATCTGTTGTGTACTCAAACCTTCAGTACGATAACTTTCCACTTGTTTTCTAAGTTCCTCTATACTCATTTGCATATTGCTTGCCTAGCACTCGAGTGCTATGAATCCACCGACAATAGACTAGTTTTTTTAAATAAAATTGCAACTTTTAGAATTTCCCAGTACTCCCAAAACCACCAATTCCTCGCTCAGTAATACCTAATTCTTCTTGATTAACTTCTGTAAAGTAAACTTCTGGTATAGGGCAAATAAGTAACTGTGCAATCCTCTCTCCTGCTGTAACTGTGTAGGACTCACTTTCACCTATCCATGTCATTAAGACAAATAACTCACCTCTGTAGTCTGAATCAATAGTTCCAATACTATGGGGAAGTATTAGGCCCTTTTTTCCCAAAGAAGAACGTGACCTAACTTGACCCTCGTACCCATTAGGTATTGCAACTTTAATTCCTGTGCGAATTTTCATACTTTTCCGAAATGGAATTGTCATATCTTCTAGTGCGTATAAATCCCAGCCTGCAGCATGAATACTTCCCTTTGTTGGCATCTTGGCTCTTTCATCAATTTTTGCAACTTTGACTTCCAACGCCTTATCCATGCCATTAGCAAAGGAGACTTCCTTTTTACATTTAGCAAATAAACACTTCATGCGGTGAGGTGAAAAAGGAATGTCCATTGGGCTCATTCATGTCTGACTATGAATCTCTTCTTGATAGGGCCAGAGAAATGATACCAAAAGACATCAGTGAGAGGTCAAGGTGGACTATGCCCGAGCCAGATGTTTTAATCGAAGGAAGTCAGACAATACTAAGGAATTTTTCTGACATTGTTGATGCCATGGATCGTGATTCTAACCATGTTTACCAGTATTTACTAAACGAATTAGGGACATCTGGGACCAGGGAACAGATTAGAATAATGTTCAAAGGAAGAGTACCTCCAAAAAGAATCAAAGAAAAGATAGTGTCTTATGTCAAGTCATATGTTATCTGTAATCAGTGTAAATCTCCGGACACTGGATTCATAAAAGAATCTCGCACTACTCTTCTAAAATGTCAAGCTTGCGGAGCAACTAGACCAGTGAGATTATAATTATTTTTCTTTTTGCCTCATAATGTTATTTATGGTGAAAAGTCTAAGATTATTTTTCCACAATTTTTTCTATCATGCATATGCTTTTGAGCATCACGCACATCTTCAAATCTCCACACTGAATCTATGATAGGTTCAATGCTTCCTGCAACCATCATTTTACTCAACTCTCTGAGGTGATTTTCAAATAATTTATCATCTTCTAAAGTACCCATATGTACTCCAAAAACAGATTTATTGGATTTCATCATTTTAATTGGATTAAATTTGGGGGTATCAATCATCATTTTAAAAGCGGCTAACCACGATCTCTTTACTTTTGGTACAGCCGAAGAAGCACCAAAACAATGTAATTTCCCTCCATTCCTTAGGGCTTTATATGATCTCATCAAATGTTTACCTGCAACTGGATCTATAGCCTGGTGGACTCCTTTGCCTCTAGTATTTTCTTTACATATTTTCACAAAATCATCTTTATTTTTATCTACAAAGTGCATACCAAGCGATTCTACAAAGTCTTTTTTTCCACTTGATGCTGTTCCTATTACTGTGGAAGCACCATATGAATTGCATATCTGCGCCGCAGCCGTTCCAACACCTCCTGCCGCATGGTGAATTAATATCGCATCTCCTTCTTTTATCCCTCCTAAGTGTACTAACATGTGATATGCAGTCCCATAAGTTACTGGTATCGCAGCAGCTTGGTCATAGGTCATTTCATTCGGAATTGGAATTACTCTATTTTGTGCGATTACAATCTCTTCTGCGTATCCTCCAAAACCAGGCACAACAATTACTCTATCATTTAGGCCTATTTTAGTTACGTTTTCTCCCACCTCAGTCACTTCTCCTGATGCCTCATATCCAGGCGTAAAAGGAAACTCCGGACTCGCACCATACAAACCCTGTCTCATCATAAGGTCTGCAAAATTGATTCCTGCACGATGAACTCTGACTCTCACTTCATCCTTTCCAACAATTTCTTTCTGGTGTTCTATTATCTCTATCGATTCAAGCCCTCCAACTTTCGTGTAAATTACTTTCTTCATACTAAATACCTCATTTATTGGCTATTACATAATCATCCGCTATGGGTCCCTCTCCCAAATATAATGCGATTTTATTTATTGCATCCTCCCTATCTGGAATTTTATACCAAATCCCTTGAGGATATACTACACAGGCGATACCATTCTCACACTGGTTCAAACATCCAGATTTATTCACTCTAACGTCATCAATGCCCATTTCCTTAACCTTTCTTTTTAATTTAGTCATCACTTCCAAAGAATTCTTTGAAGAGCAACACCCTTTTTGATTACTCTCATCTCTTTCATTCACACAAACAAACGCATGCATCCTTAATTCAGTGTTCAAACATACCCCTCATATTTTATCAAACTTGGATGCCAAAATAAAATCAGACTCTGCTAACCCATCTATCTTATGAGTGTATATTTTTACTTTCACTCTCCCCCATCCAATCTCAAAATCTGCATGATGACCTTCTTCTTCACAGATTACTCCAAGTTTATTTGTGAAATCTAATGCTGTTATGAAGTTTTCAAACAACCATTCTCTTTCTAAATGATGCACAGATATAAGATCCCATTCATTATCTATTTTTTCCAGCAATGACGCACATTCTTCTTCCTTCAGGGGAGGAATATTCCCTTCACAGGGAATGCATCTTTTCTCACTTAATTCCATTCAATCAATCCCATATATGACCATCTCGTCGCCCTTCGATATTCTTTTCTGCTTTTTCTTGAACGTTTGCTCGCCTTCGCATATCTTCCTTCTCAAATGTTAGTAATTCCTCATCTTCCAAATATGGCTTGCGTAGATGAATAATTATTTTTATTTGAACTATCACATCTCTAGATATTGATCTAAAACTGCCACTACTGTCGAGTATATCTACTGAATTCCTAGTAGTTCCTATTAGCATTCCTCCTACTTTTCTATTTTCATCATTTGTAAGTGCTCTATCATCTAAAGTTATCTCAATTAAATCGTCCTTCCTTAAACCGTGTTTTCTATCTATCAATGGCCCGTGAAAAACATCATCATTCTCTTTTATGTCTGGGGAACCACTTTCTACATACATTTTTCTGGCCCATTCTGGTAAATCTTTGGTCCTTGTTGCCTTGCGGTCTCCAGCCATATGTCTTCGTGAACCTATTTCTAAAAAAAGAGGTAGGTTTATTGTTTACTATTTTCAGACACTAAACGACTAATGATTTCAAGTGTCATGGTGTCAGCCAGAAGTCTGAGGAGTACCTATGGCATCTATTGAATGGAGATCTATACCTACAGTTTTATACCCTCAAGAAATCCTTGATAAAGCATTCTCGAGAGCAAGTAAACAAGCAAATTTAGTTGAAGATCCAGATAAGTATCATAGAGTAAGAAAGCAAATGAATAGGATGGTCCAATCAGCTGCAGATATTATTGCATCCACTTTACTTGAGTACATTGAAAAATGGCCTAGCCTAAATTCTTTATCAGATTTTGACCAGGCATTAGTCGATGCTGCTGTTGGTAATGATGACTTCCGTCGTAATTTAGGTGCATTACAATGGGCATCAGATAAGGTAGTAAAAATAGCGTCAGATTCTCAACAAAAAATGCTTAGATTGAGGGAAATTGATGGCTTTCATAAAGAAAGAAGGCATGCCTATGGCAGACTATCATCAATCATAGACCAAATATCTGACCCTATATTGTGGCTAGGTGATGCAAGAAATATTCTTCGAAAATTACCTTCTATCGATTCATTAGAGCCCTGTGTAGTAGTTGCTGGTTCCCCTAATGTTGGAAAATCTGCATTAATAAACGCTCTTTCAAGTGGAGAGCCAGAAGTAGCAGAATATCCATTTACTACCAAGCAACTCCATTTAGGGCATTTTGATCACAGAAGACGGGCCTATCAAATGGTCGATACACCCGGACTTCTAGATAGGCCAATGTTTGAGAGAAACAGTATCGAAATGCAGGCCATTGCAGCTTTGGAAAATATCGGGGATGTTTTATTATTCTTGATTGATGCGACTAAAGATCCAACAACTCCTCTCACCGAACAAGAAAATCTGTTGAAGGAAGTTAGGAATTTGATTACTGGTAAGCCAATATTGATAATTCATACCAAATCAGATTTATATGATGAAATCCCTCCAGATATAGATATTTGCATTAGTTCAAAAACTGGCTATGGTATTGAAGAACTTAGATCTATAATAATAGAAAAAATAGCTGCTGATGATATATTGGACCCTCTAAGTTTGCCTGAACATTGGTATCGTGAAGATGATTCCATAAAGCCCATAGGCTCACCACAAGAAATTTTACGGCGCCAAGATGAAGCTAGATATTCATGAGATATGCCAGTTATGGCCACAAACGGTACAGAAAATCTGATATCCTCCATATGTTTTATCTAGGCCCCCGATGTCTTTTTCTGTTCCGCAGTTAGGGCATTTAGGCGCAACCATGCGTCCGCCACTATCATGTGGTTATTCAAAGATACTATGAAATAAGTTATGCATCTCTAAATTTCTTATATAACTCTCTTAATGGGAATGCCATTTCAGTCGCACCAAGGAATAAAAACATCCCTATTCCTCCAATTATTAATTCTACTATTGAATTCAAATGCACCTCAATTCCTAGCACAGCATCTTGATTGCTTATTGCTGAACCATCTTTACCTCCAGTAATAAATCTATAATCTCCAGGTTCCATTCTGAATTCTAATTCTCCATCAGAACTAGAACCTCCTGCAATAATGTATTCTGTAAAATCTGCCTCTGTGCAGTTTGTTAATCCATTACCGTCGGGCTCACATGCTTCGTCAAATTGCTGGATTACTCCAAACCAACTCCTCTCCGATTCTTCCCAATCTACAGAAATATCTATCTCAAGTAGACTAAATGCGTTAGGCACTTTAATATCTGAACTTGTCATTGCCACTTTACATCCAATATCTTCATCATCACTACAAGGTACTATCGGAATATCACTTACTATTACTTCAGTAGTATATCCATATAAACTTCCAATTATTATTGCTATGCATAAGAAGCCCACAAAACCAGGCAATATTGAGAGGATCTTCATCATCATTTTTCCAATTCCTATTATTTAACTCTGTAAAATATTCATCACCAACAGAAGGATTGCAAATGCTGGGAAGAAATACATCATTATTGTCAATCTCTTCCTTGATTTGTCCTTTTTCTTCCAGGATTCTGAACATTCTTCATTACTGCATACTGGAGGGACACTTTCAAGAGTGATAGGTTTCCAGCATATTGAACAATGTCTATGAGGGGGTATTCCTGAGTTTTCTCTTTTTTTATTCTTCCTAGAGGCTGCTTCCCTTGCTTCCTTGGCAGTTCTTTGGGCGGCCCTCAATATCGTATCTTTACGACTCAATTAATCACCCTTTACTATGGTGCCCTCAAATACATTTCCTTGAACTGCGTTTCTTATATTATCCATCTTTCTACCATCTAATATGTTCAATATCAAGTCAGAATCCATGGCCAAAGCAACCCCTATTGGATCAACAACTTGTGAAGCACCTGCTTTCGAATGTTCTGCTGGACCTACAATTTTCTGTAATTCTCTCGTTGTCAATATATCAAAAGATAATGCATTCTTGTTATTTCTTGGGTCTTCTTCATATACCTTTTTGACATTTGTTGCAATTATGCATTTTTCCGAATTAGTAGAAATTGCTAAATTGATTGCAACTGCATCGGTAGTATGGCCAGGAATGGTCCCTCCCATTACAACAACATCATTTTTCTCCATCAGTTTTACAGCTTCCGGAATATCAATAGGGATTTTTTCCGAGACATTAATTCCTGAATTCTCCAACACTTCTTTAATAATTGAGGCATTCAATCTAGTTGCAGAAATTCCTATTCTATCAAGAGCCATAACATCATTGATAATTGGTTTTACGAGTTGAATACTTTCTCTTGCCGGGTTTCCTCCTCCTACAACAATCCCAAGTCTTATTTCAGAAGAAATCTGGTCTTTTACCATAGCACATAGATCTTTAAGCCAACTCTCTCTTTCTTTTACTTCAGGGCGTAATAAACTTCCGCCAACTGCGACGACGACGCTCTTCATTGTCCAATGGAAGAAGATGCCCCCTTTCAAGTTCTACGCTCTTCATACGCTGAAGGGTTGAAATGTAGCCTCCTATGGCCTTTCACAGGAGAGAGTACATGGCTGAGGATTTAGAACTACAACAACGCCGATTAAAACTAAAAAAATCTCTCGCCGAAGTAGCAGCTATGCGTGGAATGGGTACTGAATTAGTATCAGTAATTATACCACCGGATAAGATGATCAGCGATGTCAGACATCACCTCTCTCAAGAAGCAGGTCAAGCTGCTAATATCAAATCTAAATCGACAAAAAAGCATGTTACTGATGCAATAGAATCAGCAATATCTACACTCAATAGATACAAAACACCTGGTGATTTAGGGATAGCATTATTTGTTGGCCATGTAATAACGGGAAATAATAAAACTCGATTAATTTCTACTGTAATTGATAGTCCTCCAGAGCCTTTCACTTCATTTAGATACAGGTGCGACTCATCTTTTGAATTAAGTCAACTCGAAGACATGCTAATAGATAGAACTGCATATGGTCTTTTTGTGATTGATAGGTCTGAAGCTGCCTATGGATTGGCATCAGGTAAACGTTTGCATTGTCAAGAACACATTACTTCTTTAGTTCCTTCGAAACATGGAAGAGGAGGTCAATCAGCCCAAAGATTCGAAAGATTAATCGAAGAAGCTGCCCACAAATTCTTCAAAAAATCAACTGAAAGAGCTTGCTCTTACTGGCTTCCAATGATACAAGATCTTAAGGGGATAATAATCGGTGGACCGGGTGCAACAAAGGATTTCGTAATTAGAAATGATTATTTCCATCACGAAATAAAGAAATTAATACGCGAACCATTTTTTGATGTTGGTTATTCCAATGAAAGTGGTCTTAGAGAACTTATCCAAAGGGCAGGAGGGCTAATGGACCAAATTGAATTAGATGTAGAAAGAAAGGTGGTAGATATTTTTCTTCGTGAAGTTATGCAACCTCATCCGAAGGCAACATACGGAGAATCAATGATACGTGCTGCACTTGAACAAGGGGCCGTTGAAACATTATTACTTTCCGAATCAATCACAAAGCGCAGAGTTCATTGGTCTTGCAAGGCGTGTAAAAATACATGGGAGAGTACACAAAATAGTTTATCCGAAGTACCTGTGTGTCCCAATTGTAAATCAGAAGAAGTTTATGATGATCCTGACAAAACAGTTGATTTGATAGACGAACTTTCAGTTTTAGCAGAGCGAACTTCATCAAAAGTAAGATTGATTTCATTGGATACTGAAGAAGGAGCAACGTTAGATGCTGCATTCGGAGGTATAGCAGCTATTTTGCGATATGCGTGGTCATGAGGTGTGTTATTTGAAGTCTTTAATTAGAGATGTTTATCCATTTTTTAAAGAAGTCTTTGCATCTTTAGGATTAGAAGAAGAACTTTGGTCAAATTTACTCGGTCCGGCAACTATTGAAGGGCATTCTGATCTTGCTTTACCTTGTCATTCGCTTTCAAGTTCGTTGCGAAAATCTCCTGTAGATATTTCAGAACATATTGTCTCCTTATTTTCCGATGACATCCTTAATATTGCCAAAGTTTCGTCCAAGAATGGCTTTGTTAATGTCAGCGCCACATCTTCTTGGATAGAAGAACAAATTTCATATATTTTTGCCGATGATAGGTTAGGTGTCAAAATCGACGACTCGCGCACATTTGCCGTCGACTATTCTGCACCAAACGTCGCCAAGGAAATGCACGTCGGCCACTTAAGATCAACTGTAATAGGAGATTCCATAGTAAGATTATTGTTATTTAAAGGCCATACTGTGTATCGTGAAAATCATATTGGAGACTGGGGAACTCCCTTTGGTATGCTGATCGAGCATCTACTTGATTTAGGAGAAGATAAAGCTGCAAAAGAATTGGGAGTTGGAGATTTAGATAGTTTTTACAAACAGGCTAGATCCAAATTTAATTCATCAGCCGATTTCGCTTCAAGATCTCGTAATAGAGTGGTATTACTGCAAGGAGGAGATAAAGAAACTTTACGTCTTTGGAAAATATTGGTTTCTGAATCTATGAGATATTTTAACGACGTATACTCTATTTTGGGTGTTTTACTAAAAGATTCTGACATAAAAGGAGAATCCTCTTATCATGATTTATTGCCAATTGTTATCGATAGACTCACAAAAACTAATATCTTAGTTAATAGTAATGGTGCAGACGTCGTTTTCCCTACGAAAAAATGGTTGAATAGGGAAGGTGGCGAAATGCCAGCCATTATTCGTAAAAAAGATGGAGGTTACAACTATTCTGCTACTGATTTAGCATGTATTATTGATCGTATAGAAAGGCTAAATTGTACGGATTTAGTATATGTTGTTGGCACTCCTCAAAAGCAACATTTCGAGATGATTTTTGATATTGCTCTTATGGCCGGTTTTATGAGCGATGAGCATAATGCAACACATGTTAATTTCGGTTCCGTACTTAATCAGAATGGTAAAATTCTCAAAAGTCGTGAAGGAAATACAATAAAACTTGTTGATTTATTATCGGAATCGGTTTCTAGGGCTGAAGCAGTAATTATTGATAAAAACCCCAATTTATCTCCTGATGAAAGATCAAAGGTTGCAAAAATGATAGGCATAGGTGCAGTAAAATATGCCGATCTGTCAACTGAAAGAAGTAAAGACTATATTTTTGACTGGGATAAAATGCTTTCTTTGGAAGGAAATACTGCGCCATATCTACAATATGCGCATGCAAGAATATGTAGTATATTTTCTAAATCGGATATCTCGCCTAGTTCTTTGTCTAATCCAATTTTTATCATTATTGACAAAGAAGAAGAACTTTTGGCAAAACGCCTCCTATTGTTCTCAAATATAATTGAAGATACAATAATTAACTATTCTCCTCATAGATTATGTAATTATTTGCATTCACTGGCATCTTCTTTTGCTTCATTTTACGAGAATTGTCCTGTATTGAAGAATGAAGATGAGAAAATCATCAAAAGCAGACTAGCTTTATGTGATTTAACAAGTAGGACATTAAAATTAGGTTTAGAATTATTGGGCATAGATTCGCCGGAGAAAATGTAGTCAATTATATGCTAGATGATAAGCAAAACTGCCGTAAATAATTCCTGATACTGCCAAACTTTCTCCATTAAATCTCTCCATGGTATCTAAATAAGTGTGATATTCAGAAGAACCAGAACCATAGCAAGAAACAACATTACCATATTCTTCTTCATTTATCTGATTTACAAAAGGGGCAAAATCAGAGTTATTAGGCATATCTGAAGATTGAATAAATCTAACATCAATTGAATACTTTTCATATAATATGGGGAATTGCTTCTTAAATTCCTTTATTATATTGTTAATATCTACGATATCCTTCTCATTATTTCCAAAAATTGTTATCCCAGTATTTCTTTCTACATCAACATGATTCATATCTAGATTAATATATATTCTCAAATTTTCTTCAAGATTCGCTTTATGTTTTTTAACCCACTCACTTGAACCCCAGAGTCCCTCTTCTTCTCCTCCCCATGTACAAAACCAAATTGTATGCTCCGGCTTTCCTTCTTCTTCTAAGAGTAAACTAAATTGTCTTGCTATTTCTTGAACGGTTGCAGCACCTGCAGTATTGTCAACCGCGCCCTGTCCATTGTATACTGTATCATGGTGAGCTCCAAAGATAATCAATTCTTCACTTTCTCCTTCTATAATTCCACAAGGAACATATATTGTTTCTTTCCCTTGATTTTGCACATCTATTATCACTTGGACTCTAGATTCACCGTTTATGACTTCATTAGACAAGTACTCGCCAGTACTTTTAGAAACCATCATCAAGCCAATATTTTCTGGTAGGTTATCAAATGCTTCTACATCTAACGATTTGAAGTAAGGAACACAATCTCCTTCTATCAAGTCAGCACAATTTGTTTTGTCATTTACTAGTATTAGTGCAAGAAGTTGATTCTCTTGTGCTCTCTTGAATAATATTGTATTACTTTCTGTTGCAGCAACATCTCCTTCTTCTTCCCTTAACCAAACTAATCCTATTTTATCAGATGCTGAATCCCAATTCTCACTATCATCTCCTCTGTCCAAATCAATTATTTCTACGTAATCGGCATATCTTGTGTCTGTGTAACCACTATATCCCTGTATTACATAATCCTCTCTATGTACAAATTCAGTTATTTCTCTATTAGCATCAGCTACTGAACAGGGGCTAAATCCTCCAATGAGATCTCCAACGTCTCCTGGTTTACATGTTGATAATTCAAACTGATTTCCCATAACGAACATGGGGACTGAGAATTCTTCCATTGTTGATGGTATATCCATCTCAGAAAAATTATATTTAATTGATTCCGCAGTATTTTTTTCTTCAATTGTCCCAGATAATCTCCCTTCCCAGTCTGGATGCCCTAAATTAACTAAGGTCTGAGTGTAAGATGCTGACTGTTCTATATCAAAGTCTATTAATACGTATTCATCATCTCCCAAAATAAAGTTTTTTATTTCATCAGAGTACAAAAAAGCACCTCCTGAAGTACCGATTATGAGGATGGATATGATTCCTAATACTACGATGGGCGTATTTCTAACTCTATCATATCCTTTATAGGTTTTATTTTTTATCTTTGTAATCAGTTTACTGTTAATTATTTCTGCATCAATAATTTCATACTCTTCTAATTTCTTTATCAATTCTTCTTTATTCCCACTCTGTGAAATATTACGATCTTTCAATTCGTTTTTTAGTTCTTTAACTGACATTTCTCTCCAGTGCCTCATCCATATCACCTTCGCCATTGATTTTTTTTGGCATATTAATATTATTCTCTTGTGTTTTTTTTACTTTTTCCGAACCTCTTTCCCTGTCCATCTTTTCCCTAAATTATGCTCAATATCAAGTTGATCTAGGATCCTGGCCACTACAAAGTCAATCAACTCTCCTATCGTCTTAGGTTTGTGGTAGAATCCAGGACTTGCTGGAAGTATGACAACGCCCCATGATGACATTTTTGCCATAGCCTCTAGGTGAGCAGTTGCAAATGGAGTTTCTCTTGGGACTATTATTAATTTTCTACGTTCTTTCAGTGCTACTAAAGCACTTCTAGTGGCTAAATTATCTGATATTCCTCCTGCTATTTTTCCTATTGTTGTTCCGCTTGATGGGCATAATATGTAAGCATCGTATTTGGCAGATCCTGAAGCAGGTCTAGCAGCCAGATTTTTATTATCATGTAGTGTAACTCCCTTTCTATTGGCCATTTCTTCTGGACTAATTGAACATTCTAAATCTAGATTTATCGAACCAGCATTTGTTACTATCAAATCAACTTCCCAATCTGCCTCTGAAAGTGCTTCGACTAGTCTCACTGCATATTGCGCTCCAGAAGCACCTGTAACTGCGACTACTGCTCTTTGCATGAAATGGCGTAACAATCCTATAATTTGAACTGTTGCCTAAACATTATACACATTCATTCAATGCTTTTGCCAGATATTCATACTCATCTATATGATTATATAATTGAGAAGAAATACGGATATATCTTGTATTATGGGCTTCCCAAGGGAATATTGGCACTTGAATGGCATATTCATCTAGTAATTTATTGTGTAAAGGGTCTCCCTGAATACTAAAAGGTGGGATTTCTTTGTCTGGTAGTTCTATCGAAGCTATTGCTGTGACCATTTCATCAGGAAATGGTACTTTAATTCCTAATTCATCACATAAGATTCTTCTTCCTTTTATTGCTAATTTTCTGTTTCTTCTAATTATTTCATTCCATCCGTTATCTACCATCTCCTCCATATGTTGGATGGATTTTGGTATACACATCCAAGAAGTAGGATCATATGTCCCTGGCCATGAAAACTCAAACTCAAATTTATCTTGTGCGTTTCCTTCGAATGAAGCACCATGGCTGATACTTAAAGGCCGCATGTCCTTTTTTTTATCTCCGCGTATATGTAGAAATGCAGAACCTTTTGGAGTACATAACCATTTATGGCAATTGCCTGCGACATACGCTGCATTCATTTTTTTAAGATCTAATTCAATCAATCCTGCTCCATGAGCTGCATCTAATAAAACATCTACATTTTCTTTTTCTAATTTGTTTATTATTTCCTCAAACGGCATCTTCATTCCAGTTGGGCTTGTTACTGTATCAATCAAAGCTAAAACAGTCCTTTCACAAACGGAATTTAGTATCAAGTCTATTATTTCCTTTTCACTTTTAACATTGAATGGTATTTCCACAACTACTGTTTCTGCACCGGCACTTTTTGTAACAAAATCCACTGTATTGCGGCATGCCTGATATGTATGATCTGTAACAATTATTTTATCTCCTCTTTTTAAATCTAGATTCTTCAATACTGTATTGACTCCCTGTGTAGCATTTGTCACAAATACCAATCCTTCTGGATCAGCGTTAATGAATTTAGATAAAGTTAGAATCGATTCCTTCCAATATCCAATATAATCTCTTTCAAAGAATTTTACTGGATCTTTTTCTATTTTCTGCCTATATTCGCCCTGCTTCTTCAACACCTCAGTTGGAGTTGCACCGAATGACCCATGGTTAAGAAAAACAGTATTCTCATCTAACTGCCAATATTTGGAAAGACTACTCCTTTGAGGTAGATTCATAGTCCATTCTCGACCGACCAATCTAATGGCTTTTGTGGAATTCTCCCCAATACGCTTTCTATATTTGAGATAAGTGCTATTTCTAACCTTTCTCTATCAATTATTTTCCCTTCTTCATCATGAATGTATCCTAATTTATCTAATGAAGTAGTTGTGCCCTTTTCAAGACCACAACAAAATAAAGATTCTATTCTGTCTCCCGGTGTAGCGTAATTTAATGCCAATCCGTGCCTACTGACCCAATGGAGAAATGCCAAACCTATCGAACAAATTTTTTTTTCGTCTACCCATACTCCCATCATTTTTGGATTTCTATATCCTCTGATCCCACAATCTTGTAATGTTTTAATTATCAATTCTTCTATCTTGCCAATTATTCCTCTAATATTTTGTTCATTTTTTTCCCATTTGATAATTGGATAAACAACTAATTGTCCAGGTCCATGCCAAGTAATTCCTCCTCCTCTATCAACATTAGATGTTTTATAATCTTCATCTACGACTATTTTGTCTCTGATTGCTTTAGCCCCCATGGTTACTATTTCAGGGTGCTCAACTAAAATTAAAACATCATTTATTTCATCATTAATCCGCATTTGTTGTATTTTCTTCATTTCATTATCGACTGCTTCGTGAGATAATATTCCCGCTCTGAGGATTTTAATTTCTTTCAAGTAATCCCTCAAGATATGTGTATTGCGTGACCTAGTGTTTTCAAAACACTCTCATGGAATGATTCTGTCATCGTTGGGTGTGCGTGTACGGTATCCGCAATATCTTCTAACAATGCTCCCATCTCCAATGCCAATACAAATTCTCCACTCAGTTCTGCAACATGGCTGCCAACTGCTTGTATTCCAAGAATGACATGGTCCGACTTTCTTGCTGTTACTCGGATAAAACCACCTGTCTTCTCAGCCTCTAATGTCAATGCTCTTCCATTAGCAGCCAAGGGAAATTTTCCAGTAATAATATCTTCACCTAATTCTCTGGCTTCATCCGGATTTAAACCAACTGATACAATTTCAGGTTCGGTGAATACGATTGCAGGAATGGCAACTTTGTCAAACTCTCTATTATGTCCAGCAATTATCTCAGCCACCATTTCTCCCTGAGAACTTGCTTTATGCGCTAACATCGGCTCTCCAGCAACATCTCCAATTGCAAACACTCCTGGTGCAGAGGTTCTGCATTTCCTATCAATACGGATAAAATTACCGGAAGAATCCATTCTAACTCCCATATTCTCTACTCCCCAGCCCTTTGAATTCGGCCTTCGTCCGACAGTGACTAATACTTTGTCTACTTTTATCGTATGTTCTTCTCCTTCCATTTCAAATCGTAAGTGGACTTTTCTTGATGCACCTTTGCCCTTAACATCGGCCCCTCTAGCTAATGCTTTGGTATGGACCGTAACTTTCTTTATTTTCAACCATCTTTCCAACGGTCTTCTAATTTCTTTATCCATTATTGAGAGTACATTGTCCAAACCTTCTATGACAGTTACTTCTGTTCCCAATTTAGTTAATGCACATCCTAACTCTAATCCAATATATCCTCCGCCGACTATGGCAATACTTTTTGGTAGATCTTTAAGATCCAATGCTCCAGTTGAAGATAATATAAATTCCTCATCACATGGCATGAATGGAAGATCAATATGGCTAGAGCCTGTTGCAATTATCACATTCTCTGCTTCAATGGCTATTGAACCATCTTCGGTCTTTACCACGCAACTTTTTGAACTCTCAAAACTCGCCCACCCATAAATAATTTCAACTCCTGCTCCTTTTAGAAGAGACTCAACTCCTTTTGTTAATTTATTTACTATCGAGTCTTTCCATGAAATCATAGCTCCCATGTCAATTCCTACTTCTCCCTCGATACTAAGTCCCATATGATTATCTTCAGAAGAATGTTTTTGTAAAGCCTCAAATCTTTCCGCACTGTGTATCACCGCTTTACTTGGGATACAACCTACATTTAGACAAACTCCTCCAGCTTTATCTCCTTCTACAATAATGGTGTCTAGTCCTAACTGCCCTGCTCTGATGGCTGCAACATATCCTCCAGGTCCAGCACCAATAACCAAAACTTGGCATTTACGTATTTCTGTCATCTTATTACCTCATATGAAAATAAGAGCCGGAGTTTCTAACATCCTTTTTAGATTCTGAATCAAAGCCGCTCCGTCTGCTCCATCTACTACTCTGTGATCGAAAGAACTTGACACATTCATTATTCTTCTAATGACGATGTTACCATCTCTAACAACTGGCATTTCTCTAGCATTATGGACTCCAAGTATTGCAACTTCTGGATGATTTATTATTGGCGTGGCACCAAGCCCACCATCTCTTCCTAAGCTTGTTATTGTGAATGTCGATCCACTTAATTCATCCAAACTTGCAGTTCCATTCCTAGCAGAACCAGATACTCGTTGCATCTCAGATGCTGCCTTCCAAATATCCATCGCTTCTACATGTTTCACTACTGGGACATATAATCCTCGTTCGGTTTGTGTCGCTATGCCGATATGCAGCCCCCCAAATCTACTTACAACATTCGCTTGGTCATCATATCTGGCATTACATTCGGGATGCTGAGGCATAATCTTACTTAGTGCAAGCATAATGAATGGCAAGTAAGTCAATTTTGGTTGCGTATCATCTCTAGTTGCATTTAGACTCTGTCTTAATTTCTCCAATTCTGTAACATCGATTTCTTCAAAATATGAGAAATGAGGTATTGTTCTTTTACTAATTACCATCTGTTCTGCAATTTTCCTACGTAATCCAACAACTTTTATTTCTGTCACATCTTCTCTTTTCTTTTTAACAGGATTAATTTGATTATCTGCTGTCGCACCGTCTGCTGCTAAATATGCATCTATGTCAGATTGCCTTATTCTTCCGGCAGGGCCAGTTCCATTTACTATTGAAAGATTAATTCTGTTTTCTCTTGCTCTTCTTCTAACAGCTGGACTTGCCAGTATCTTTTTCTGTGTATTATTATT
>CEUA01092474.1_pt1 | contig 31281 bp, 14 predicted proteins | sample 361541 | NCBI WGS metagenome assembly CEUA01 (sample SAMEA2623079, study PRJEB7988) | marine metagenome | isolation source: saline water (ENVO:00002010), including
GCATTCCATCCATCTCCATATGAATCATCAAGAGTAATAGTTACCCACTCATCATAACAACATGAACCATCATCTACAATAGCATTTGCGTCGTAGTTAGAAGCCGTTGGATCTGTACAGCCAGGAGGGCAGTTACCCACTAAACCACTAGCATTTCCTCCAGAAGCTAACAAGTTTCCTGAAGCATCATAGATCTCCCATGAGTTCTCATAAGAGTATGAACCAGCAGTATAGATAACATCAATACATCCTGATAAATCAATACAGATATTAGAATAAGTAACACACTCTAGTCCAGAATAAGCCATAGGCCACATTCCTGAACCATCATAGCTTACTCCATCAAGAGTTAAGTAACCTCCATTCCATCCATCTCCATAAGAGTCACAAAGAACAAGTGATACTTCTGTATACTGACAACTAAACACACATGAACCATCATCGTTATTTGCGTTAGGGTCATAGTTAGTAGCCGTTGGGTTAGTACATCCAGAGATAATACATGAACCATCATCTACAGTAGCACTTTGATCGTAGTTATCAGCAGTAGGATCTGTACAGCCATAAATAGCTGCTTCACCGATACATACATTATCAATTGCCATATCTCCAGTATAACTAGTTCCGTAGTTTCCTTGGAATGCAATTGTAATATTTGATCCAGCATAAGCAGATAAATCTACTTGAGCAAGACTCCATTGATCACCTTGATCTCCAGACATAGTCCATACAGTATCTCCATTTACAAACACATTTAATGTTCCCATAGTAGCACCATACATATGATAGTAGAATGCTAATTCAGGAGCAGCTAATGCGCTAATATCAAGACACTCTGAAGTTAGAGTTACAGGATTCTGTGGAGAACCTGAAGTCTCATAGTACATGTAGTTTCCACCACCAGTCATATCATCAGAAGGACCAGTGAATGAAGACGAGGTACCAAAAGCATCTGAAGTCCATCCATCATTAACCCAAGCTCCAATTCCCATATCAAAGTCTGTACATATAGGAGCTGCAGTACAAGAGTACACACATGAACCATCATCAGTATCAGCAGCTGGGTCATAGTTAATTGCAGTAGGATCAGTACATCCATAAACTGGACATGAAGCTGAACCAGTTGCAAATGTCATTGTACCGAATGTACCATTTGGATAAGCACCAGATGGTCCTGTAGCCTGTACAATTACAACACCTGAAGCATCTACAATATCAAGTACGTTACCGTTCCATCCATCACCAAATGAATCATACATATCAAGTGTATAACAGTCATCTGGTAAACAAGCAGTTCCTGAATAAGGAGCTCCTCCTGAAAGTACAATATTACCTGCACCATCAATGATATCCCAAGAAACTTCTCCTTGCCATGAACCACCTCCACAATTGATGTCTACGTAAGTACCATTAAAGCACCAGTGACATGAACCGTCATCTGTATTTGCAGATGGATCATAGTTAGCAGCAGTAGAATCAGTACATCCATCTATAAATGGAACACATGAACCATCATCCACATTAGCTGTTGGATCGTAGTTAAACGCAGTTGGATCTGTACAACCATAAACAGTATTTACGTTCACAGTAGCAGATGCTGAAACTGTACATCCATTACAATCAGTAGCAGTCACAGTATAAGTACCTGCGCAAACATTAGTAAGATCCTCATCCACAGAACCATTGTTCCATAAATAAGTAATATTAACTGCAGCAGGATCACCATAGTGAACAGTACCATTCCAATTTCTTGGAGAGAAATTTAATCCAGTTGGATAAGTTCCACCATGTCCTTCTGTAACAGTTACGTTAGCATCAGAAGCCCAAGCAGTAACACCAGGAGTTCCTGTACCATTAGTATATTGAACTATTGCATTTGAACTACCTACCCAGAAACCATAAGTTCCTCCAGATGGAATAGTAATCCCTCCAGGAATTTGAACATATCCTGTAGTTGCACCAGCAGTTAAAGCAACAGCTGAAGCTGTAGCAACTGAAGTCCAAACTGGAGCACCAGTAGTATAATCAGCATAACAACAGAATACTTCTAAATCTGCTATTGTTGATGTATTACCTGAACCAGGTCCTTGCGAGAATCCATCTATATATAAATCAGCACCAGAAGTGTTGATTAAGTTAAATGCATTACCAGATTGACCATTACCACCTGCTACAGAAACAAATAGATCTGTAACACTTGTACATGTAGTACCAGATACTGTTAAGTCAACAGCACCATCACAAGCACCAGTCTCATCAACAACAACAGTTGAAGCTGTTAAGCTACAGTATGTACATGAACCATCATCAGTATTAGCAGCAGAATCATAGTTTATAGCTGTTGAATCAGTACATCCATAAACTGGACATTGACCTGCTCCAATAGCAACTTGATAAGAACCTACACCAGCACCAACTAGTGGGCCAAAGTCAAATGTAACTTCATTTTGGAAAGAACCTCCACCTACAGTGATGTCATAACATCCATCAGGTAAACAAAGAGTATCTGTTCCATACCATCCTCCTATTAAACCATTAGTAGCAACAACATTTCCTAGGTCATCAGTAATAGTATACATATTACCATTCCATCCGTCACCCCAAGAATCATACATGTTAACTGCAACCACATTGTCTAAACAAGGGTAAGTACATGAACCATCATCATAATTAGCAGATGCGTCGTAGTTAGTTGCTGTTGGATCTGTACAACCTACTACAGCTGCTGTTGCACAATAAACATCAAAGTCAAGTGTCCAATCAGTAGCAGCATCAGCACAAGAAACATATGCATCAGTCATTAAAGTAATTGTTAATGTATCAGATGCAGTAGTTACTCCTACACCTGCCATATCGCCCCAATATCCACCAGCAGGGAATGCAGGAGAAGATAAAGTTTGAGGATTAGCAGTTGCTAATAAAGTACTTCCATCATAGATATATAATGCATCCCACTGCTCTTCAATAAATCCTGCATTGAAGTAAACAGAAACACCTGTACCAGGTGAATCAGCAATAAATACCCAAGAAATAGTCTGCATATTATCATAACAGTAAGTATTATTCACTACAGTAGTATTACATGCAGGAATAAAACATGAACCGTCATCATCTGTTGCTGTAGCGTCATAGTTAACCGCATTAGAGTCAGTACAACCCCAAATAGCACAAGAACCTGTACCAGCAGCAAATGTAAATTGACCAAATGTAGCATTTGGATAAGCACCTGTTACTTCACCACTTCCTAAAAGAACACCTGAATCGTCAGTCATAGTAATTACATTACCATTCCATCCATCACCAAATGAGTCATACATATTAACTGTAAAACAGTCATCTGGCAAACAAGCAGTTCCTGCATAAGGAGCTCCGCCTGAAAGCACAATATTACCTGCACCATCAAGAATTGACCAAGAAACCTCACCTTGCCATGCTCCTCCATCACAAACAATAGAAACAGAATTATCAAAACAACATGAACCATCATCCACATTTGCATATGGGTCATAGTTAGAAGCTGCTGGATCTGTACAACCGATAATTGTATCAGAACAAGAACCGTCATCTATAGTAGCGTTAGGATTATAGTTAGTATTTGGTAAACCTGAACCAGCATTAATTGAATCTGTACAACCTGTAGTACAATTTGCACCACCAATTGTCATAAGTACGCTAGAAGTTGGAGTTACATCAGTACCACTAATGTAAGCAAGTACATTTCCAGCATCGTCAGTAATTTCAATATAACCAATAAGATTCCAAGTCCAACCATCTCCCCAATCATCAGAAGCATTTAGATAGTAACATCCATCCATAATACATACTTCTTCAACAGATAATTGACCAGAAGAAATATAGTTGTCATTTCCTGCAACTGTATCTCCATTTAAATCCGTAATTGTCCATCCAATTTCAGTAGCAAACCAGTCAGCTTGTAAAGTAACTGTTAATGCTTCATCATAACCATAGTATGAACATGGATATTCACAAGATCCATCATCGTTATTTGCGGATACATCATAGTTATTGGCTAATGAATCTGTACAACCGTCATATAAACATGTACCATCATCAGTATTTGCTGATGCATCATAGTTTGAAGCTAATGTATCTGTACAACCATATACGTAGTTCTCTAATACGAACCAAGTTCCAGTTGCTACACAACCATTACAATCAGTAACAGTTACAGAAACAGGACCTACTGGTAAACCAGAAGCATCCTCTGTAGTTGCGCCATTACTCCATGCATAAGTGTAAGAACCTAAAGCATAGTTTACATTACCTGTCATATTATAAGCACCAAAACCTCCACCACCAGGGTAGTTAGAAGTTGCAGCACCAGTACTTAATGCTAAATTAGCATCTGAATACTCAATATTTTGAAATGCACTAGTAGCACCTGATACAGGAGCCTCTAATAACATTCCGCTATTTGTTACAACCCAGATTCCAATTACATCACCTGTATTACCAGATACACCAGAAACAGGAACGTTTACTAATGTATTATAGTTATTTGGTCCAATAGCAGCTGTACCAACTTCAGTCCATAATGAAGCATCCATAGTAGCCGCTGAATCAACAGGACCGTCCATAGCATAAACCCAAACAGTTCCACCAGGACCTCCTAATGCTGTAATATCAAGAGATGTAATAGCTAAATCAGCAGAAGGTGTAACATTAAAGATAGAACCATAAGCCCATCCTAATTCTGTAACACCATATCCTAAAGTAGTTGCAGCTCCATTATAGCAAGGAGTACCACCTGTAACTGTTAAATCAACACCTCCATCAGCTTGACCAGGAGTTGCATCATTTGAAACTCCAACAAGAGAAATCGCTGGTGTAACAGGAACTACTACAGTAACAGTAGAAGTACATAAGTTTACTGAATCAGTAACAGTACAAGTATAAGTACCTGCAGCTAAATTAGTAACTGAAGATGTAGTTTGTCCATCTGACCATAACCAGTAGTCATTACCAAATGAACCATCAATCAATACAGTAGCAGCAGCGTCAAACGCACCATTACAAGAAGGTGTTGCATCAATAACAGCAGTAGCAACATAAGGATCACATAAATAAGCACATGAACCATCATCAGCAGTAGCTAATGAATCATAGTTAAGTGCTGAAGGATCAGTACATCCAAATACTGGACATGCAGTACCAATTCCAGCATTTTGATTATATGGAGCGCCTCCAGAAAGTACAATTGCACCTGTCTGGTCAGACATTGTCCAAGATACTTCACCTTGCCATGAACCACCATCACATACAACAGCGTAACAGTCGTTAGGTAAGCAGAATTCCTCTTGTCCAGCAGAGCCCATTGGTAAAGTAAATGGACCATAAACCGTTCCACTTGTTGTAGAAGTTAAAGTAAGATCATTACCATTCCATCCATCTCCATATGAATCTATCATACTTAATGTAATCCAATTATCTAGACAACAAGAACCGTCATCTACAGTTGCATTCGCATCATAGTTTCCTGCATTAGGATCAGTACATCCAGGTATAGAATAAATACATGAACCATCATCAGTATCAGCGGCTGGGTCATAGTTAATCGCAGTAGGGTCAGTACATCCATAAACTGGACATGCAGCACCAATTGCCATCTCAACAGATTCAAATGTACCATTTGGATAAGGTGCAGATGGTCCTGAAGCACTAGCAATAGATACTCCTGCTAGACTAATATCAAATATGTTACCATTCCATCCATCACCAAATGAATCAAACATTTCAAGTGTATAACAGTCAGGTGCTAAACAAGCAGTTCCTGAATAAGGAGCTCCTCCTGAAAGTACAATAGTACCTGCACCATCAACTAAGTTCCAAGAAACTTCTCCTTGCCATGAACCACCATCACATGTAATATCTACATAAGATCCATTAAAGCACCAGTGACATGAACCGTCATCTGTATTTGCAGCTGGGTCATAATTAGCAGCAGTAGGATCAGTACATCCATCTATAAATGGAACACATGAGCCATCATCTACATTAGCTGTTGGGTCATAGTTAAACATTGTAGGGTCTGTACAACCATAAACAGTATTTACGATTACAGTAGCAGATGCTGAAACTGTACATCCATTACAATCAACTCCAACTACATTGTAAGTTCCTGCACAAAGACCAGTAAGGTCTTCATCTGTAGAACCATTATCCCACACATAACTAATATTAACAGCAGCAGGATCACCATAGTGAACAGTACCATTCCAATTTCTTGGAGAGAATGCTGTACCAGTTGGATAAGTTCCTCCATGTCCTTCTGTAAGAGTTACGTTAGCATCAGAAGCCCAAGCACTAACACCAGGAGTTCCTGCTCCATTAGTATATTGTACACTAGTAGTAGGAGATCCAACCCAGAAACCATAAGTTCCTCCAGATGGAATTGTAATTCCTCCAGGAATTTGAATATATCCTGTAGTTGCACTTGCAGTTAATTGAACGCCAGATGCAGTAGCAACTGAAGTCCAAACTGGAACACCAGTATTATAGTCTGCATAGCAACAAAATACTTCCATATCAACAACCGCACTAGCATTTCCACTAGCAGGTCCTTGAGAGAATCCATCTATATATAAATCAGCACCAGAAGTGTTGATTAAGTTAAATGCATTACCAGATTGACCGTTACCACCTGCTACAGAAACAAATAGATCTGTAGTAGATACGCAATTAGTTCCAGAAACTGTTAAGTCAATAGAACCATCACAAGAACCAGTCTCATCAACAACAACTACAGAAGCAGTTAAGTTGCAATATTGACATGAACCATCATCTATAGTAGCAGTAGCGTCGTAGTTAGTAGCAGTAGCATCTGTACAACCAAGACAAGATACTAAATCACATGAACCATCATCAGTAGTAGCTGCAGGGTCGTAGTTACATGCATTTGCATCCATACAACCAAAAACTGAAGCTTCACCAAGACAAACCTCATCAAGAGCCATGTCTCCAGTAAAGCCACCACCATAAGTTCCTTCAAACAAGATAGTAACATCTACACCAGCATAAGCAGATAAATCTACTTGAGCGATGTTCCATTGGTTACCTTGGTCTCCAGACATACTCCAAACACTGTCAGTATTAACATAAACCGTTAAAGTACCCATAGTGGCACCATACATATGATAATTAAATATTAATGCAGGTGCAGCTAATGCACTAATGTCAAAACACTCTGAAGATAGAGTTACAGGACTCTGTGGAGCACCTGAAGTCTCATAGTACATGTAGTTTCCACCACCAGTCACATCATCAGAAGGACCAGTGTTACCAGATGTAGTACCAAAGGCATCTATAGTCCATCCATTATTAGTCCAAGCTCCAATTCCAAGGTTAAAGTTTTCACATAATGGAGCTGCAGTACATGATGCAACACAAGAACCATCATCATCAGTTGCAGCAGGATCATAATTAGCAGCAGTAGGATCAGTACATCCAAATATTGGACATGCACCAACTTGACCACTATTATCACCTCCAGAAGCTAACAAGTTACCAGAAGCATCAAAAACCTCCCATGAATTCTCATAAGAGTATGAACCAGCATTATATATTATATCAGTACAAACTGATAAGTCTAAACAAAACGTATACGAAACACTTTCCGTTGTATATGATCCTGGCCAAAGACCAGCACCATCATAAACTGTACCGTTGATATTTAAGTTACCACCGTTCCACGTATCTCCGTAAGAGTCAGTAAGAACTAAAGTAATTTCTTCACCAACTAAACAAGCTCCTGAACAGTCATATCCTGCATCAGCAAATGTACAAGAACCATCATCAGCAGTAGCTGCTGCGTCATAGTTACATGCAGTTGCATCAGTACATCCAGGTACTCCATAAGTACAAGTACCATCGTCAGTATCCGCTGCAGGATCAAAATTAGCAGCAGTTGAATCAGTACATCCATAAACTGGACATGCACCAATTTGGTAAGAAACACTTTCTGAGACATTCCCTCCAGCACCTACCCAAAGGCCAGTACCATCATAAATAACACCATCAATTGATAATGCTCCTCCATTCCAAGTGTCTCCATAAGAGTCAGTTAGAGTTAGAGTGTAAATTGCAGGAAGTGACTCACAAGCATTATAACCTGCATATCCATCTGCCATAGAAAACAATACATTCCCATCACAATCAGTGATAGTCCAAGAATTCTCTCCAGCATAACTTCCAGCAGTATAAACGACAGCAGTTCCTGCCAAGCAGTTTCCAGCACAATCAAATCCTGGAGCAGCATATGTACATGAACCATCATCTGTAGTAGCTGCTGCATCATAATTACACGCAACAGGATCTGTACAACCAGCACCAGCAAGAACAGTAGTGTTCGTTGCCATGATCATTCTACAAGCCGCAGTAGCACCACCACCATAATCGTTTATAGCTAATACATAATCACCCGAAGCAGGAACAGTAAACGTAACCTGAGCCGCGTAATTATAATCACACCCGAAACCATCGTCATTAGCAGCAATACAAGTACCACCTAAATCACGAACCTCTAAGAAAGAATCCCAAGAGCCATTACCGCAGGTAGTGATTAGAATATCATCTCCTGCTGTTAAATTCATAAGAGAAAAAGTCTCTCCTGAATAAGAACAACTAGAAATCATAGTCTCATTACCATTGACTAACGTACCCATGTCATAACTTCCATATGCTCCATATGGAGAAGCATAACCTTGACACTGAGCATTTGAGGTTCCGAATGAGAAAAATACCATGACAAAAGCCATTAAGTAACCTAAGAGTCTCCCAGGATTTTTTTTGTGTTGATTTGTTTCCATAATACGTGTTTTAATTAATAAAAATGTTTAATAATGTTAATAATTTATATGTAAAAAACCACCATACTCGCGCATAGTGGTCAAATTACCAAAAAGAAAATACGACAAAACACAGCACCAATAAGTGCATATAATATAAGCAGGATTAACCTGAAAATCGTAGATTTTTACCATATATATTTTTAGTTTCTGTCGTAAACCAGGGGTTAAAATTAAGAAAAAAATAATCATTTCAAAACATTTTGACAATATTTTTCAAGTTATAAACAATTTTTTTTTAATAACTGAACTGGCCCTTTGATATAAAAATACGATGAATGGAGGTGTTAAGTTTCGTTTTTAAATTATTACATCTCCACATGCAATTATTTTTAAGTAAATCAGTAACAAAAGCATCTTAATTATTTTTTAAAAACATAACATCTAATTGATCTAGCAAATACCATAGAAATTCGAACTCTAATATCCTAAATTGCGTATATTTGTAGAATTAATACTTATCTTTATCTATATGAAACATATATTTCGATCTTTTATCCGGTTACTTTCTTTAGTAATATTTCTTTATCCAATAGTTTCTAATGCGAACGCTATAGCGACAAGTCATACGATTAATTCCGGGAATTTTTATTATAATCCTAGTAGTTTAACTATTAGTATTGGTGATACGGTCACCTGGGTTAATGATGGAGGCTTCCATGATGTTAATTTTGCTGTTAATACAATTACTGGTGTTAGTTATACTAATCCAGAATCTTTTGCTTCTACAGCAACAAGTTCAGACACTCTATATACACATGTATTTACCATTGCAGGCACATACAATTATGATTGCTCAGTTGGTGCTCACGCAGCAAATGGAATGGTTGGAACCATTATTGTAACAGCTAATTCTGGTTGTACAGACCCTAATGCAATTAATTATGATGCAGCAGCGGATACCGATGACGGGTCTTGTATTGACCTTTGCAGTCCAGACCCTCAATATAATAGTGAAGGAATTTATCCTAACAGCCTAGATGATGGATATGTTGGACAGATATATGATGAAGCAGTCACAATTGTTGTGCCTTTAACGGTAGTTTCGAATGGTTTGACAGTAAATGTTGACAATATTGATTTAACTGCTATCGCCGGACTACCTAACAACTTTACTTATGCCTGCAATCCACCAAACTGCTCGTTTGCTGGAGGGACTAGCGGGTGTGTCAACATCTACTCTACATCACAAATTGACACTTCAGACATAGGAAATTACCCGCTAATGTTCTATACAACATCAACTGGTAATGTTGGGGGGATCATTCCAATAAATCAAAATGATTCGGTTGACACTTATAGCATTGAAATTCTTGGAAATGCAGTATTGGGGTGTACCGATCTAACTGCATGTAACTACGATCCAGCTGCAACAAGTGATGATGGATCTTGTATATTACCAGATGGCTGTACAGATCCAACAGCCTGTAATTTTGATCCATTAGCAAACTGTGATGATGGATCGTGTTTAACAATATATGGATGCACCGATATAACAGCTTGCAACTATGATTCAAATGCTACTTGTGATGACGGATCATGTCTATTAGTTTATGGCTGTACAAATGCGACTGCAAATAACTATGATCCTGTCGCGACATGTGATGATGGGACATGTACATATAACACAGGATGCACAGATTCTACAGCAATTAATTACGATCCAACTTCTGTTATAGATGATGGAAGTTGTATTGTTTGTGATTTATCATTTACTACTAATGTAGGAGACAACTATTGTCCAACTGATATTGCCGGCTATATTGAGTTAGTCGTAAATGGGGGCTCTGGACCATACACTGTTACATACGAACACATGGTAGAGGGACTTAATGGACAAATGTATCCAGGATACAATAATTATAACACTACCTTTGGTGGGTCTGGATTAGGAGACACATTATTCATGGGTAATTTTGCTTCACATAATGACTATACACTTTTTCAGAACATGCAATGGTGGAGCCAACCTCCATCACCTATTGGTAATCAGTTATTAACAGTAAGCGACACCAATGGATGTACAGTGTCTGACAGTATAGCAATAGGATCTACTATTCCATATCTTGTAGATAGCGTCGTGATATTATCAAATTCCTCCTGCTGTGGCGCGTGTGATGCATCAGCAACAGTAGCTGTAACAGGATCTCCATCCTCATACTGGTACTCTTGGGACAATGGAGATACCACAGCAATTTCGACAAACCTCTGTTCTCAATTTTGTGAAGACAATGTAGTTAATTATGTTTACATTATAGACTCTCTTGGATGTCTTTATGGTCTTCATTTTTTAGTTCCAATCGACTCTTGCATAACAGGATGTACAGATCCAACAGCTATTAACTATAATCCAAATGCAACTTATGACGATAGCTCGTGTGTGGCATGTAACAAAAGCGTAACGCAAAATCTAATGGGCTTTGATCCAAATCCACTTTATGCATTATGGGATTGGTCATATGACACATTAACCGTAACAAATACAGGAAACTGTGATGTTAGAGTTCGTCCAGAATTTAATATATCGCATAGCAGTCTTCCAATAGATTCAGCAGACTTTGATTTAACATGGTACAACTCCTTATTTAACTTTTGGGCAACGATACCATATGATATTGATGCAAATGGCAATGCCGTAGGTTTTGTAAGTCTTGATCCAAATGATTCAACAGGGCAAATAATATCTCAAGGAACTACACAACAGGTAATCATCAGAGTTAGATTCAAGCCAGGTGCAAATTATGGGAATTATTGTGCAGTTTGGGATGCACAAGAAGTAGATCCATTAGGTAATTTTATTCAATCGTTAGCTCCTGGTAGTCAAACTTGTCTAAGTCTAGTTGATTGTTCTAATTTTGGAGTTGATAGCTCATATACTACAAATATAAGTTGTAATGGAGATCTTAATGGTGAAGCAGGTATTGTATCCATTGAAAATGGGAGCGGAAGTTACACATACAATTGGAGCAATGGGAGCACGAGCTCAGGTATAAATAACTTACCTGCAGGGGATTACTATTGTATTGTTACAGATTTAAACTGGCAACAATGTACAGATAGTATTGTGTTTTCAATTACTGAGCCAGCGCCTTTAACAGTTACTACTTCATCTACTCCACAATGTGGAGCTTGGCCTGGAACAGTAACAGCAATTCCATCTGGTGGAACAGTACCATATACATATTTATGGAGTGATTCCACATTTACGAATGCAAACCAAACAGCAACAAATATGGCGGGTTCTTATACCGTATATATTACAGATAGCAATGGATGTATTATTATAGCTACAGAAGTTATCTTAGGTGTTACTGCTTTGGATTTAACATATACTGTTAGTGATTTCTTGTGGGGGAATGTATCGTGTTTTGGCGCTAGTGATGGTAGTATTACTACATTTATTAACTCTGGAGCCTCACCTGTTTCTTATATTTGGGAAGACATAACAAACCCTGGTCTAACTTTAAGTACAGACTCTGCAATCTCATCTTTAGCTCAAGGAGTATATACATTAGCAGCTAGCGATTCTAATGGCTGTGCTTTTCTAGATACAATTACCTTAGAAGATCCTCCATTAGTAACGACAGGATTAACAGTCACTAATGCTCTTTGTGGTAACGGGAATGGGCAAGCTAGTGTTCATCCAGGTGGTGTGGCTCCCTTTGATTGGAGTGTTTCCTGGAGTGTTGGAGGTGGAGGCCAATGGGACAGTATTATCTCTCTTGGGATTGGAACATATACTGTGGAAGTATTCAACACCAATACAGGTTGTTCTAGTGGAGTAGAAACGTTTACAATTACTGGACCACCAGCACTAACCGCTTCTTATACGATAACAGATGTAACGTGTAATGGAGCGTATGATGGCACTATTACAATTACACCAAGTGGAGGTACAGCGCCTTATTCTTATGCTTGGACAAATGCGTGGTATTCAGGAGGAATTCAGACAGGCTTAGGAGTAGGAAATTATGGTTGCTTAGTAACAGATGCTGATGGTTGTGATATATATGTTTTCATAACAATTAACGAACCTCCAGTTCTAACGGGAACTTCTTCATTTACAGATGTTAGTTGCTATGGCGCTTCTGACGGATCTGCAACAGTCACCGCATCTGGAGGGACACCTGGTTATACTTATTTATGGGATGATCCAGTAGCTCAAACAACCCAGACGGCAACAGGGCTAGCTCCAGGAACTTATACTTGTCTTATCACAGATGCTAATGGATGTACTGTAACAAATACGGAAACTATTACAGGTCCTGATTTAGTAACCACAGGTCTGGTAATAACAAATCCAACCTGTTATGGGGACAATAATGGTTATGCAGAAGTATTTCCTACAGGTGTAACGTTTCCTGATTATGATATTTATTATAATGGGGCGCTCTCTGCATCAAATATATTCACCCCAGCAAACCCTGGTAGCTATACCATTGAAATAATCAATAACATAACTGGATGTTCTAGTGGAATTGAAAACTTTACAATTACAGATCCAGCAGAGCTAACATCCTCTTATACGCAAACAAATGTGACATGTAATGGCGCCAATGATGGAAGCGCAATTGTAACTTTCTTTGGAGGAACAATAGGCAGCGCTCCAGGAGATACAAATTATATTTTAGGATGGGCTGGAACTCCGCTACCGGTATACCTATATTACCCACAAAATGTCTTTAACACAACTTTATTGCCACCTCCTTACAATCAGATACCTCCTGGAGTATATCCATATACTGTTACAGATTTAAATGGATGTACTATTTATGATACCATTACAATAACAGAACCAGATAGTCTTTCTATTAGCTTATCAGCATCTATAATCTGCTGTTATGGGGATGATAATGGAGAGGCTACAGCTATTCCAAATGGTGGAACTGCTCCATATACTTATCACTGGCCCACTTGGGGTCAAAATTCACAGACAGCAAATACTTTATCAGCAGGAACCCATTATTGTACAGTAACCGATAATAATGGATGTACAATTCAAGACTCTATAACCCTAACTGAAAACGCACCTATTACGGCATCTTTTACAACAACTAACCCTCTTTGTTATGGCGATAATAGCGGATGTATATATACCACTGCAAGTGGAGGGGATGGTAACTATACTTACCTTTGGGGTCCAAGTGGACAAACAACTGCAGATATTTGTAACCTTTCAGCTATGATGTATCAGGTTGTAATAACTGATGGCTGTGGGTGTTCAGAAGTCTTTTTTGTTACTATATCAGAACCAGTTGAAATCACTCTAAATATTGACTCATTAGATAATATCACCGCTTATGGATGGAGTGATGGAAGCATCTCTATTTCCACATCTGGTGGGACTGGCATTATGAATACAAGTTGGACTAGCGACAATGGCTTTACATCAAATGATGAGGATATTACAAATCTTTTTGCTGGAATGTACTATCTAGAATTAAGCGATTCTAATGGATGTATCTATCTAGATACAATTGAACTCACCCAACCATCATCATTGTGGATGAATCTTGATTTAGCAGTCAATACTTCTTGCTTTGACTCTTGCGATGGATCACTAAATATTACTGCAAATGGAGGAGATTCTACATATACCTATAGTTGGATTGGTCCTAATAATTTTACATCCATCGATGACGATATATCAAATTTATGTGATGGAGAATACATAATCACTGTTGATGATGGAATAACATCCATTACGGATACATTCAACATCTACCAACCCCAGCCATTAACTTCCATCCTAACTGTTGATTCTATTCTATGTGCCGATGGTTCTGCTCAAGCACAAATTAATGTTTGGGGAGGTACTCAACCATTTGTATATAATTGGTCAAACGGGGGCAACACTTATATCACAACAGTTCAGGCCGGTATTCATGAAATTAATGTTACTGACCAGAACGGCTGTTTTATTATTGAATCATTCTCACTAACAAGCCCTGACTCAATAATTAGTGCAACTACAACAACAAATGTCAATTGTTTTGGAGGCAATAATGGAAGTGCTAATGTTAGCATAATAAGTGGAGGCACTACCCCATACACCTTCCTTTGGTCAAACGGACAAACAATTGACTCAATTTTTAATCTCACGGTAGGAATATATCAATGTACAATAACCGACAGTAACGGATGCCAAGATGCCACATCAGTAGTTATAACTGAACCTGATGACATCATAAGTTCTACCTATGTAATTAATGCTACTTGTTATGGAGATTGTGATGGAAGTATCTCTGCAAATGCAATAGGAGGAACTCCACCATACACATATATTTGGAACAATGGTCAGACAACACAAAATGCAATTGGTTTATGTGCTGGATTCTATAATGTAACAATAACTGATGCTTTAAATTGTATGTCAATAGATTCTGGTATTGTTAATGAACCAAATCCACTATTAGTAAATATTTCGCTAGTTGGAAACAGCTTAGTGGCAAGTATTGGGTTTTCTTCTTATCAATGGTATAATGCTAATGGCACAATAATACCAGGTGAAACATCAAACATCTTTTACCCATCATCAATGGGAGGATACTATGTAGTTGTAACACAAGGTATTTGTGAAGAAACCTCATACATAATAGACTATAACATAAGTAGTATAAATAACTATGGGGAAGGCATAAAGATATATCCAAATCCAACAACAGGACTCATTACAATTGAAGGCGGCAATCCTAATGCCAAAATTTCTATAATAAATTCTTTAGGGCATCAATTAATAACGACTCCAAAATCGGATGAACAAGAAAGCTCTAGAAAATTAGATTTATCTGATTTAGCAAATGGTATATATCTGATTCAAATTGAAGATGATGAGCAGATTTTTAATTACAGAATTGTACTTCAATAATTTTTTATAATTTGGCAAACTAAAAAGCAAACAAAAAAATGATAAAAAAACTCCTTTTTTTAATAGCAATAATAATTGTTGCAAATACAAACAATATTTGTGCTTCTGCTATTGATACATCATCCGCAGGACTTGTGCCTTTTGATTGGAATCCAATCCCTGATGCAGATAAAGTAATGCTATATGAAAACCAAAAAACACTTACAAAAAGAGCCAAAGACCAGTCCAAAAAGGCAGAAGAACCATATAAAGAAGGAGTTTCATTAATGAAGAAAAAAGAATACAATACTGCATTAATATCATTTCAGGCAGCAATGAAAAGATATAAGAGAGCCAAACTTAGTGATGATGGAATGAACTTCATTCGTGCTAACATGGCTCTTTCATATGCTAATTCTGGAAATAAAGAAGATTTAGCACAGGCAAAAAAATTGCTCAACTTACTCACCTCTAAAATATACAATGACAACAAATGGACATACAATATAGCTATTGCCCACTACTTAGTAGGAAATCAAGATGAGGCAGCATCACTATTAACATCAATAATAAGAAAAGATGAATTTGATTTTCAAGCATATGTAACGCTAGAAGCAATATTCAGGAATTCTGGGCACAATGACAATGAAAAGGATGCTGACAAAGTGCTTGATAGAATGCATACTGCTGAAGACAAACTAAACAAGAAAAATCAGAAGACTAAAGACCAACAAGAAGATAAAAAAGAAAATAAAGTTAAAAAAGATAAAAGGGTTATACCAAAAGGCATAAGACCGGATGTAGCAAATCTAAGGATTGTAAAAGGCAATGATCATTTACAGTTTAACAATATTAATAAAATTGATGACAGAAGCATGTCCCAAATTCAGGAAGGTATTGCTGAATACAACTTAGGCGTAAAGAATCTAGCAAACAGAAATCCTAAAGCTTCACAAAAACCATTAATAAATGCTGAGAAAAAATTAAAACGTGGGAAAATAAGTGTAAACGGATTGAATTACGCTAGAGGAAACTTAGCGATTGCATGTCTAGCGACTGGAGAAAGAAGTGGGACTGGAAAAGCTAAAAGATACCTTAAATATATAACTCCAAAATTATTTGAGCAACAACAATGGACTTACAATATGGCAGTTGCCTACTACGATTTTGCTTTTAGATCTGCTAAAGAAAATAGAAGAGATGGGACCAGGAAATGGACAACACCTGCAGCCTCTGATAATTTAAAACAATCTATTAAGTTATTTAAAAAATCAATCAATCAAGACAAATTGTTCTTGCCAGCATATGAAAACTTAATTTATATTTATAGAGAACAGAAGGAGATGAAAAAAGCAGAAAGTCTAGGCAATGCTTTGAAAAAATCTCGATTAAAATTAATGACATCATACAGCAAAGAAGAACAGCTTGCCAAAGGAGGAAAAGCCTATATATTTAGACTCAATCTAGGGACATTCGGCAGCTTTGATACTCCAGCAAACATATTTGATGAAAGAAATGTAATTGCGATACCGATGTCAGAAAAAACTACAGCATATATATCTGGTTTATTTTACAACTTAGATCAAGCTAAAGAGTATCAGAAAAAAATGAAGTCAAAAGGCTATTTAAATTCTTTTATTGTTGGCTATAATAACGGAGAAGAGCTAGATCTTTAGTAATTAGGAAAGACTGAAAACGGAAAATTTCTAAAGCCTATTGAAAAATATATTAAGTTCTGATCTATTAGATCAGAACTTAATTTTTTATAATACACAGAGGCAAATACATCAAAGTGTTTCAATTTAAAAGACACCTCTGGCTGAAAAGACAAAATTTTAGTAAGCACACCCTGTCCATTAAAATTTCCATAAGAGGTTTGACCTCCTGTACTAGCTTCATAATCTGACTCAAAAATATTCTGTCCATAATGAGTATTTAAAGAGTCCAAACCAACATGTGCCCACATAACCTTCATCTTATAATTTAATCTACCCTTACTTATATTCAAAATATTAATTAATTCTTTAAAATTTGCGCCAAGTGGATGAGCTAATGCTTGATTCATGTGAGAATAGTTCTGTAAAATAGTTCTATGACCATAAGTATATGGTTGAACCTGATTATACTCAATTACGTAGCTAAAGCCATTAACTTGCCGTTTAAGACCAATCTGAAAAGCATATTTATTCTGAAAAAAACCACTCTCATAATTACTATCCCTATCCCTTTGTCTAGAGATATTTAAATCATCAAGCATCAACTGTCCATACAAATTAAAATTATGAAATTCAACATTCAAATTAGCACCCATTAAAGCATTACCTTTATCAGATTTCTTTGAAAATTCAACTGGTCTATAAAATATTACTGGATTTAAATATGCAAGCTCATATCCTCTATTAATTTCATTTGACTTTGATTGCCACAAAATAGATTCAAAAACGCCAAGATGAATATTGGGTGTAATTGCAAAATCCAAATAATGTATTGCAGCATGTTTCTTTCTTCCAAAATCTAACATGTCAGGATTAATAAATGTAGAATAAAGATTATAATATTTCACAGGACCAAAGGAAGTACTAACCTTAAAATAAGGATAAGAAGATCCTACATCAGATAATAGAAGAGAATGATAGCCACTACCAACAAATTGTTTACCATGACCTATATCTAGAACGATAAAATTATTAGCTAAATATCTGAAATTAAATTGCAACCTATTCTTATCAGAACCAAAACCAGGATAATAAACGCCTAATGAATCTTGATACTGTTGAATCTGCGAACTATAATCTCCTTCAAGATAATCATACAGCGCAATAACTGAAAACTTCTCCCTGATATTAGCATTCAAACTCAATCCAAACATATAAAAACTAGAATTATTATCCGTAGAGCTAAATGAATTTAATGCCAGATATCTAGACCCAACTTGTATAGAATTATTTGTATCTAATGAATTCAGGAATGAAGATGAAAAAATATTGGGAGATTTACCAACTAAATTAGAATCAAATATACTAGACTGTGCAGAAACACAAAAAGGAGAAAGAAAAATAAGAACTATTCTAATATGCCTTTTCATCTCCTTTAAAAATATTCCAAACTGTCTGAAAGACAACATTAATATCTAAAGATAAGGACCAATTCTCAATATACCACACATCAAATCTTACCCTCCCTTCCATATCTTCCAATTCTTTCGTCTCACCTCGATATCCTCTAATCTGCGCTACCCCAGTAATTCCTGGTTTAACTAACTGTCTAACCATATATTTTTTTATCAGAGCAGAGTACTCTTCAGTATGTAACAACATATGAGGTCTAGGACCAACAATTGACATGTCACCCATAAATACATTAAAAAACTGAGGGAACTCATCTAAAGAAGTTTTTCTCAAAAATAGACCAAGTTTTGTGATTCTTGCATCTCCTTTGGTGGCTTGTTTAGTGTCAGAATCACTACTAATAGTCATAGAGCGAAACTTATAACAAATAAATTCCTCATTATTAACTCCTGTTCTTAATTGTTTAAATAACACAGGCCCTCTAGATGAGACCTTGATTAGTATTGCAATGAATGGGTACAACCAACTTAGTAAAAAAAGTATCACAAAAGTTGAAAATAATAAATCAAACATCCGTTTTAGAAATCTATTTATAAAGTCTGTAAGTGGTTCTTCCCTTAAGGTAATGACAGGTACATCATCAAAAAAATCGATATTTACTCGTTTAAATAAAAATCCACGAAAATCAGGAACAATCTTAAATCTTATAAGATACTTGTCACAAAAATCAACCAGAGCCTTAATCTTTTTAGTATATGTCAATGGCATGGTATAAAAGATCTCATCAATATTATTATGTAATGCAAATGACTCCATCTCCTCTATATCACCTGTAGTAACATTATCATCAGTTTTAAATGAAATTGCTGTATCTGAAAATACACCCATTAATTTAACACCTAATATATCATCTGAATTAAAATAATTATTTAACTGTTTAGCAACCTCTCCCCCTCCAATAATAATTACACGACTATAATTAAAACCTGATTTTCTATATAATTTGATTAATTGTATAGCTAAATATCTCCAAAAAACAATTAAGAAAAAAAGCATACAATAAGTATAATAAAGATGCTCTCGAGAAAAGTTAGAAGCCTTTAAAGAGAAAAGAATTGCGCTAATAATCAATGCATTAAAAGCAAATGCTTTAAAAAGGTTAAAAAGAATCCTATCTAATCTTTTTAACTGTTTCAGTTGATATAATTGTAACATTAATGCCGTCAGAATCCAAATGGCATTATATATAATAATTAGAAATCTATACTTATCTGAGAAGTCTATCGTATCAAATTTCAGAACATATATAATGAGAAATGCAATATTTAAAAAGAAAATATCACCAATGAAATGTATAAACCAAAAATACCTTGAATAACCTTTCATATCAGCAAAAGTAAGAAAAAGCAGCCAACTATTTTATTTAGCAATATAACATGTATACATCTTCTTCACACCTTCTTCAAGAGTAATAGAATGTTTCCATCCTATTTGATGTATTTTAGTAATATCGGTTAATTTTTGCATAGTACCATCAGGTTTTGATACATTAAACCTAAAATCTCCTGTATAACCAATAATATCCCTAATTAAACTAGCTAAATCCATTATAGATATATCATTACCCGTTCCGATGTTAATGTGAGTATTTCGAACTGCTGAATCTTCCTCAATAAAAGTATCATTAAAATTTGTGTTCTCTAATAAAAAAACACAGGCATCTGCCATATCTTCTGACCAAAGAAATTCACGTCTTGGCTTGCCACCACCCCAAATCTCAACCTCTCCTTCTCTTACCCCATATTTTCTAAATGTTGAGATTATATCAGAATCTTTCGAACTATAATCTAATTCATCAATAGGATTTCTATTTAGATCTATTCTAATAGCTTCCCAATTATTATCTTCAAGACACTTTGCTAGGTGGATCTTACGCATCAAAGCTGGTAAAACATGTGATTTTTCTAAATCAAAATTATCATTTGGACCATATAAATTAGTAGGCATGACAGAAATAAAGTTAGTGCCATATTGTAAATTATAACTCTCACACATTTTAATTCCAGCAATTTTAGCGATTGCATAAGGCTCATTTGTATATTCTAATTCTGAAGTAAGCAAGCAACTCTCTTTCATGGGTTGCTGAGCATCTCTAGGGTAAATACAAGTGCTTCCTAAAAATAATAATTTCTTCACACCCGAAACATAAGATTGATGGATAACATTATTTTGTATCATCAAATTTTCATAAATAAAATCAGCACGATAATTATTGTTTGCAATAATGCCTCCAACCTTAGCAGCTGCTAAGATCACATATTCAGGCTCTTCTTTCTCAAAAAATAGCCTAACCTCATTTTGATTTTTCAAATCTAATTCAGCATGAGTGCTAAACACTAAATTAGTGTATCCCTTTGCTAATAGATCCTTCAAAATAGCAGATCCAACAAGACCTTTATGTCCCGCAATATAGATCTTGCTCTCCTTTTTCATCTTATTCAAAATAATTCATAATAGTATATCCACCATCTTTAAGGTACTGATCTTTCGTCATCAATTTTAAATCTGATTTCATCATTTCATTAATTAACTGCTCTAATGTATATTCTGGCACCCATCCTAATTCAGTTTTTGCCTTGCTAGCATCTCCTATCAATAAATCTACTTCCGTAGGTCTAAAATATGTAGGGTCGACTGCAATTACTTCCTTACCTATCTCAAGCTGATAATTAGGATCTACACAAGAAGAGATAACACCTTTTTCTTCTATACCCTTACCTTTAAATATTATCTCAATTCCTACAGAAGCGAAAGCCATCTTTACAAAATCGCGAACAGTGGTGGTCTTTCCAGTAGCAATAACCCAGTCTTCAGGCTTGTCAGCTTGTAAAATCATCCACATCATACGAACATAATCCTTTGCGTGACCCCAATCACGCTGTGCATCTAGATTGCCTAAATATAGTTTTTCTTGTAAACCAAGCACTATCTTTGATGCAGCACGAGTTATTTTACGAGTTACAAATGTCTCCCCCCTTACAGGAGATTCATGATTAAATAGTATCCCATTACAAGCAAAAATATTATATGCTTCACGATAATTTACCGTAATCCAATAAGCATACATTTTGGCGACACCATATGGGCTTCTTGGATAAAAAGGAGTTTTTTCTGATTGGGGAACTTCTCTCGCTTTACCATAAAGCTCAGAGGTTGATGCTTGATATACCTTAGTTTTCTTAGTCAAACCTAGCAGACGAATAGCCTCCAAAATTCTTAATGTTCCTATGCCGTCTGTATTCGCAACATATTCAGGGACTTCAAATGATACATGAACATGACTCATTGCTGCTAAATTATAAATTTCATCAGGCTGAATTTGCTTTATAATTTTTGTTAAATTCATAGAATCTGTCATGTCTCCATAATGCAAAATTAGATTTCTATTTTCTATATGAGGATCCTGATATAAATGCTCTATTCTATCTGTATTAAATGAAGAAGATCTTCGTTTAATCCCATGAACCTCATATCCTTTTTTTAACAGAAGTTCTGCTAAATAAGAGCCATCTTGTCCTGTTATGCCAGTAATAAGAGCTATTTTCTTGTCCATTTAATATATCTTTTTGTTTTTGAAAAAATGTGTTTCTTCCATCCAATCTTTAATCCCTCTTTTAAATCCAAACTTAAAATTAACCTTATTCATTATTCTTTCTGAATCAATATCATTAGAAATAACTAACTTGTTCATTCTTTTCGGATTAAAATCCTTCTTTTTAAAAAGAAAATATAAAATACTAGTAAGAAATAAAATTACAAACCTAGGAATTAATACTCTGGGAAATTTCATATTTCCAATATCTGATGCAACAGCTACAATTTCATTAATTGATTGCGATGGATTATAAGAAATATTATAGGTTTCAGAACACAATGATGTGTCAAGAGAAAGATCATAAATCACTTGTGCCAAATCTTTAACATAAACACAAGCTTTCTTAGTATCTCTTCTTCCAACATATGCAAAGAAATTCTTACTTAAAGAATTGATTAACCTAGTGAAGTTAGCTTTCTCATACATTCCAAAAACCACACCCGGTCTTAAAATGATCAACCTTCGATTTAATGGATCCTCTGCCTGCCATTTTTTATGAATATATTCAGCTGAAAGTTTCGAAATACCATAAGGAATGTCAGGCATAGGCAAAGTGCTTTCAGACTTCTTTGCCTCATACGTGCCATATACTGCAATAGAGCTAGTAAATACTATTGTATTAATGTTCTTCTCTCTGGCAAAATCACATGCGTTTTCTGCTCCTTTTATATTTGTTTCAAAGTAATGTTGATCAGGGTGTCCAGGTGTTTTATGAATAGCTGCTAAATTGATAATTATTGTTTCAGAATTACTTTCTATATCAAACGATATTTTATTTCTAATATCACAATTCTCCCAAAAAACATCCTGTAAGATTGGCTCAACAATATCTGCAACCACAAAAGACTTTCCTTCTTCCTTTAATATCTTTGAAAGATGTGTCCCAACAAATCCACTTCCTCCAAATAAAACAAACTCTTTCATAACTAATTCCAATAATTATTATTCATTGACATCTTCTTATTTAAGACTTTATTTATTCTTGAATTATTCTTTCCTAAATTATATGCTAAAAACTTTAACATAGTTCTAAGCAAAGAATTACAAAACCAAAATAGGCTCCAATTCTTCAATGTGAATTGTAACTCAGAAATTAAGTAATTGAAACCACCTCTTTTAGGTGAACTGAATTCTTCTAGAAGAAAAGGATTCGAAACATGAAAGACGCCAATATCAAAATATCTTCTAAACTCTTCAAAAAGTGAATAGTTATGAGAATGCCTCACAATTGCATCAGAGCAATAGCACGTTTTAAAACCATTTAATATCATTTTAGCTGCTACATACATATCTTCTCCAAAGATAAGAGTTTTCGGAAAACCATTCATTTGATTCAGGATTTGTATATTATAGGATGCGAAAGAGTTAGACATAAAAGCTGTTTTTAAACCTAAGTTAGGGATATTTGAGATTGTATTAATTCGAGATGTTTCCTCATAATTAAAAAATCTTGAATGTTTTGCAATTAGGTTAGCATTGTCATGAGGAACCTGTCTACCACAAACTGCTCCTATCAAATCATCGTCAAATGGTTTAATTATTGAATATAATGAATCTATTGAAGATAATGCTGCATCCTGTGTTAAAAAAATTACATATTTCAAGAAATATTTATCAGACAATATTTTGACACCCATATCCCTTGTAGTCCCATGATCAAATTCTTGCATTGGAATTACTAAAACCTCAATGCCTATATTGGTGACAAATTCAACTGTCTTATCATTAGAAGAAGAATCAATTATTAGAATCTTTCCCACATCATTCTTAGTGGATAAAAGTAATTTAATCAAATTGGGAAATGTGTCGTATGACATCGCATTATAAGTGGGGATAATTATGCCTGTTTCTTTTAATCTTTGCATATATTATATCTTATCGATTGGTAACTAATTTTTTAGTCTGTTCATAAGGCTGAAACCTTCTTATAAAAATTATCCTATTTAAGAAATAAATCATTGGTAATTGGAATATAATTGGTAAAAAAAACCAAAAATTTACAAAAAAGGAAAATAAAGAACAAAAGAAAAAAACAGAATAAATCCCTATATATAAAAAACTATTGGGATGATATTTTATTTTTCTTAAAAAAATTGTAGCGGAAAAAGAAAAAATTATAGCCATTATTACTACCTCAAAAAGGCCAAAATCAGTATAGAGTTCATTTATAGCGGATGAAACAGTAAAGTTTACTTTCTCTAGAAAATTATCATGTTCAAAGTTTAGGCCAAAAAAATTCTTTACTACATTTGGCAGAAGCTCAGAAAAAGAACTCCCATCATAATATGGAGCATCTGTGAAATTTACTGAATTATTTAAATTAACAATATTTGTATAAAAATAGGAATACATCCATATCACTATAGAAGGCAACCAATAATATTTAGCTTTAATCTCAGCAATTTCAAAGATATTAGCCGTCCTAGCATTTCCAGCAACATCAAAAAATAATAATAAAAGACATAAAAGAAAAAAAACTTTGAAATAACTAATATCTTTTCTAACAAAACTATAAACTATAAACATCTCTACTAATAAAGAAATAATATTCTGTCTTGTCATAAATAAAATAAAAACTAATAGAATCAAGGTTGTAATTGCTAAATATTTATACTTTCTTATTGATTCTTTAGTATTAAGAAACAAATAAAAGGCTAGTATTCCTAATGCATTAGAAAATGCATTATAAAATCCATAAATTCCAGAAATTCCAAAATCCATATAACCTGAATTACCAGTTAATATTAAACTAATCAGCGGTATATATCCTGCTAATACAATATTTAATATAGTTAAAAACAAATACACAACAATAATTGAATTAAATATTACAGAATGAACACCAATATTTGAAACTTGAATTCTAGGTTTGTATCTATAAAATATTTGCGCAAGCTTATACCCAAGATAATAAAAAATAACAAATGAAAATATCACAATATATGTATATGTTTCAAGATCCTTATGTAAATTAGATATCTCATATTTTGAGAAAATTAAAGTTAGAACCCAAGGAAGAAGTAATGCCATTAAATGGTTTGTAAGTTTTAACCTACTCTCATACATAAAAATTAAAGTTAATACTGTTGCTAGCGCTAATACCATAAGAATCTTCTTGCTTTTATAAACATAATCTTGAACAAGGAAAGATTCAAGCCCAAATCTTTAGACATAAGTTGATATTTCTTTAAAGAGTTTGTTTTGGTTAATACCCTTAACCAAGAAAAACCTCTTGCTCCTATGTCATTTAAAGAATGTTGTCTATAGAAAATAGTCGTCACATCTAAATACTCGACAATCCCATCTTTTTGCAAAATCTTTAGCAATATCCACCAATCATGCATAATAGCATTTCTACCAATAGGCAACGAAATAACTTTTGCTTGCTTATTTATCATCATAGCACAACCTGTGACACTGTTTTGCACTAAAGAAAGCTCAAATTCTTTTGACCATTCTGGGTTAATCTTTTGATACTTAAAAAATGAGTCTGAAATAAGACTCAAACTTTCATCAACCAGGGTCAAGTCAGAATGAATAAGTACTGGTGTAAACTGATTATCACACTCAATTCCCTTCATTCTATTTACAAAAATTTCAATTCTATCTTCAAACCAAATATCATCTTGGTCACAAAACATAATATAATCATAGTTATGGTCAATATTGTTTAATAAATAAGTAAAGTTCTCTTTTGCACCACCAGCAGAAAAACTATCATCTAATAATTTGATTTTATCTGTATATTGCTTTCTGTATTCTTTAAGGATACTTACTGTATTATCTGTAGAATTATCATCATGCACCCAAAGAACCCAATATTTATAAGTTTGTTTTAAAAGAGAGTCAATTTGTTCATTTAAATATTTCTCACCATTATATGTAGCTAATAGTATATATATCCTTTTATTCATATTTTTTATGTTCTATAGCTTAGTCATTAGATTAAATATAAATATGTGCATATATAAAAATAGAATTAGATATTTTTCATCCAAAATTATATAATTATAACTATTCAAATAAACTATTTATTTGCTTTCTCATATTACAAATCAGAAAAAAATATCTGGATTGGCATTTAATATTATATTGGTTTTTACCTATATATTTATCTGCATTCTTCATACTAGAGATTAATCTTAAGCTCTTATCGTCACTAATATCTTTATTAAGTTTCATTAATATAGAGCGAAATGAATAGTAGTCATCCCAAACAAAAGGAGCTGGATTTAAACTATTTCCTAAGGATTCCAATATAAAACAGTTCTTAAAGAATCTGACATCTAATTCTTTAAAATCCTTGTTTATATTTGAAATTGCAAATGTGAAATCGATAATCTTTAACTTATTGTTTAATACTAAAAAATTATCTAACTTGATATCTCTATGAATAATTCCTAATTTTGATAAATTATTTAAAATTCTATCTATCTCATTTAGATACTGCATATTATTAAGTAGAATACTTTCGTCTAATTCATGAAAATTCAAAAACTCATAGGCTATAAATTGTATCTTACTATCTAAAGAGTAAGTGATAATTTCAACTAAATCATCTTGCATAATCTCTTTACAAATATCATACGCAATCTTATCATTAGTAAGTAAATGTAGCTTTGTGTCAATTTTTACAAAAACTTCTCTCTCCTCATAAACACCTCTAAAATAACAATATCCAGTATGCCAATTTAAAAATTTCCAAAACGTTATACTTTTAATATTATATTTTCTTAATATGATATATATTGGTATTATATATCTCATTGTAAAAAACAGAATTTTCAAATACTTTCTAAACAAAGCGTAATCTTTTTAATATCTTAAATATCACAACCTTCGTTATCAAACGAAGATTTAAATAGCGCTGATATATTTTTCTCCTAATAGAAATTGGGATATATCTCCTTTTATTTATTAAACTATCATTAAAAAAAACACTTAAATCATATGGCTCAACAATTTTATAATTATTCTTAGACATATATAACAATAACATCTCTAATAAACTATTATCATCTAATTTACGAACTGGAAAGTCAACATCTAATTTGCTGGACATAGAAACAAACTTACTAAAGTAATCAACAGACATCTTCTTCTTATGAATTAACGCATGATAAGCAAGTGAATAAAATAAATTAAGATTATCAGCGATATAAAATCCTTTTTCATGCTTAACTTTTGTTTTTAGCAATTCTATTTCCCAATTTTTATCATAATAATTGTCGCCAACATATCTAATGTCAAAATTAATATCGTTACCCTGTATTTTAACCGAATGTTGAACTCGATATGATTTGTTTTTTGTTTTAACAGCATTTAAGATCTCTTTTGCAAACTTCTTGTCTTCAATCAAAATATCAACATCAGGATGTTGTGTTGTTAATTGGTCTTCTAGATGATCAAAATTTCTTAAAACAATATAATTTGAAGTTAAATTTAAGATATTAAACAATTCATCAAAACTATTCCAGCCATTGGCGCCAGCTAAATCATGATTATATTCAATTTTATTTTTATCAAATTTATCTTGTAATAAATAATGATTATAATCTTTTCCAAATAATAATGCCAATTGGAACTTAGTTTCCTCAATATTATCAGTTGCATGAATTTTATGTCCTCCTCCAGTCCATGATCTATAAAGTTGTTTTGCATCAAAAAGATTTACGTTTACATCCCTATCCCCTTTTGAGGTTTTTCGAGTTTCATATATAGGGCTATTATCTTTTACAACAATACAAGAAAAAGCATCATTTCCACAATGTTTTTCTTTATGAGAGTTTTTAGGTAAATTTTCACCATAAAATCTAGAAAGATTTTCTGAGAACTTTTCCTTATTCCAATCTACCTTATATACAGATAATATATCAAATCTCTCTTTAAGGTCTGACATGATATCAGCTTCTTTATTAACTGCTTTACTCCATATTATAAATAGATGAATCTCTTCCATTAAGAAGTTTTCTTATATAATTTATTTATATATACATAATAACTTCTAATCATTAATACAATAAACTTTGAAAACACTAAGGAAATCGCAAAAAGAATCAGGATATCACTTTGTATATCTGAATTTATAGTAAAATAATAATATAGCATTAACATAATTAATGAATGAATTATAAAACCATATATAATACTTAAATTAAACTCTTTTTTAAATCCTCTAGCTAAAAGCAATGGTGCTCCCAGCATAACATATAGAATACTTATTGGAACTATTGGGAGGATAACATAAAATAAATTTTTAAATATGTTGTTAATTTCACCTAATAAAATTATCGAAATTAAATCACTACACAAATACCCCAAAGAAACTACTAATAAAGAAACGGTCATTAAAATTGACAATAATTTAACTAAAAACACAAAATTATATTTTTTAGCTAAATAAGGATATATTGTTTGTACCACTGGGTTAAACAGTGTTAATATGACACTTGCTGCTTTATCTGCTAAATAATAATATGTCACAAAAACTGGAGACAATAAAATGCCAGATAAGAATGTATTAACATTACTATATCCAACAGAAGAAAGTCTAGATAAAAAAAACTGTGAGCTATCTTTAAAATATATTATTAATATTTTAAAAGATTGTATCTGAAATCTTTGATTAAAATCTTTATGCACTATCCATAATGATAATACCCCGCCAATAATAAATCCAAGTCCATTTAGTATAGGCACTAAAATATAATCAGCTTCATTTTGTATAAAAATAAATATAGCTATAGTAAATATCAACTTTGATGTAATATTTACTATAGTAATATATTTCATCTTTTCAAGTCCCTGAAAATACCATATAGGGAAAAGTGCCTGTCCTATTACCCATAAGAAAGTTAAATAATAAAGATCTATATTATTTGAAAAATTCTCAAATGAGAATATAATTATTGATAAAATAGTGAATGAAATTCCAATAAGCATAAACTTTATACTCATTACACTACTAAATATTTCTGTTAATTTTTCTTTATTCTCTCTATTAACAGATATTTCCCTAGTAGCAGAAAGATTAAAGCCATAATCTACAAGTATGTTAAAAAAAATGATAAATGATTGAGCAAACACAACTAATCCAAATTTTTCTGATCCAAGAACTCTGACTAAATAAGGCAATGTAAGAAGGGGCAATATATAAGTAAAGGTTTGGAGGAAGGAGAGGGAAAAAAAATTTGACAGAAGCCTTTTTTTATCTTCTGTATTTGCTATATTTTTTAATTTTTCTATCAATTTAATCAACTAATTCGCTAAATTCAAAATCTATCTCAGTTTCTTTATTTGCAAAAAATCTATATAGCTTATTAAATATTGGCAAATGCTTATTTGTTTTTTCATCTACCAAATTATGAAACATGTCTATTGAATTCAAACCTTCCAATATCACAGAATTTGACTTATAATCAGCACTAAAAAACCCTTTCCCAATTAATAGTCCTAAAGTTCTATTCCTACTCAGATCATTTAATGAGGTCATACATAAATCACCAAAACCACAAGCTAAAAACAAAGTGGCATCAGAGCCCCCAAGCGATTTTAATACAACTCTAATTTCAGAGAAAGCTTTTGTTAAAATCATAAAACGAGTATTTGGGGAATTGTATTTAGCATCTACAACACCAAGAACAAGTGCATAAATATTTTTTAGAACGCTCAAAAGCTCAACTCCCCTAATATCAGTAGTGCAATCAATATGCAATGCCGTATTTTGAACAACTTCTCTTATTATATTATACTGTTCGGTGGTTGTGTAGCCAAGTGTCAGCAAAGTATCTGCATGCTCTATTACCTCAACTGCAAAAGAAGGCCCTTTAAGAGTTACAATATTATTAATACCCAATTCCTTCTGAACACTCTCTACAATGGTTATACCTCCATTAAGCAAACCTTTTGATAAGTTAACTAACAAGACATCCTTATGAAGATAAGATTTTAGAATCCTTAAATTTTCAAGAATTACTTTTGATGGCAATGCTATTAACAGTATCCTTGCATCTGAGATGTCATTTATATCAGAAGTAGCTTGAAGTTGCTTATTCAGTTGCTTATTCGGAAAACAAGATTTGTTTGTATTATGAGAATTAATCTCATCAACTTTATTCTGATTTCTAGAGTATAATAATACCTTGTTAGAAATATTTACAGCAAGTTCATTGGCGATAGATGTGCCAAAAACACCCGCCCCAAGCACAATAATATTCATAAAATCAAAAATAAAACGTTTATACCAATTCTGATGTATACCCAACAATATATTTCAACAAAAGTTCTTTAACAACCTTCTCGTCTTGTTTCTCCCTTGCTGATTTAATTACCTCTATACAATGTATTAAATCATTAGAAGATAATTTCTGTTCTTTAGCCTGCATAATTCTCGGATGCTCTGACTGAATAACATCACTACCGATTAGAAGTTCCTCATACAACTTTTCTCCTGGTCGCAAGCCTGTAAACTGAATTCTAATATCACCATCTGGATTCTCATTGTCAATTGGTTTAAGGCCACTTAAGTGAATCATCTTATATGCCAAATCAATAATTTTTATTGGTTCTCCCATATCCAACACAAAGACATCTCCTCCTTTAGCCATAGCTCCAGATTGTAAGACCAACTCAACTGCCTCTGGAATTGACATAAAATATCTTGTGATATTTCTATGAGTAACGGTTACTGGACCTCCCTCTTTAATTTGTTTTCTAAAAAGCGGCACAACAGAACCTGCAGAATCCAACACATTCCCAAAACGAACCATTGAAAAACAACATTTACTTTGCTCGGAGAAACCTTGTAATATCAATTCTGACATACGCTTAGAAGCTCCCATAACATTA
>CEUA01052702.1_pt1 | contig 31100 bp, 25 predicted proteins | sample 361541 | NCBI WGS metagenome assembly CEUA01 (sample SAMEA2623079, study PRJEB7988) | marine metagenome | isolation source: saline water (ENVO:00002010), including
AAAAAGAATTAAAAAATGTGGGTTTTTTACGAATTAGAATAGACTGGATTGAGAAATGTTTTACTAAAAATGAAGTAGATGAGATTTGGATTACTTTTCCTGATCCTCAACTTAAAAAAAGAAGGGGTACAAAACGATTAACACACCCTAATTTTTTAAAAAGATATTCTAAGATTTTAAAAAAGGGTGCTTGCATTCATTTAAAGACTGACAGCCAATTTCTTCATGGCTTTACTCTTGGGGTGATAGCGGCAGAAGATTATTCTTTGGAAGATAGCACTAATGATTTGTATAATTCTAAGCAAACACGTGAGCATATGGAAATACAAACACATTATGAAAAAGTTTATTTGAGTAAAGGGTTGCCAATTACTTATTTAAGATTTCGAATAACATAAACATTATTTTTTGCATTATCTAAATTGCCTTTTATATTTTTGTTTAATTATTAATCGAGCTATATTGTTCTTTACTATAAAAACATATATCTTTACATTTTAGAAATTAAGAATGAAGCTTACCAAAGAGGTTGTTTTATCTGCCCTGTCTAATACTACATTGCCCAATGAAGGCAAGGATATTGTGGAAAGCGGATGTGTTAAAAACATTCAAATTTTTGGAACAGATGTAGAGCTTGATGTAGAGATAAAAATACCTACATTACAATATAAAAAAGCTGTAGAATTAGCTTGTATTAAAGCTATAAATGAGTATGCATTTGATAAAGCAAAAGTAAAAGTAAATTTTACAGTGAATACTCCAACTAAACCTAATCAAATAAAAGGAGATCCTATCCCTGGTGTAAAAAACATCATTGCAGTGTCTTCTGGAAAGGGAGGCGTTGGCAAATCAACTGTTTCAGCAAATTTTGCTGTTGGTTTGTCCAAGCTAGGCTATAAGGTTGGCGTTATAGATGCGGATATTTATGGGCCATCTATGCATATTATGTTTGGTTTGCAGGGGTCACAACCCACATCTATAGTGGTGGATGGCAAGACAAAAATCAAACCTTTAGAGGCTTATGGTGTTAAGCTGCTTTCTATAGGTTTTTTTGCTCAAAGCCAACAGGCAGTGGTGTGGAGAGGCCCCATGGCTTCTAAAGCATTAAATCAATTACTTTGGGATACTAGTTGGGGGGATTTAGATTATTTGGTTGTGGATTTGCCTCCAGGAACAGGAGATATTCATTTGTCTTTAGTTCAATCTATTCCTGTGACAGGAGCTGTGGTTGTAAGTACCCCTCAAGATATAGCTCTTGCCGATGCTAAGAAAGGGGTGAATATGTTTCAGATGGAAAGCATTGATGTTCCTGTTTTAGGAATAGTGGAAAACATGTCATATTTTACTCCTGAGGAGTTGCCAGATAATAGGTATTATATTTTTGGAAAGCAAGGGGCTAAAGATTTGGCTGATCAAATTGGAGTTGATTTTTTGGGACAAATACCTCTTGTTCAATCGGTGAGAGAAGCCTCAGATGCAGGAAGGCCTGCTGTTTTACAAGAAAAAACTACTATTGCAGTAGAATTAATTTCTATGACAAAGAATATTATTGAATCTATTAACAAAAGAAATATTACCTTAGCACCAACCAAAGCTGTAAGTATAACACATTCCAAAGGGTGTTCAACTAAATAATTATATCATGACATTTGTTTTAGAAGAAAGCATTTTAAAAAAAATTAACGAAGCACTCGAAGAAATCAGACCTTTTTTAGCGGAGGATGGTGGCGATATTGAGTTTGTTGAGCTTACTGACGAATGGCTGCTTAAAGTAAGGTTTATAGGAGCGTGTAGTTCGTGTAGTATTAGTGATATGACCTTAAAAAATGGAGTCGAAACCATCTTGAAAAAAGCCTTACCACAGATTAAACAAGTAGTTGAGGTATAAAGTTGCTTTTGTGTATGAATAGAATAGTTGTTTATTACTCTTATTTAGAATGAGTATAAATATCGTGTTCTAAAAAAAATGTACTGAAAATCGTAATAATTTTAGACAGAAAAATATAATTTTGCTGGCCATAAAATCGAATATGACACTAAGCATTAGCTTTCCTTCAAGGAGAATCTTTTTCTTTATCGCAATCTTCATAAGTTGTCATTTATTGGCAGATGATATTAATAACGGAGAGAAGCTTTTTAAGCAAAACTGTACTGCTTGTCACATGATAGGGGAGGCTAAATTAGTTGGCCCGGGACTTAAAGGAGTAACTGATAAGTATGAAAAAGAATGGTTGATTAAATGGATTAGAAATTCCCAAGAGATGGTTGCTAGCGGCGACGAAAGAGCCGTAAAGATTTTCGAGGAGTATAATAAATCAGTGATGACATCATTTGATTTTTCAGATGAGGAGTTTTCACATTTACTAGCTTATTTGGCTAATCCCCCAGAGCCGGAGATTATCGCTTCTAAAACTCAAAACAATGCAACTAATGAAGGAATGAGATTATCAACTAAACTCATGCTTATTGCTTTAGTTTTAGTTACATTAGTATTCCTGCTTGTTTCACTAAAGAATAATCTTAAATCTGCTTTAGGGCAGGAGACGGAAACAATTCCAGAGACTTTAATAGGTCAATATACTTTGTTTATCTCTAATAACATAAACATTCTTTTTGTATGTTCTATATTTTTAATTGTAGTATTGAAGTTCACATATGATGGATTGATGGGGGTTGGTGTTACTACTAATTATCAACCTACTCAGCCTATAGAGTTTTCTCACAAGATACATGCTGGGGATAATGGAATTGATTGTAATTATTGTCACTCTAGTGCTAGAAACAGTAAGCATTCAGGCATCCCTTCTGCAAATGTATGTATGAATTGCCACACTTATATAAGCGAAGGGACGAATACTGGAACTGCTGAGATTCAAAAGATATATGATGCAATTGGATTTGATCCTGTTACAAGAAATTATATTGATGGGTATGAACAAAAACCAATTGAGTGGGTCAGAATTCATAATCTTCCAGATCATGCTTATTTTAATCACTCACAGCATGTTGTAGCTGGAGGGCTTGAATGTCAGGAGTGTCATGGGCCAGTAGAAGAGATGGATGTTTTATACCAATATTCAGAATTAACGATGGGTTGGTGTATTGATTGTCATAGAGAAACAGAGGTTAAAATGGAGGGGAATAATTATTATACACATTTACATGAGCAACTTAAAGAAAAGTATAAGGGCGAAAAAATAACAGTTGATAAAATGGGAGGTTTAGAGTGCGCTAAATGTCATTATTAATAATTTGAATAGATGAAAAATAACAAAAAATATTGGAAAGACATATCGCAATTAAGGGATGATCCTAATACTGAAAAATTAGCTCACAATGAATTTCCTGAACAATTACCTCTTGATGAATTTCTCTCAGAAGATCTATCTGCAACATCAACTTCTAGAAGAGATTTCTTAAAATTTTTAGGATTTTCTACTGCAGCAGCTACCTTAGCTTCTTGTGAAACTCCAATTGTTAAGTCAATCCCTTACGTTGTTAAACCTGATGAAATCACGCCAGGTGTTGCAAACCATTATGCTACTTCAATTTATGATGGAAGAGATTATGCCAGTATTTTAGTTAAAAATAGAGAAGGTAGACCGATAAAAATAGAAAATAATAATACTTGCACTAATGCTAGAGTTCAGGCATCAGTATTGTCATTATATGATTCAGCGAGACTTAAGAATCCATTGAAAAATGGCGTTGGAATAGAATGGTCATTATTAGATGTTGAGATTAAGGAGCGTCTTTCTAATATAAAAAGTAAAAAGATTGTGTTATTAACCGCAACTATTATAAGCCCTTCAATTAAGAGTCTGTTTGATAAATTTTCTAAAAGATATAATAATGTTGAACATATTATGTATGATGCTATTCCTTATGATGGCATCTTAAATGCAAATATGAAATCTTTTGGCCTTAGAGCAATACCAAATTATCACTTTAATAAAGCAAATGTGATTGTGTCATTTGGGGCTGACTTTATAGGTAATTGGTTGAATAATGATTATTCGACTGATTATATAAAAGGTAGGAATCCAAAGGATGGTAGAATGTCTAAGCATTATCAGATAGAGTCAAATCTATCTTTATCTGGTTCTAATGCAGACAAGCGTATTCCTATCAAACCTTCTGAACAAAAAGTATTGTTGTCTGATTTATATCTTTCGTTATCTAAAGGAAAAGGCCCAACGGATCCACGTTTGTTTGAGATAGTGGAAAATTTGCAAAACAATAAAACAAATTCTATTATTGTATGTGATAGTAATGATACTAATACTCAATTAATAGTTAATAGTATAAACTCGTTGTTAAATAACTATGATAACACGATTTCTTTAAAAGAGCCATCATATATCAAACAGGGAGATAGTGATAAAGTAAATAATTTAATTCAAGAGATGCAAAATGGTGATGTAGGTGCTTTAATAACATATAAAGTTAATCCATCATACAATTTGTATAATGCTAAAGAATTTAATCAAGCATTATCAGAAGTTGATGTGACAATATCAACTTCATCATATAATGATGAAACAGCTTCTTTAATGCAGTATGTTTGTCCAGAACATCATAATTTAGAGAGTTGGGGAGATCTTCACCCCTCTCATAATGTTTATACATTGATGCAGCCTACTATTGCCCCATTATTTAATACTAGGCAGTTTGAAGAAACGATATTAAACTGGCTGGATCAATCTGATTATCATGCATATTTGTCTGATTTTTGGAGAAGTAAGGGGATTAATTGGGAACAGGCTGTACATGATGGATTCTTCAATTATAATGATGAAGAACCAAATGTTACATCAATTAAACCATTAAATCCGGATTTGTTATCCTTTGAAGGATTTAACAAAGAAATCGAGTTAGTAATATATGAAAAGACAGGAATAGGAGATGGGACTCAAGCTAACAATCCGTGGCTTCAAGAATTCCCCGATCCAATTTCTAGGGCATGCTGGGATAACTATATGACTGTTTCAGCTAGTACAGCAAGAGACCTTGATTTAAAGAATTGGAATGTTTCAAATGGCGCATTGAATGGTAGCTTGGTAAATATTAAGGCTGGCAACAAGATTATTCAGAATGTGCCTGTAATGATTCAGCCTGGACAGGCAAATAATACTATTGGCTTAGCCGTAGGATATGGCAGAACAAAATCTGGGAAAGCAGCAAATAATGTTGGTTTTAATGCCTTTCCATTATTGAATTCGAAGACACTTTCTATTCAAAAAGTTGAAGGAGAACATGAGTTTGCATCTATACAGCTGCATCACACCATGATGGGTAGAGATATGGTTAAGGAGACAACATTGTCGGATTATATAAAAGACCCTTCTTCAGGAAATGATAGAACAACATATCCAACATTTAAAGGGGATTTACCTTCTGATAAGCTTAGTCTTTATGACGAACATGATTTAGCAACAGGTCATTTTTGGAATTTATCAATTGATTTGACAGCATGTACTGGATGTGGCGAATGTGTTATTTCATGTCAAGCGGAAAATAATATTCCAGTTGTTGGTAAAGAAGAAATAAGGAAAAGTCGTGATATGCATTGGATGAGAATTGATAGATATTATTCATCTGACATGAATAAGGAGGTAGCAAAAGCAAATGATGTTTCTACAATTGACATGTATAAAGAGATGGAGGAGCCTTCAGAAAACCCAGAGGTTGTTTTCCAACCAGTTATGTGTCAGCACTGTAATAACGCCCCATGTGAGAATGTTTGTCCTGTAGCCGCTACAACACATAGTAATGAGGGGCTTAATCAGATGACATATAACAGATGTGTTGGGACACGATATTGCGCTAATAATTGTCCTTATAAGGTTAGGCGTTTTAATTGGTTTCAATATTCAGATAATGATAAGTTTGATTTTAACATGAATGATGATTATGGGAAGATGGTATTGAATCCTGATGTGGTTGTAAGATCAAGAGGTGTGATTGAGAAGTGTAGTATGTGCATACAAAAGATTCAAGAGCTTAAATTAACAGCAAAGAAAGAAGGGCGACCTATTTTGGATGAAGAAGCACAGACTGTTTGCGCCTCTTCATGTTCAACTAATGCAATAGTATTTGGAGATGCAAACAATACAGACAGTGAGGTCTCTAAGCTTAAAAAAGATGAGAGAGCATATGATCTTTTAGACCATTTAAATGTAAACCCATCTGTTTTTTATCAAACTAAAGTAAGAAATAAATCATAATGCACAAAGAATCAAAAATAAGAGACCCCTTAATTCTTGGCAATAAGACCTACCATGATATAACAAGAGATATCGCTAGACCTGTTGAGGGTAAAGCAAATAAATATTGGTGGATTTTGTTTTCGCTATCAGCTGCTTTAATGTTATGGGGTTTTGCTTGCATGGCTTATACTATTGGTACAGGAATTGGAGCCTGGGGTTTAAATAAGACTATTGATTGGGCTTGGGATATCACAAATTTTGTTTGGTGGATTGGAATAGGTCATGCCGGCACCTTAATTTCTGCAGTGTTATTACTTTTTAGACAAAAGTGGAGAATGGCAATTAATCGATCAGCAGAAGCAATGACTATTTTTGGGGTTGCTCAAGCTGGTTTATTCCCTCTTATTCATATGGGAAGACCATGGTTAGCATATTGGGTATTTCCAATACCAAATCAGTTTGGGTCACTTTGGGTTAATTTTAATTCACCTTTACTTTGGGATGTATTTGCAATTTCTACTTATTTGACTGTTTCTGTTGTATTTTGGTATATTGGACTAATTCCTGATTTTGCTATGATTCGAGATAGGCTTAGCGAAAAGATTTCTCCAATGAGGAAGAAGCTTTACACATTAATGGCATTTGGATGGAGTGGAAGGGCAAAGCATTGGCAGCGATTTGAAGAAGTTTCTTTGGTTTTGGCAGGACTTGCTACACCACTTGTATTCTCAGTACACTCTATTGTAAGTATGGATTTTGCCACATCAGTTATACCAGGATGGCACACAACTATTTTTCCTCCATATTTTGTTTTAGGAGCACTTTTTTCTGGTTTTGCTATGGTAGAGACATTATTAATTATAATGCGAAAGGTTGTAAATATGGAGGCTTATATTACTATTAAGCATATAGAATATATGAATGTAATAATTCTTTTCACAGGTTCTTTAGTGGGAGTTGCTTATATTACAGAGCTTTTTATGGCATGGTATTCTGGTGTTGAATTTGAACAATATGCCTTTTTAAATAGAGCAACAGGACCATATTGGTGGGCATACGCTAGCATGATGACTTGCAATGTAGTAATACCACAACTTTATTGGATATATAAAATAAGAACATCATTTGTTGCAACATTTATCCTGTCTATATTTGTTAATATTGGAATGTGGTTTGAGCGGTTTGTTATTATTGTAACCTCACTCCATAGAGATTTTCTTCCCTCTTCGTGGACTATGTTCTCTCCTACATTTATCGATATTGGAATTTTTCTGGGAACGATAGGCTTCTTTTTTGTATTGTTCTTATTATACGCTAGAGCATTTCCAGTAGTTGCACAGGCTGAATTGAAAAGTATTCTTAAATCATCAGGTTCTGAATATAAAAAGTGAAAATGAAAAACAAAATTATACATGCTATCTTTGATGATGAACAAGATGTTTTAAGTGTTGTCAAAGATTTAAGAGCTAAAAAAATTATAGTTAATGAGGTGTATAGCCCATTTCCTATACATGGTTTGGACGCTGTTTTAGGATTAAAAGAAACGAGGATGGCAATTACAGCTTTTATTTATGGATGCATTGGATTGACATTTGGAGCGGTATTAATTTATTATGTTATGATTGCTGGAGTTGGCAAAAGCTGGCCAATGAATATAGGGGGAAAGCCTAATTTTACTTTTTATCATAATTTACCATCTTTTGTCCCAATTATGTTTGAGTGTACTGTACTTTTTGCAGGTCATTTAATGTCGCTTACATATCTTTTTAGAAATAAATTATACCCAGGAGCTAAGACTACAAGTCCTGACCCTAGAACAACAGATGATAAATTCTTAGTTGAGGTACTATATACTGATAATAAAGACAACATTGTTACGATCCTTAAGAAATCTAATGTTACTGAAATAAATGAGAAAGATGAAGTATAAATTTATTATAATTTGCGGCATATATATGTTGGTTGTTTCTTGTGGGAATAATGGAAGAGGATACGAGTATATGCCAAATATGTATCGCTCTCCTTCACTAGAAACATATGGAAAGAATACAGTGTTTAAGGATAGTCTTAATGCTAGAAAACCAGTTAAAGGGACTATTGCAAGAGGTTATTTAAAAACATTTAATTATGGCGCTAGTTTAGATGATTATTTATTGGCAGGTAATGAGGCTATAAATCCGTTAGAAAATAATAAGGACAATATTGAGGAGGGGAAGGCGCTTTATGCTATGTTTTGTAATCATTGTCATGGCCCTAATGGTGCTGGCGGGGGGTCGATAACCCACCCTATTTATTCTGCCGTTCCACATTATAATGATAATAAACAAATTAGAAGGTCAGGGGCCACTATGAGTGAATTAACTGAAGGACATTTATTCCATGCTATAACATACGGATTAAATGCAATGGGACCACACGCTTCGCAGCTCACAGAGACCGAAAGATGGAAAATAGTTTTGTATGTACAGGAACTTCAAAAGAAATCAGATTAGAAAATGTATAAATTAGATAAAAATATAGATAGGGCTTCAATAGTTATGATTCTAGTTGGGATTATATCTTGTATTCTTGCATTCTGGACAGATAGACATGGTGACCATCCTTTTGCTCATGCATGGACCAATATTTTATTCAACAATTATTTCTTTTTAGGGATTTCTTTGTTTGCCGTATTCTTTGTTGCTTTACAATATGTAGCAGAAGCAGGGTGGTCAATTGTTCTTAAAAGAGTCCCCGAAGCTATTATGACTTTCTTGCCTTATACTGCAGCAATTATGTTATTTATTGTTGTTACAGCTGTTTTGCATTTTGGAGGAAACCATATTTACCATTGGTTAGAGCCTGGTATTATGACTGAAGGGTCTCCTAATTATGATAAAATCATTGCAGGAAAGGAACCTTATCTAAATGCTACGTTTTTTCTTATTAGGTCATTTTTATATGTTATTATATGGGTGTATTGTGCTAGAAGATTACGTCAAATATCTTTAGAGGGAGATCTTGAAGGAGATATTGGTGAGAAATCTTATTGGAAAGGGCTGAGAGTATCAGGATGGTTTATTGTACTTTTTGCAGTTACTTCATCAACAGCTGCTTGGGATTGGATTATGTCAATAGATACGCATTGGTTTAGCACTTTATTTGGGTGGTATATATTTAGTGAGTGGGCTACAATAGGTTTTGCTAGTATTTTATTATTAGCTCTTTTATTAAATAAGCAAGGTTATTTAAAACATCTAAATGACAGTCATATACATGATTTAGGAAAATTTCTTTTTGCATTTTCTATTGTATGGACATATATGTGGTTTTCTCAGTTTATGTTGATATGGTATGCAAATATTCCAGAAGAGGTGATATATCATATGGAAAGAATAGAGCTATCTAATTATAGATTCCTTTTTTGGTTTAGTTTAGCTATTAACTTTATTATCCCGGCTCTTTTTCTGATGAGTAGAGATGCAAAAAGAAATAAGAATAGGTTGATTTTTGTTTGCATTGTAGTTTTAATAGGTCATTGGATTAATTCCTATTTATTATTTGCTCCTGGAACATTGCATGATCATGGCCATCTAGGTGTTCTTGAGATAGGTTTGGGAATAGGTTTCCTTGGATTATTTGTTAAAGTCGTTTTAAATAGTCTTAGTAAAAGAGATGTTGAGTTAAAGCACCATCCATTTTTAGAAGAAAGTAAAAACTTACACACATAAATTGTATTGTTAATATATTTTAAAGGGTCAAATTAATTTGACCCTTTTTTTATGCTTATTTTTGTTGCGGTATGGATCTAGATTACGAAATAGATGGCAAGGGCTCAAATGAGGAATTTGAGATAGAAAAAGTCTTACGACCAAAATTATTTGCTGATTTTGAAGGACAAGATAAAATAGTTGATAATCTTAAAGTTTTTATTGAAGCGGCGAAACAAAGAGAAGATGCTTTAGACCATGTTTTATTACATGGACCTCCAGGTTTAGGAAAAACTACATTAGCTAACATTATTACAAATGAACTTGGTGTAAATATTAAGACAACTTCTGGGCCAGTGCTTGATAAGCCTGGAGATTTAGCAGGATTACTTACAAACTTGGAAGAAAGAGATGTCCTCTTTATCGATGAGATTCATAGGTTGAATCCAGTAGTAGAAGAGTATCTATATTCAGCTATGGAGGATTATCAAATTGATATTATGATTGAGTCAGGGCCAAATGCAAGATCAGTACAAATTAAAATTAATCCTTTTACTTTAATTGGAGCTACCACTCGTTCAGGTTTACTTACAGCTCCATTAAGAGCGCGTTTTGGTATTAACTCAAGGCTTGAATATTATAAGCTAGATTTATTATCAAAAATTGTAAACCGATCTTCTTCTATTTTAGATATTAGTATTTCCAAAGAAGCAGCTTCGGAAATTGCAAGAAGAAGTAGGGGGACTCCTAGAATCGCAAATGCATTGCTAAGGAGGGTAAGAGATTTTGCACAGATAAAAGGGGATGGTAATATTGATATAAAGATAACACAATATGCATTAAATGCATTAAATGTTGATGAACATGGTTTAGATGAAATGGATAATAGAATTTTATCTACTATTATTGATAAGTTTAAAGGAGGTCCTGTTGGATTAACAACCATTGCAACTGCAGTTGGAGAGCAAGCAGGAACTATAGAGGAGGTATATGAGCCTTTTTTAATAATGGAGGGTTATTTAATGAGAACGCCAAGAGGTAGACAGGCTACTGAAATTGCATTTAATCACCTAGGTAAAGTAAAGCCTGCTGATCAAGGAAATCTATTTTAAGATATTTGATCAAAAACTTTAAGTGTAATGTTTTTGTATTGTACAAATGTACTAAGCGCCCATATTTTTAGCGCCAATCCTTCTTGTTTATTCAACCATCCTATACTTTTTATAAGTTCTTTCTTGAAAAGCTTTTTGTCAAAGCTAACCTTATTAAGTATTTTTTTACTGAATTCTAACATGCTTTTATTATTATATCTATAATAACATAAAACATATAATTTTATTGTGATTCGTTCCAGCTATATGATTTGTTTTTTAATCCCGAGAGTGTTAATACTCTATCAATTACTGTCGCAGCTAATTCTTCAAAGGTCTTAGGGTTACTATAGAAAGAGGGGGTAGCTGGACATATAATGCCGCCAGATTCCGTAATTAATCTCATATTATTAATGTGAATTAGACTCAAAGGAGTTTCTCTTGCTACAATAATTAGTTTTCTTCTTTCTTTTAAAATTACATCTGCCGCTCTTGTTATTAAATCATTAGAAATTCCATGAGCAATTCTGCCCATTGTACCCATTGATGAAGGGCATATGATCATTGTATTATAATTTGCAGAACCACTAGCAAAGGGAGCCATAAAATCCATTTTACCATAAAATTTAAATGGGTATTTTTTGTAATTAGTATTTCCTAATTCTTTTTCCCATACAAATTTAGCATTGTCAGACATTATAACTCCAACTTGTTCTATTTGTGAGTCTAATGTTGTTAATTTTTCAAATAAGACTTTTGCATATATTGCACCGCTCGCTCCTGTAACACCGATTATTATTTTGTGTTTATTATTCATTAGAAATTGTAATGTAAGGCAAAACTTAATACTGAATTGTATTTGCCCTTAGTTAGATTGTTATAATAAAGAATCCCATCATAGTCTTCAAATCCTATAGGAAATATTGAGTTTGAAATCCTTGTATTTAGGCTGATATGTTCAGAATAAGTATAACTAATTCCAATTAGCAAACCTGTGTCATAATTGATGAATGGATTCTTTATACTAGGAATTCTTCCAAATAAGTCATTATAATAACCATCAATTAAATACGCCCCATATATCCCCCCTTCTAGTTTTAAATTATTGTTTTGCTGGTATTGGATAAATACTGGTATTTCTATATATGAAAGAGAAATATCAGCAACGCCTACATTTTGATGATTATAATTTTTCATCTCAGGGTTATTACTGCCTTTCTGAATATATGTCATTTCCATTTGAAACCCAAAAACATTTGATATTTTTCTATTAGCAAAAACACCAACTAGCATGCCTGCTTTATTAAAGCCTGCTAAATTATCTCCTCCAACTTGTGAGGAACTTATACCTAATATAAGTCCTCCTCCGAAATTTTGCCCCTGAATATTAAATGTACAGAGTCCACAAAGAAGCAATATAACAAACTGCTTGAGCATATTTATCTTACACTAATCCCAACTCCTAAAGTGGCAGTTGGATATTCTGAGAATGTATAATTAGCTTGTAGGGCTAGTATTGCAATATTAAATCTAAAGCCAATATTTGTTCTAAGATCATTTTTTGTTTCAAATTCAAATTTAGTTAAAGCTTCAACAGGTATATAAGCTGTTACTCCATTAGCTGCATTAGTTATACTATACTTGTCTTCAACATAGAATGAAGTTGTACTAGAGTTATACCCAATTCCAATGTAAGGGGTAAACATGAGTAGTTTTTTTGATAGAACCAAGTTAATTGTTGTTGCATTTATATCTAGTTCTGCCTCAGCCTCATTAACCCAATTGTTAGCATCTATAAGGGGAATTCTTGATGTTATTTTTGTATATCCTGCTTGTATTGATAGATCTATAGGGATTTTATCTACAATAGGTAACCATTGTAATAGATCATGTTTTATTCCAGCTCCTATTACTCCGACCTCTCCTTTATTATCTCCAATTGTAATTTCTGGTATATATCTTAAATTCATTTCTGTTCCTTTAATAAGGCCAATGCCTGCTTGTAACATTGGTAGAGGTAAAATTGGGATGTCTAATCCTGAAGGTAATTTAATGGTACTGGTTGTACCATCAATTTCTACTTCCATTTCAACACCTTCAGTGTTACCTAATATTGTAGAAGAGTTTGTGTTCCCCTGTAAGACATTTCCTGATTCAATGTTTGTAACTGGAAAGCTTTTAACATTACTATTTATTAAGACTAAGTTTGCTGTTACAGTAATATCAAATCCTCCTAATTTATGTGGCTTTGCGGTATTATACCAGCCATTATTCAATCCAGCCCCGACACTGTTGCCAAACGGAGATATATAGCCTTCAATTAAACCTCTAGCTTTATTAACATCAAGAGTAATATTAGTGTTCTGGGCCTTTGATATATAGCTAATAGAGAGTGCAATATAGAGGAATAATATTTTTTTCATATTTAATTAATTTTATTGTAGTGTTGTAAATATATATATAATAAACTAAACTTAGCTTTCCATTTCAACCTCTTCTACTTGTACAATTTCTTTTGTGATTGTATTGTAGATATATGCAATTACTGAAATATTATTAGCATTCCAGTTTCCTGCATTTCCATTGCCTAATTCAGCAGTATTATTGGAATAATCAATGTTATATTGTTCTAGTTCAGATAGGTTTATTTGAAAGGTTTTTTCTATAATTTCTCCCACTTCAAAATTCTGCTGCATAGATAATTCATCATCATATATTACCGTTTTTAAAACATGATTGTGTTCGTAATCTTCAATATTATCCTGTCCATCTTTTTGCCAATTAATCACATTGTTTTCTGTTAAACATACAACTAGGTTGTAATTATTTTCAAGAGAGTTCTCTACACTTGAAAATATTGTGATGGCATTTGTGTCAGCAGTTATTGATATTTTAAAATCAACTTCTTTTTTTAACTCATTTGCAACTTTGGCAGCCCATTCATCTTTTCCTAGTCTATGGGTTTCGTTTTGGAAACCAATACGATTAATCATACCCTTTGGTAGTCCAGCATTAGACATCCCATAAAAAGAATCCCAGTTGTCCCCCCAATTTGTTCTAAAATCATATTGAAAACTTGGAGCTTGACTTTCTGAGTATGGTCTTGCAAATGATTTGCTCACATGTATTGCCATTCCTATTATTTGATCTCCATAAATATCGTGTATTGCTTCTAGCTCTCTCGCAGCATCAGGGCAGTTAGGACAAAGGTGTCCAGTAAAATCTTCTAAAAGCACTTTTTTTTCTGGATTTACGTACGATTGTGAATCTGTAATATACGGTCCTTCAACAACATCACATGATATGATTGAAAAAAATATACTGAGTAATGTGATGTGTTTTTTCATTTTAAAAACTTGATGATATATTTATACTAAAGCCATTTGATGATGGGACAAGCTTGCAAACTCCCCCAACACAAAATATCCCTTCTCTTTTTTTCCCATATCCAATTTCAAATCGGTTTGCTCCTTTTATAAAACCAGCTGAAAAATTTACATAATGTAGTTGCTTCTCTGTTATTTCATTTCCATAATTGTACATATCTTGTATTGTAAAAAACCAATGAGGTGAGATTGTATATTCTAGTAGCCCCATAGCCCAATTCCCTTCAGCAGGTTCCTCCATTCCATTTTCATACGCCCCCCCATGACCTGAGTAATCTTCAAGTTGACTAGATATTAACGTTTGTAATTCCATTCTTAAAGAATGGCCAGACTTAATTTTATAACTTAAATCTGCAATTATAATGGTTGAATTCAGAATTCCATAATCTCCTGGAACATGTCCCTCTAGAAAATCTTTGTTATATATTTGATTGGCTATAACAAAGTTTAGTTTCGTTTTTTTAGTTAGTTTTTTATTTATTGATAAATTAAGGTCACTAAAATATAATTCTTCATTAATACTAATAAATTTTGGAGTATGCTCAGTATTATCATTTAAAAATGAATTACCTCCATCTAAGCCATTTATTCTTGAATAATTAAGGGCAATTTTTGTCCCATATTTCCCTCCAAGCAAGCTTCTTTTTTGTAATTTATAAAAAACATCAAATTGGACCCCAAATTCCCCATCTGCTTGCGTAGCACATGGATAAAGTGCTAATAAAGCATAAGTATGTGGCTTGCTTAGAGTGGGTATATAATTGATTAAATAAGCCCTTCCATCTCTATCTCTATCTGATTTAAAGGTCATATTATCGGTCCTATGCATCTCTGCTATAATACCAAATCCTTTTTTTGAAAAGGTGATATTTTGAGTGAAGGCATTTCCGCTTGCATAATTCATTTTACTTGCGGTCAGAATATTTGCCGGATCATTAATCTTATAAGCATATTCCCCATAATAGTTCCAGCCTCCATGATTTAAATTCAATCTTCCAGCATATGCACTAACATTCTGGGGTATTTTAAAGACAAGATTACTTCTTTCTTGGTATCTACTAATAAAACTTCCACCAAAAATCAATTTTGTTCTAGAGTTATAATGCAATAATTCATTGATATTGATTTCTCCATCTGCCCCTCTAAAAATACCATCTGCATAAGTAAAATGAGTTCTGCTTTTTCCAATAAATGTTTTTAAATACATACCTTTAATCGGATTGTATTTTAATCGAAATCCATCCATAGCATTGTCAATGCCAAGGCCTTTTTCTTCATATGATCTAAAAATAAGGCCACTTCCTAATTGCTCATAATAATTTCCGGCTGTAACTTCTAGACCATTAACACTATATTTTGCATATCTATACGCTATACCATTCCCCTTAAATTCAGGATCATAATCTGCTAATGCATTTAGATAACTTTCATACCGTAATCCAGTTGAGAAATTGCCTTTTGTATAATTTAAATTTAAGTACGCATTATTAAGGATTATTTCATCGGCTTCCTGAGCTCCAATTTGTAAATCTTCTTGATAAGACTGTAAGCTGAGATTAAAGTCCCCGTGAATTTCTCCTGAATTTTGTGAAAATCCTAAGAAAGAAAAGCTAGTTATAATGACAATTAAGAATTTGCTTTTTTGCATATATTATTTTGCTAATTTCTTGATTTCTTTTAGTAGTTCTATTTCATCTCCATCAACATAGCCTTTGTGTTGCCAAACGATATCATTTTTTCCGTTTAGCAAAAAAGTATGAGGGACTGTTGATACGCCCATTGCTCTTTTTAAGTCACTGTTTGGATCTAAGTATATTTCATAATCCCAGTCAGACGCATTTACAAAAGGGGCTACTTTTGCCATTGATCTTGTGTCGTCAATAGAGATTGCCACTAGTTTTACTCCTGTTTCATCTTGCCAGTCTTCATATACTTCTGCAATATTATTTAGTTCTTTTTTACATGGTTTACACCAAGTAGCCCAAAAGGAAATTATAGTTGGACTGCCATTATTTTCAATTTTATTAATATTAAAATTACTTCCGTCTAATGTCTTTACTTCTATACTCGGTAAAGTTCTAGTTTGTGCAAAGCAAACGGTTGCGCACAGTATCACAGTTAGGAAGCTAAAATATCTTTTCTTTTTCATGATGTTTTTATTTTATTGCTACAAATATAGTTTAAATATTCTACTGCTAAATTTTTGTTAGTTTGTTAATTTTTAAATAAAAAACCCTGGCTATTTAGCCAGGGTTTAAATTTCTATATTGTATAAAAACTATTTAGTAATAGTAATCTTCTCAGTATATGTTCCTCTTTTAGTAACAACATTTAGTGTGTAAATTCCATTAGCCAATGAAGCGATATTAATGTTTTTAGTATTTCCAGCAGATATAACTAGCTTCCCAAAAATATCAAAAAGATCTACTGTCTCAAAATCTCCCTCAATATTTAGTATGTCTTTTGCTGGATTAGGGTAAATAGATAGGCTTGAGGACAAGTTATTTGTGTTTGCTATAACGGCGTCTCCTGTTTTGAAAGCACCCCCATCTTCATCATCAAATTGCCCTCCTGAAGCAAGAATCGTTCCATTTCCATCAGTTACAGTAAAAGATCCAACACCATATCCTGCATCTATTCCATCCCCATAAGAATCATAAATTGTAAATGTATGACATGTATTAGCAACTAAAGTTCCAGAAACAGGAGTTTCAGTAGTTGTACCTGCTGCCCCTAAATTAGCGTAGGGACCTCCAGATAGTATCGTCATTCCATTATTATCTTTTATATCCCATGTTGTTTCAGAACCATATGCATCTGTTACAATTTGCACGGTTACATCTGTATGCGTGTTTTGAGTTGCAAGAGTAACATTAAATGATACTGCTGGGTTATTTGCTTGATTGCCGTCAACCCCTCCGTTTGGTGAGGAAACAGTAATGCTAACAGCATCTCCATTTGTTAGGCCAGTTAATGCATTAAGTGTAATAAGCTCCGTATCATAGGTTGACAAATTACCTGTCCATGGTGTTGTAGAGGCTGCGGCTCCATTAACAGAAACATCAATAGTTAGCGAAGTAAGAGCAGTCAAACCATAATTTTGTATCATAATTTCTGGGATTAAATCCCCTTCACAGGTTAATGTTTCCCCAGAATAACCAAATGTTCTTGCATCATTGTTTTCTGAAGCAGGAGCTGGACATACATTAATCTGAGAGTAAGGATCATTCGATTGTCCAACTTCAGTAGTTAGCCTATCTGCACAAACCATGTATATGGTTGGCCAGTATCCAATACTATAATCTGCAGTGACATCATCATTATTTACAGTTCCATCAGTACAAATAATTGGATAAAGAGTTCCTGTAATCCAATCCCCTTGAGTATTTCCACCAGTACCTCCTAAGTTTGCGACTGTATTTTCATCCCCTTCAATCATAAATACCATTACGTCGTCAGTTGTATTTGCACTCACATTTGGATATCCAGCTGGCCCATGATTTTCATAAAGATGTTCTAGCGTTCCTGCTGTATGATAACTCCAACACGGAGGACACCATACTGCTGAAAAATCTAGAAATACAGTATATCCATCATTAAGTAAGTCATAAAGATTGTGAGTAGTTCCATTAAGGTCTGTCAATGTAAAGTCAGGGGCTACAGAACCATCTGGCAATTGTGCTTGTGAATTATTTAGTGCGAATAAAGTAACAAAAGTAATTAGTAAGATTTTTTTCATGATTTTTTTGTTTTAAATTAATTCTACAAATATAATATAATTTCTTTAGTTTTTATTAATAAGGGAGCTTAAGAATTCTTTTATTTAAAGTATTGATTTTATACGATGATAATTTTTTATATTTGCGAAAACATATACAACGTATGAAAAAAATAATTTTATTAACGACGGTGGTTTTTACAGTATTGAATATCTATTCACAAAGCCTAACGGTTACTGGATTAAATTCAATTATGTATAATGACACTAATAGTTTAGGTTTTGATACTTTAAATCCTTGCCTTCAGACCTCAGCGTATTTAACCGTTAAAAATACTTCGATTAAAGATCATGATATATTATGTGAAAAAAATATACTTTTTCAGTCTTTAGGTGCTGAAAACACATTTTGTTGGGGTGGGAATTGTTATGGAGTAGGGACAATGATTTCATCATCATTTTTAACTATACCTGCTGGAGGGTCAGAGGACATCTCATTTGGCGGTTATTTTGATGCGTATTGTGAAGATGCTCATGCAACAATAGAATATTGTTTTTTCCCTGATGTAGACACTTTGGATAGAAGCTGTATATATATTACCTATCATGATGCAGCAACATTTCTTGTAGAGCAGACCCCTCTAGTGATGACTGAATTTTATCCTAATCCATCGCAAGGGATAGTTAATTTCAATTACTATTTAGATGCTTCTTCAACCTTAATAATTATGGACATTTTGGGAAATAATTTGAAAAAGATGGATCTAAAACAAAATGGAATTTACACTTTAGACGTAGCTAATCTAGCAGAAGGTATTTATTTTGCCAATTTGATTCTTGGTAATGAAGTATTATCTGTAAAAAAGCTTATTGTCAAGTAGGGGCCTCTCATTAAATTAAATAGGCCATGTAATCTTTTGCATGGCTTTTTTTTAAAATAGTGCTACATAGGATCAAATGATTAAATTTGCCTGTTTTATAACCTTAAAAAAATAAAAATAGTGATAACACACATACATGGAAAATTAGTAGAAAAAACTCCGACATATGTAGTTGTAGATGTGAGTGGTGTTGGATATAAAATTAAAATATCATTACAGACTTTTTCTCAGATTGAAGGAGAGTTGTGTAAACTGTATACTCATCTTTCTATAAAGGAAGATTCTCATACATTATTCGGTTTTTTTGAAGAAAGTGAGCGTCATTTATTTAGGAGTTTAATTTCAGTTTCAGGAGTAGGCCCTAGTACCGCGCAAGTTATTTTATCTACTTATTCTCCTGATGAAATAATAAGTTATATTGCTACAGCAGACGTGAAAATGATACAAAGCGTTAAGGGTATTGGAGGAAAAACAGCACAAAGAATAATTATTGACCTTAAAGATAAATTAGCCAAAGGGATCCCTACTTCTGAATTATTGCTTGATAAAACAGACAATACAATTAAAGAAGAGGCGTTATCTGCATTACTAGCTTTAGGTTTTGCTAAGAAAGCAGCAGAAAGTAAACTTGAAAAAGTGTTTAGGTTAAACCCTGAAATTACTAGTGTTGAGCAATTAGTTAAAACTGCATTGAGTCAGATGTAACTAGATGTGGAAATTGAAAAAAGGAATAATTAATAAAATATCATTTTTAGTTTTTACACTATTTTTTAGTGTACAATTGTTCGGGCAGTCATCTTACGATTCTACTCTGACATTTCCTTTTTATCAATCACAGAATGGAGGAGTCTTTATGAATACCCCTTCTAATTTTAGCTCTACAATAGAATATGATCCTTTAACTAATACTTATATTTTACAACAAAAGATAGGAGGGTTTGATTTTGGGGCACCTCAAGTTATGAGTTTCTTCGAATATCAAGAATACATTCAAAATAATTTAGAAAATGATTATTGGAGTTTGCGATCTAAGCAAAGAGCTGGTAATCAGAGCTCGTTGTTAGGACCAGTTAAACTATATGTTCCAGGAAAATCCTTTGACAGAGTATTTGGAGGTAATGCCGTTGATATTAGACCACAAGGATCAGCAGAATTAATTTTTGGATTAAAAATTAATAGAATTGACAATCCTTCTTTACCTGAAGAGCAAAGAAAAACGGTGTCATTTGATTTTCAAGAAAAAATACAAATGAATGTTATTGGTAAGATTGGAGACAAACTTAAAGTAACAGCAAATTTTAATACAGAGACTACATTTGATTTTGAGAACCAAATGAAAGTTGAATATACAGGATATGAGGATGAAATTATTAAAAAGATAGAAGTTGGAAATGTAAGCCTTCCTTTAAATGGAACTTTAATTACAGGAAGTCAATCATTGTTTGGCTTAAAGACGCAACTTCAATTTGGCAGAACAACTATTACAGGTATTTTATCTCAGCAGAAAAGCACAAAGTCTGAGATTGAAGTTAGTGGAGGAGCTCAACAATCAAGTTTTGATATTTATGCCGATCAGTATGAGGCGAACAAACATTATTTTTTAGCTCATCATTTTAAAGAACAATATGATCCCTCCTTAGCGAATCTGCCGTTTATTAATTCTTCAGTCAATATCACAAAAATAGAGGTGTGGATAACTAATAAAACAGGAACTACAAATAATACTAGAAATATTGTTGCTTTTTTAGACTTAGGGGAAACGGAAGAGAATATCTATAATACTGATTTTACTAATTCTAACGCAGGTGTTTTCCCAGATAATGATGCTGCAAATAATATGTTTAATACACTTACAACAAACACAAATTATCAAGCAATTAGAAATATTAATGAGGTAAATAGTAGTCTACAAAACACTTCACTTGTTAATGGTTCAGATTATGAAAAACTTGAAAGAGCACGGAAGCTATCAGAGTCAGAATATGCGTTTAATAGTCAGTTAGGTTATATTTCATTAAATCAAGCATTAAATAATGACGAGGTATTAGCTGTTGCATTTCAATATACAATTGGGAATAAAACTTATCAAGTTGGAGAATTAAGCTCAACAGGTCCTAATGCACCAGATGCATTAATTGTAAAGTTGTTGAAAGGAACAAGTTTCACTCCTTCTTTGCCAAATTGGGATCTAATGATGAAAAATATTTATGCCATTGGGGCTTATCAGATGAGTAAAGATGGTTTTGTGTTAGATGTTGTGTATGAAAATACAGAGGAGTCTGGGGCATTAACAAATTATTTAAGTGAGAAAGATGAAATAAATATTCATGGAAAGCCCCTCATTAGTTTGCTAAATCTTGATCGGTTAAATCAACAAATGGATGTTCAAGCAGATGGAGTCTTTGATTTTGTTGAAGGGATTACTGTAAAATCTTCTAACGGGAGAGTTATTTTTCCTGTTAGAGAACCATTTGGAAATTATTTAGTAAATCAATTTTCTAGCCCTGAAATTGCAGAAAAATATTCCTATCAGATTTTATATGATTCTACTTTAACAGTAGCACAACAATTTCCAGAAAAGAATAGATTTAGATTAAAAGGAACTTATGAATCTTCATCAGGAGCTGAGATTAGATTAAATGCTATGAATGTTCCAGCAGGGTCGGTAACGGTAACTGCTGGATCTCAGAAACTAGTAGAAAACCAGCATTATACAGTAGATTATATGCTTGGCCGTGTAACAATTATTGATGATGGAATACTTAGCTCAGGAGTACCAATAAAAATTTCATTAGAGAATAATTCTATGTTTGGTATTCAGAATAAAACATTAATTGGCTTACATGCCGATTATGAGGTGAATAATGATTTTTTGATAGGAGCAACGATGCTTAGATTAAGTGAACGACCTTATACTCAGAAAATTAATTCTGGTCAAGAGCCAATTTCTAATGTAATTTGGGGATTAGATGCAAATTATCAAACAGAGGTTCCTTGGCTTACTACTGCGATTGATAAGTTGCCATTTATTGAAACAAAAGCAAAATCAAGATTTATTGCTACTGGAGAATTTGCACATCTTATCCCTGGTCATCACAGAGCAGTTGGGGAGGAGGGGGTTTCATATATTGATGATTTTGAAGCAAGTAGAACATCGATTGATATTAAAAATATGGGTGCTTGGAAATTATCAAGTATACCCCAATATCAAGAAGATTTATTTGAGAATGCGAATGAAAACAACAATTTAATTATAGGTTATAAAAGAGCGAAATTAGCTTGGTATACTATTGATCCTTTGTTTTTTCGAAACACGTCACTTACTCCTAGTAATATTAACAATAGCTTAACTCTTTCTAATGGAAATTTGATTCAACAACAATCATATCATTATGTTAGAGAGGTATTAGAAACAGAAGTTTTTCCAAATAAAGATCCTAATTTAGGTAGTCAAATAACAAATCTATCAGTATTAGATATTGCATATTATCCAGAAGAAAGAGGTCCTTATAATTATACAATTAATGGAATTAATGCAAGCGGTAAACTTATAAATCCTTCTTCTAGTTGGGGCGGGATCATGCGTAAGTTAGAGACAAATGATTTTGAGGCTGCTAATATTGAGTTTGTTGAGTTTTGGATGATGGATCCTTTTAATGAGGATGACGGATTAATTAATCACTCAGGAGGTGAGATGTATCTTCAACTTGGAAATATCTCAGAAGATGTTTTAAAAGATGGCTATAAGAGTTTTGAGAATGGTCTGCCCACTTCATTAATTGTTGAAGATGTTGATACAACATCTTCAGTCTGGGGATGGATTCCAAAAAACTTTTCTATTGTTGACGCATTTGATAATGATCCTACATCAAGAGAGTATCAAGATGTTGGTCTTGATGGACTAAGAACACTAGATGAGAAACTATTTTTTGACTCAGTTTATATTCAGCCATTGCGATCTCTTTATGGAGCTAATTCTAATGCTTATATTAATGCATTTAAGGACCCTTCTTCAGATAACTTTCATTATTTTAGAGGTAGTGATTTCGATAGTCAATCAACATCAATTTTAGAAAGGTATAAGAATTTTAACAATGTGGATGGGAATTCTGTTACAACAGAAAACTCCCCGGAAGATTACCCTACTGCCGCATCATCACAGCCAAACACTGAGGATTTAAATGGCGATCATACTTTAAGTGAAACAGAAAGCTATTTTCAATATAAAGTTAGGTTAGATCCTGATGAGATGATTGTTGGTAAAAATTATATTTCTGATGTTCTGGAAACATCTGTAAAAACTGAGAATGGTGAAAATAGAGAAATCAGATGGTACCAATTCAGAGTGCCTGTTTATCAGCCAGATAAAATTATTGGTAATATTAGAGACTTTAAATCTATAAGGTTTATGCGTTTAGCACTTACTAATTTTAGTCAACCAATTATTTGTCGTTTTGCAACATTTGATTTAATTAGGGGAGAGTGGCGAAGATATAATTTTTCACTTGAGGAGCCTGGCGAATATATTCCTATTGATGATGCAGATGCAACTGTTTTTGATGTTTCAGCTGTTAATATTGAGGAAAATGGAAATAGGAGTCCTATAAAATACGTATTACCACCAGGAATAGTGCAAGAGCTCGATAACACAACTACGACACAAAGACAACAGAATGAACAGTCGTTAGTGTTAAAGGTTTGCGATTTAAAAGATGGAGACTCTAGAGCTACATATAAAACATCAGATCTTGATTTGCGAAATTATAAGAGAATTAAAATGTTTGTACATGCAGAGGGGGAAACAAATGATTTAAAAGATGGGGATCTGTCTTGTTTTCTTAGACTAGGAACAGACTTTTCTGCTAATTATTATGAATATGAAATTCCATTAAAAGCTACTGCACATGCATCTACTAGCGCAAATGATATCTGGCCATCTGATAATGAAATTGATATTGCTTTTGAAATATTTCAAGAAGCAAAGCAAGAAAGGAATTATAATAGTTCTGATGTGTCATCTCCTTATGTGAAATATCTAAGTCGCGGTAAGGTTACGGTTTTAGGGAATCCTAATTTAGCACAGGTTAAAACGCTTGTGATTGGGGTTAGAAACCCCAAAAAACAATCAATTGAAGATATTGATGATGGTCTTTCAAAGTGTGGCCAGATTTGGGTAAATGAATTAAGGATAACAGAATTTGATGAAAAGGGAGGTGTTGCTGCAAATAGTAGATTGACAGCTCGATTAGCTGATTTTGGAAATGTTACACTTTCAGGCAATCTAAGTAGTATTGGTTTTGGTAGTATTGAGAAGAAAGTAAATGAGCGTCAAAAGTATAATGCCTATCAGTATGATTTTTCTTCTACATTTAACTTGGGAAAATTCTTTGCAGAAGATTTTGGTTTAAAAGCCCCAATGTATATTGGAAGGTCTCAGTCGATAAAAAATCCTCAATATAACCCACTTGATCCAGATATTCTTTTGACATCATCTTTAAGGGCTTTAGACAATAAGGAGGAAAAAGATTCTCTTAAAAATATTGCTCAGGATTACGTGCAAAGAAAGAGTATTAATTTCACTAACGTTAGAAAAACCAAAGTGCAGAAAAAAGGAGAGGTAGCGAAGAAAAATAAAATATATGATATTGAAAACTTCACTATTTCTTATTCAAGAAATGAGACTTTTATACGCAATATTAACACTGAGTATAATAGAACGGTAAATTACAGAGGAGCACTAACTTATAATTACAATACTCAACCAAAAAACATCAAGCCTTTTGCTAAGATTAAATTTCCAAAGTCCGCTTATTTTAGGCTTATAAAAGATTTTAATTTTAATACCATTCCTAAATCTTTTTCTTTTAGAACAGATGTTGACAGAAATTATAATGAAACAAAGTTGAGAAATCTAACTAATTCAAATATGCTTATTTTTCCAACCTATAATAAATTTTTTGATTGGAATAGGTCGTATGAGTTAAAATATGATTTAATGCGAAATCTAAAATTAGATTTTGCTGTAAATCAAAAGGCAAGTATTGATGAGCCTGCAGGAAAAATTGACAGATCAGATTCTTATTACAAAGAAAAAATAGATACTATTTGGAACAATGTATTGGATTTTGGTAGAGCAACTCATTATCATCAAACATTTGGAATGAATTATCAAGTCCCTTTAAATAAGATTCCTATTATAAATTTCATTTCATTAAACACAAGATATAATGCAAACTATGATTGGACTGGAGCCTTGCCTGCTGTTTCAGAGTTAGGTAATGTTATTCAGAATTCTAATTCTACTCAATATAATGGACAAATTAATTTAACAACTTTATATAATAAAGTTCCTTATTTTAAAAAGTTAACTAAAGGTAATTCCAGAAGGGCAGGGAGGAATCGCGTTAGTAAAAAAGAAAAATTAGAGTTAGATAATGATCCTAAAAATAAATTTGAATTTTTAAAATATGCTACCAGATTTGTGTTAGGAGTCAAGAATATTTCTGTTAATTATTCTGAGAACCAAGGAACGTTACTGCCCGGCTATCTTAATCAATCAAAATTTTTAGGGCAGGATTGGGCTCAATTATCCCCAGGATTGCCATTTGCATTTGGGAGTCAAAAAGATATTAGACCTAAAGCTGGTAGAAATGGTTGGATAACAACTAGCACATCTCTTAATACTATGTATAAAACGAATTCATCTGTAAATTTAACATTAAGAAGTACAGTTGAGCCAATCAAGCAATTCCGTATAGAGCTAACAGCTAATAAAACTAGTTCCAATAACTATACTGAATATTTCCGATGGGACGATGAAATAGATAATTTTAATTCTTTTAGCCCAACAGAATATGGCAGTTATAGTATCTCATTTATTACTTGGCGCACAGCATTTAGAGGGGATAATGATGATAACAAATCTTCAGTGTTTAATAATTTTAGAATTTTCAGAAGCAATATTGCTGAGCAATTAGCTCAAAACAATCCTAATTTTAATGGAGGCCTTGATCCACTTACTGGTTATCCTACAGAGTATGATAATAATGACACTATATTGACTGGCGGCTATGGTCCAACCTCCCAAGATGTTATGATTCCTGCTTTTTTAGCCGCTTATAGTGGCACAAACCCCTCTCAAGTAAATCTAACTGCATTTCCCCAAATTCCTTTGCCAAACTGGAGAATTACGTATGATGGGTTTATTAAGATTCCCTATTTTAAAAAGCGATTTAAACAATTTACAATGGGTCATGCTTATAGGTCTACTTATTCTGTTGGCTCGTATCAAACTAATCTTAATTATGGGGATGGAGATGAGATTAATTTTAATAATATGAGCTATCATGTTTCTCGTGAAATCTCTCAAGTCACTATTAATGAACAATTTAGTCCTCTTTTTAAAGTAGATATGACTTGGAAGAATAGTCTTTTAACTAAATTGGAATTCAAGAAATCAAGAGTATTGGCACTTTCTTTAGCGAACAATCAATTAACTGAAACAGGATCTCAAGAATATGTGGTTGGTCTTGGCTATCGAATTAAAGATGTTGAGTTTAAAATGTTCTCAGGAGGAAGAGGGAAAAAACTTTCAAGCGATCTAGACTTGAAGTTAGATTTTAATTTGATGAATAATAAAACAGTTATTAGAAAAGTACTTGAAGATGTAGAGCAGATAACTATGGGTCAACAGTTAATAAAAATTAAATTCTCAGCTGATTATGTAGTAAATCAGAGATTAAATATTAAAGCTTTTTACGATAGAGCTATTACTAACCCTTTAATTTCCACGACATTTCCTAGTTCTATTACTAATATAGGCTTTAGTTTAAGATTTACCTTGGCAGGATAATTTTGCCTGCCAATAAAAAAATGTATTTTTGACAAAAATTAATTTAATAAATGACATGGAATTTCCAAGCGGGCTGAAATATAGTAAAGATCATGAGTGGATTAGGATTGATGGAGATAGCGCCTATATTGGTATTACATCTTTTGCTCAAGCAGAGTTAGGAGACATTGTATTTGTAGACATTGATAGTGAAGGTGAGGTTTTAGAAAAAGAACAGGTTTTTGGCTCAATTGAAGCAGTAAAGACTGTTTCTGATTTATTTATGCCAATAAGTGGAAAGGTTTTAGAGATTAATGAAAATTTGGAAGACACCCCAGAATTAATTAATACGGACCCATATTTAGACGGATGGATCATTAAGATATCAATCTCTGAAGCTAGTGAGCTGGATGAATTATTAGATTCTTCAGCGTATAAGAATCTAGTAGCATAAATATATACATATGGAATTAAAAAAGAACCCTGAAGTTAGTTTGGAAAAGAAAAAAGGGCTTTTCTTTCAAATTGGGCTAATTGCAACTCTTCTAATAGTATTTGTTGCGTTTGAGTGGAAAAGTTATGAAAAAGTAAATTATGATTTGGGACAACTAAATCTTGATGATTTAGAGGAGGAGATCATTCCTATTACTAAACAAGAAATCAAGCCACCTCCACCACCTCCACCTCCACCTGAAGTAATTGAGATTGTTGAGGATGAGGTTGAAATTGAAGAAGAACTTGAGATTGAAGATACTGAGTCAGATGAAGATGAAATGATTGAGATTGAAGAAGAGTCAGATGATGAGTTTTTTATGGTTGTGGAAAACATGCCGGAGTTTCCAGGAGGAGATTTAGGTCTTATGAAATATATACAGAAAAATGTTAAGTATCCTCCAATTGCTAAGGAGTATAATATTACAGGTAAGGTATATGTTAGTTTTATTGTAGATAAATCAGGTTCAGTTACAAATGTTAAGATTGTTAGAGGTGTAGATAAAAATTTAGATGCAGAGGCATTGCGGGTTGTAAAGTCATTACCTAAATATAAGCCTGGCAAACAAAGAGGTAAGCCTGTTAGAGTAATGTTTACTATTCCAATTAATTTTACTCTTAATTAATATACTATCTTTAAATTATAATTTGAAAATAATCTTTTTGGTTAGCATTTTTTGAATCCACACATGTCTTCTGGTTTTACCCATGCATCAAATTCTTCAGTAGTCATATATCCAAGAGTAATACTTTCTTCTTTCAGTGTTGTCCCATTTTTATGAGCTGCTTTAGCAATTTCTGCAGCTTTTTCGTATCCAATTTTTGTATTTAGCGCAGTAACTAACATTAATGAATTGTCTAGATTCTTTTTTAAGTTTGTATGGTTTGGCTCAATTCCTGCTACACAATTAATATTAAATGAGATACATGCATCTCCAATTAATCTAGCGGATTGTAAAAAATTAGTTGCAATTACAGGTTTAAATACATTTAATTCATAATGACCCTGTAGCCCCCCAATTGTGATTGCAGTATCATTTCCAATTATTTGTGCACACACCATAGTTATTGCCTCACATTGTGTTGGGTTTACTTTTCCTGGCATAATAGAAGATCCAGGTTCATTTTCAGGTATATTAATTTCTCCAATTCCGCTTCTTGGACCTGATGAGAGCATTCTAATATCGTTGGCAATTTTATTTAAAGAGACTGCTAATTGTTTTACCCCACCATGACTTTCAATTATTGCATCATGAGCTGCAAGTGCTTCAAATTTATTTTCTGCACTAATAAATGGCAGTTTAGTGAATTCTGCTATAAATTTTGCAACTGTATTAGAATAACCCTTTGGCGTATTAATTCCTGTGCCAACTGCTGTGCCTCCTAATGCTATTTCTGATAAATGAGGAAGTGTGTTTTTTAGAGCTTTAACTCCATGATTTAGTTGTGAAACGTATCCAGAAAAGACTTGTCCTAATGTTAGAGGCGTAGCATCCATTAGATGAGTTCTTCCAATTTTAACTACTCGCATGAATTTTTTAGATTTTGCGTCAAGGGCAGTCTTTAATTTTTCTATTGCAGGAATTGATGTTTCAACAATCATTTTGTAAGCTGCAATATGCATTGCTGTTGGGAAGGTGTCATTTGAGCTTTGCGATTTATTCACATCATCATTAGGATGGATGGTTTTCTTTAAATCCTCTAGTGATCCTCCATTAATAACATGTGCTCTATTGGCAATAACTTCATTAACATTCATATTACTTTGCGTACCACTTCCAGTTTGCCAAATTACTAAAGGAAATTGATCATCATGCTCTTTAGCTATAATCTCATCACATACTTGCGATATTAGATCTCTTTTTTTTTCAGAAAGAACCCCTAATTTGCAATTAGTATGTGCTGCAGCTTTTTTTAAATATGCAAACGCATAGATGATTTCTATAGGCATGCTTGATTCATCTCCAATTTTAAAGTTATTTCGACTTCTTTCAGTTTGTGCTCCCCAGTATTTTTGCTTAGGAACTTTGACTGTTCCCATGGTGTCTTTTTCTAATCTATATTTCATCTTCAAAAGTTTTGATATTCTTTTTTCTTGTTGTTTCTTTGCGCAAAATTACTAATTATGAAGTTCTTAGGCTTTTTATTATTTGTTTTTGTTTTTTCAATGGCATTTTGGTGTCTTATTTTTCTAGCTAGTGTTATTCCGTATTTTATATTTGTTTGGTTAAAGGAAGGCAAGTTAGAAGATCATCAAATCCCTAGCTAAAAATCTCCAGAATATTCTCTGCAGGTCTTCCTATTATTGCTTTTTTGCCATTCGTGACTATTGGTCTTTGCATTAAATTGGGGCACATAATTATTGCGTTAATTATATCATCCTCACGCATTGCTTTCCCTTTATAATTTTCTTTCCAATCTTTTTCATTTTTCCTTATAAGCTGTTCTGGTTCAATATTAAGTTGAGATAACAGTATCTTTATTTCTCTAAATTTAAGAGGATATTTCAGGTATTCAATAATTTCAATATTTGAAGTTGCGTTTTGAAGCATTTCTAATGCTTGTCTACTTTTACTACATCTAGGGTTGTGATATATTTTCATTTTTATTATTTCTGACTGAATTCCATTAGATACGATTTAATAAAAGGAATTATTTCGCCATCTAAAACAGCTTCAGGATTAGAACTCTCATGATTTGTTCGTAGATCTTTAACCATCTTATATGGGTGTAGAACATAATTTCTTATTTGAGACCCCCATTCTATTTTTTTCTTTGTTATATTAAGTCTTTCTTTTTCCTCTTGTTGCTTTCTTATTTCTAATTCATATAGTTGGGATTTTAATAGCTGGATTGCTTTTTCTTTGTTTTCTAATTGCGATCTTGATTCAGAGTTTTCAATTGTAATTCCAGTTGGCGCATGTTTTAACCTAACAGCTGATTCAGTTTTGTTTACCCCCTGCCCTCCAGCCCCACTAGCTCTAAATGTATCCCAGCTTATGTCATTAGGATTGATAATTACTTCAATACTATCATCAGCTAAAGGATAGACAAATACAGATGCAAATGAAGTATGGCGTTTTGCATTTGAATCAAATGGAGATATTCTAACTAATCTATGAACCCCATTTTCACTTTTTAAATACCCAAAAGCAAAGTCTCCTTCAAACTCTAATGTTATAGATTTAATTCCTACTGGTTCTGCTTTTTGAAGATCTAAGGTTTTGATCTTATAATTGTTTTTTTCGCCCCACATTATATACATTCTCATGATCATTTCTGCCCAATCTTGACTTTCCGTGCCTCCCGCCCCTGGTGTTACCGTTAAAATAGCAGACAAATTATCTTCTTTTGCGCTTAGCATATTTTTAAATTCTAAATCTTCAATTGCTGTTATTGTTGTTTTTAATTGAGATTCCACTTCAGTTTCTTCAGCTTTAAGTTCAAGTAGAACTTGAAGTTCGTCAATGTTATTTGCAACTACACTATAAGCATTTAACCATATTTTAAGTGAATTTAATTGTTTTAAAATTGCTTGTGCTTTTTTTGGTTCTTGCCAAAAATTTTCGGATTGTGTATTTTTTTCTAGAGTATCAGCAGCATCTTTTTTGTTTGAAATATTCAGGCATCTATATAATTCTTCTCTTCTAGAATGTAAAGCTTTTAATTGTTCTTTTGTTACCATGACAAAAAATTATTTATTGTTTTGATTCTCTTATTTTATCCCAAACAAAATTGCTTTCATAACCTTTTTTGATTAAGTATGATGCTATTTTGTTGTTTTTAATGAATTCGTTTTTTTC
>CEUA01062710.1_pt1 | contig 30947 bp, 30 predicted proteins | sample 361541 | NCBI WGS metagenome assembly CEUA01 (sample SAMEA2623079, study PRJEB7988) | marine metagenome | isolation source: saline water (ENVO:00002010), including
GTAATTGATAAGATTTTATCTAGTACAGATTGGGAAATTATTACATTGGATCGATTAGATTTTAGTGGAAATCTAAATAGATTAAATGAAGTTGTAAGTGCCTATCCTCAATCTGAACAAAAAAGAGTAAGAGTTATTCATCATGACTTAAAAGCTGAGCTTAATCCAGAGATCGCTGCCACCATAGGAAGAGTCGATTACATCAGTCATCTCGCAGCAGGATCGCATGTAGATCGTTCAATTACTTATCCTTTAGAATTTGTGATGGACAATGTTGTGGGTACAGCACACATTTTAGATTATGCAAGAAAATTAGATCATTTAGAAAGATTTGCATACTTTAGTACAGATGAAGTATTTGGACCAGCACCAAAAGGAGTGAATTATAAAGAGAATGATAGATATAATTCTACAAATCCATATTCAGCATCTAAGGCTGGGGCAGAAGAGCTAGTAGTTGCTTACGAAAATACCTATGGGTTACCATCACTTATTACTCATACTATGAATGTATTTGGAGAAAGACAAAATCCTGAAAAATATATTCCTATGGTTATTAAAAAAGTAAGGGATGGTGAAATAGTTACTGTGCACGCAAACGCAGAAAAGACAGTTGCAGGATCACGTCATTATATTCACGCTGAAGATGTTGCAGATGCATTATTATTTTTATATAAGTACGATATTTCTTCGATGCAAGCCGATGATACTGGAGCAAAGTGTCAAAAGTTTAATATTGTTGGAAAAGATGAAATTGATAATTTGGCATTAGCACAATTCATAGCGCAATCACAAAACAAAGATCTTAATTATGAAATGGTAGATTTTCATTCACAAAGACCAGGCCATGATTTACGTTATGCTCTAGATGGAGAAAAAATGAAAAATATGGGATGGATGCCTCAATCTGCCTTTAAAAGATTAGATCAAGTAGTAGAATGGACTCTTGAAAATGATAGATGGCTTTCTATTTAAAAAAATTACTAATCTTTTTTAACCACAACAGCTCGACCTTGTAATTTTTCCCACTCTTTTTCTGGCCTTACTTCTAAATTTGTCTTCCATGCACCAGAAATAGTGTGCATATCAAGCCCTAAAGATTTTCCTAAACTGATCATAGCCATAATATCTTTTGGGAAACAAACTCCGCCAAACCCTAATTTACCATCATGTCCTGGAACGTTAATATGTGTATGACCAATTCTACCATCTCTAATAAATCCTTCAACTGCCATTTCCCAGTCCGCACCACAAGCATCTGATACTAATTTCATTTCATTCATAAAAGAGACCTTAGTAGCTAAGAAGCAATTATTCATATATTTAATTAGTTCTGCTGTTTGAGTATTAGTTTCAATAACAGATATTGATTGACCAAATCTCCATCGATACATATCTATGACTTTAGAAGTATGAATTGGACTACCTCCTACAATATATCTTGACTGATTAATGAAATCAAAATTTGCACTTCTCTCAGTCAAAAACTCTGGATTAAATACTAGATTTAGTTTTGGATATTTTTTAGCAAATTTTTCAGTTGATCCAGGAATCATTGTTGAGCGAAGTAAAATAATGTTATCTCTACTATTAATTTCGTTAACAGAAGCTAGAGCTTCATCTACTATGTCTAGGTTTATTGATCCATCAAGATTTGCCGGGGTTGGCACTGATAAGAAAATAAAATCAGAATCATCTAATACTTCTTTTAGAGAATGTTGTGACCTGTTAGGATCTTTATCATATATTTTAACATCAGCATCACAGCCAGTATTTGGTGAAAAGCCAAACTGAACAGCGCTTCCAACAAATCCTTTTCCAATAATTCCTATTTTCATTAGTTCATTCCTATTTTTTTAATGAGACAATAATATGTCTTCAAGTTTTTTTAATATATTTTCTCTTTGAAAGTTTTCTCTGTAATATTTTTTAGCATTATCCGACATAACTTTCTTTTCATTATCTGATAAGAGACTTAATTTTAACATATTTTTTGCTAATAGCATATAATTTCCAGAATCAGAAGTCAAGCCACTTTTAGATTCATTTATAATATTTGATACTTCCCCTTCAGAATTTGTCAAAATTGGTTTACCAAATGCTAAGTAAGCTTGTGTTTTTGCAGGAATGGTTATAGAAAAAATATCACTTTTTTTAAGGCTGATTAATAAAGCATCTGCTTTATTAAAAAAATAAGGCATTTTATTTAAGGGGAACGCACCAAGGAAAGATATTTTATGGCTAAGGTTCATGTCATGAACCATTTTTTCTACATTTTTTCTTTCTCTGCCATCTCCCAATACAACTAAATGAATATTATGATTTCTAATCTCATTCATCGCATAAACTATGCATTCAAAATCTTGTGCAATACCAATATTACCAGCAAATACTATTTTACAATCTTTAATTTTTTCCATGTCATGATTGGTATAGATTTCATTAGATTTTTTAGTAAATAATTCTTCTCCCCACTGAGGAAGATAGAGTAAGTTATGATTAATTGTTTTTTCTTTAATAGAATTAATAAAGCCTCGAGATGAAGTTAGTATTTGATCACAATTATTATAAATGCTTCGTACAACAGGCAATATCAAGTTAGGAAGAAAGTTAGATTTAAGATTACCACCCTCTTTTACGCTTTCTGGCCATAAATCTGTTACCCACATAACTAAAGGTATTTTTTTTATTTTTTTAATAATTATGCCAGGTATAGCAATAGTAATGGGCGATAATTGATTAACAAATATTATATCAATTTTTTTAAAAGACAGTCTAATAGCCGGTATAATACTAAAAAAGATAAATGATAAATAATTTAAAAATATATTAACTTTTGAACCATTTCCTCTTGGCCATACTATAACTCGAACAATATTTAAATTACCAAATTTTTCATATCGTTTTTTAAAAATTCCATAATTTTTATAATATTTTCCCTGAGGATAATTAGGTATAGGGCACATAACTGTGATAGAATATTTTTTTTCTAAAAAATATTGAACCATATCATTAATCCTGTTTATTTCTGGATCAAAGAGAGGTGTAAGGATTAAAATATGCTTAGAAGACTCTTTGTCAATCATTTTAAAGTCAAAAATTAGCTTTTAAACCAAACTTTCTTATCAACGTATTCTTTATAGCTCAATATTACTTTTAACACTTTCCAAGAAACTTGTGACACATTATAATCTGATGGTATGCGTGGTTGATTGGATTGATTCTGAGACACAACCACTTTGATTGATGTCAACAAGTCTTCTTCTTTAAGAGATGTCATAATAACTGTCCCTTCCTCCATTGCTTCTGGACGTTCATGCGCATCACGAATAGTTATACCAGGAAATCCTAATATTGACGATTCTTCAAAGATAGTTCCACTATCTGAAATAACACAGTATGCATTTTTTTGTAAATTAACATAATCAAAAAACCCCATTGCTTTTATATCAACAATATTTTCCCCAAATTCAATGTTTTGCTCTTGAATCCTCATTTTAGTACGTGGATGAAGAGATAATATTATTTTATAGTTGAAGTGATTAGTAACAGCATTAAAGGATTCTACAATTTTTTTCAATTTTTCTGGGCTATCGACATTTTCTTGCCTATGTATGCTTGCAAGAAAATATTTTCTCTTAGACAGTTTGAGTTCTGATAATATTTTTGAGCTTTTAATAGATTTTTCATAATAATCTAGAATTTCTTTTTGAGGTGACCCTGTTTTTATAATTTGTGCTGGATGTATTCCTTCATTTATTAAATTTTGCTTTGCATGCTCGCTATATGGCATATTTATATCACTTATATGATCTACTATTTTTCTATTAATCTCTTCTGGTACTCTCAAATCAAAACATCGATTACCTGCTTCCATATGGAAAATTGGTATTTTTCTTCTTTTAGCCATAATAGTTGATAGCGCGCTATTAGTATCACCCAAAACTAACAATGCATCCGGCTTTTCTTTTTCAAAAATTTTATCAGTTTCTTTAATTATATTTGCTATTGTTTCTGCTAGTGAAGATCCAGCACTATCTAAGAAAAAATCAGGCTGCCGAACATTTAAATCATTAAAAAATACTTCATTAAGTTCATAATCATAGTTTTGACCTGTATGTATAATTTTATGGTTCACATGTTCATCTAATCTTGCCATAACCATAGATAATTTTATAATTTCTGGTCGTGTACCTATTATGGTTATTACTTTCATCTTATTTAAATTCCTCTAACTTTTTTAATAATTGTATCATTCCTTCAACATTTAGCCTTTCTGTATTGTCAGAATTATATTCATTTATTTGACGAATTTTTTGACTACCTTTTTCAAAATACTTTTCATAATTCAAATCTCTTTTGTCACTAGGTATTCTAAAGTAATTCTCTAAATCTTCAGCCTTATGCATCTCTTCCCTGCTACATAGAACTTCAAATACTTTTTCTCCATGCCTAATTCCAATATCTTTTACTGGATAATCACTACATTGTTTCAATTCTAAAATGGCTCTTAGAAGTGTATCCATGGTTGCTGCCGGTGCTTGTTGTACAAAAATATCACCATTTTCCCCATGTGCAAATGCATATTCAACTAAATGAACTGCATCTTCCAGGGTCATCATAAACCTTGTCATCTCTTTATCGGTAACTGTAATAGGAGTATTTTCTTTGATTTGAGAACACCAAAGAGGTATTACTGAACCCCTAGAAGACATAACATTACCATATCTTGTAAGACATAAACTTGTACCATTAGGAGCATTTCTTGACTTTGCTAATACTACTTTTTCCATCATAGCCTTTGAAGTTCCCATTGCATTAATTGGGTAGACCGCTTTATCTGTACTTAAACAAATGATCTTTGATACTTTGTGTGCAAATGCAGAGTCAATCACATTGGCCGTACCCATTACATTTGTTCTAACTGCTTCCAGAGGATGAAATTCACAAGATGGTACTTGTTTCAATGCCGCCGCATGAAAAACAAAATCAACACCCATCATAGCATCATCTATAGAAGCCCTGTCTCTTACATCGCCTAAATAGAATTTAATTCTTGAGTCTTTGTATAGTTTTCTTTGATCATCTTGTTTTTTTTCATCTCTTGAAAAAATACGAATCTCTTTTACTTCAAGGTCTAAATATCGTTGCAATACAGCATTACCAAAAGATCCTGTTCCGCCTGTTATTAAAACTGTCTTATTATTCAGTATTTTCTTCATATGATATCTTACATATTATAAATATATAATTCATCAATCATTTTTTCCCATGAAGGTATAGAAATATTTGTTTTATCTCTGAAAGCTGTTGAATTAAGGCTTCTATCACAAAAAAAGTTGTTGTCAGGTTTAATTTCTATATTTAGTTCAAATTTTTTATTGAGTAAATGTATCAAATCAAATTTACTAATAGGCTCCGAAGAAATATGAAATAGTCCGCCTAAATCAGGATAATTTTCAATTATTTCTCTTAATATATTGGAGAATGCAACTGTTGTCAGGCCAGAATAGATTGCATTTCTATACCCATTGATAGTTTGATTTTTTTGCTGTTTTACCCATTCAAACAGACCAGTTTTATGGAAGAGTGCCGGTCCAATAAATGAAGTTCTAAGTGTTAATGCGTTTGGCAAATTAACTTCGCCCAGCATTTTAGATTGACCATAGTAGTCTTTTGGATCGGGAGTATCACTTTCACTGTAATTGCCTTTTTCTCCAGAAAACACACAATCCGTACTCAAATGAATAAATCTTATATTATTATCAATACATGCTTTAGCTAATAAATGGGGTAGAGTCGAATTGATATATTCTGTTTCTATGAATCCTTCCTTGCATTCTTTTCTATGTTTTACTACCCCCAAACAATTAATCAAAATGTCTGGATTAATTTTTTTAATCTCAGATTTTATCGATTTAAAATTCTGAAAGCTTTCAAGGAAGATACAGCGATTTTCTGATAGGACATTATCAAAAAAATTTACATTACTGAGGTGTGGATTTTCTCTCATTAAAGAAAATACTTTATAATTTTTTGAAAAAATCTTACATACAGTATGTCCTATTTCTCCGGTTGCGCCTAATATTAATATCTTCATTTTTAAAGTATGTCCATAAAATGAGGTGGAGTACCGCCGTTTCTTACCCAGTTATAAAAAGTTAAATAATCTTTACTCAATACATTCCAAGAAAAATTTTCTTCAATATACTTTCTTCCAAAATTACCCATATCTTTTAAATCAGTTTTATCACAAGTATTTGCTTCCGATATTGCTAAATATATATCATCTTCATTCAAGCTAACAACCCATCCATAATTATTTTTCTTAACAATATGCCAAGGTGTTTCTTCTGATACGATAACTGGCAACCCATGCGACATAGCTTCAGCAATGACTAGCCCAAAATTTTCAGATTTAGATGGAATAATAAATACATCATTGTCTATATATTTTTTTTGTTTTTCATCTCCTGACACTTTATCAGAAAAATAGATATTCCGTAAACCTAATTTTTTTATTAACTCTTTTAAAGAATTATAATATTCTATATCCTCATAATAACCGCATATCTCTAGAGTACAATTCTTATGCTGCGCTTCAATTTTATACCATGTACGAATCAACAAATCAAGACCCTTGATTGGGTGTATTCTTCCTAAGTATAAAAATTTAGTTTTTTCCTTAGCAAAGTTTGTTTTTTTTAATATAGGAATATCAACACCATTTTTTATTACAGCAATTGGCTGTTTATAGCCTAGAGATCTAATTTCATTTTTTTCTTTATTCGATGTAGCATGAAATGCATCACAAGATGATAGCATATTATTTTGATTTGATAGCTTATTAAAAATAAGCTTTTTCTTTTCTGAAACCTGTAATGCTTCTTTTGACATAGATCCTCTTGGCGAGGTAATAAGACTGATTCGTTTAGATTTTTTAATGTGTAAGGGGTATATATTTGGCATTCTCCAGAGCATATGATTATGAATTATATCTCCATCTTGAACTTTCTCTTTCAGGCCATTTTTGAATTGTTTTGACGATAGAGCTAAGTTAAAAATCTTATTAATTTCATATTCATGCAAGTTAAAACTTGGTTCAGCAATAAGTTTATTAGGCTTTGTTGTATGAAGATGAACATTAATTTTCTCAGATAATGAATTACAAAGAGCAGGTACAGAATAAGAATGACCACTAATTTGTTTTTCTACTATATGTGAAGATATATGGTGTATTGAGTATGGACTATTCATTAGATATAATTTATGATAAATCTATAACAGTGATAATTGTTTAATTATTATATTTTTTTTAAGAAACAATATTGTTTATTTTTCTGTAAATTTTTTAAAATAAAAAATGATGAAAAAAAATCTTATTGAAAAGTTAATTTTTGAAAGTCTCGAACAGCTTGTTAACGAAACTGGTATTAAGCTAAAAATTAGTACTCCCGAGGACACCCCAATTTTTGGAAGTGAAAGTAAGCTTGACTCATTAGGATTAGTAACATTTCTAGTTGAGCTAGAGCAAAAAATTGAAGATCACTTTGATGTAGAGATAACAATTGCCGATGAAAAGGCAATGTCTCAAAAGAATAGTCCTTTTAAAAATGTTTATACACTTAGTGAATATATTAAATCTCTTTTACAGCCATCTTCGGATGATTAAGAAAAAAGTTATTTTAATTACTGGTACAAGGAAAGGTATTGGGCGATATCTCGCTGAATTTTATTCAAAAAATAATTATCAAGTGATCGGCTGTAGTCGTAGCAATATAGGTTATAAATTAAAAAACTATGAACATTTTTCTTTAGATATCTGCAATGAAAAAGATGTTAAGGAGATGTTTAAGAAAATACGTAAGAATTATGGCCGCCTTGATTATCTTATAAATAATGCAGGTATAGCATCTATGAATCATTCCTTATTAACTACCATGGATACTGTACATAAGATACTTAATACCAATGTAGCTGGGACTTTTTTATTTTGCAGAGAAGCAACAAAATTAATGAATTTAAATAAATTTGGAAGGATTATAAATTTTACTACTGTTGCAACGCCATTAAATCTTGAAGGAGAGGCTATCTATGCTTCATCAAAAGCTGCTGTAATAAGTTTAACAAAAATTCTAGCAAAAGAGTTAGCTCCAATGGGTATTACTGTGAATGCAATTGGACCAACTCCTGTAAAAACAGATTTAATTCGCGCTGTTCCAGATGAAAAAATTAAAAAATTAGTACAACATCAAGCAATCAAACGATATGGAGATTTTGAAGATATTCTGAACGTAATGGAGTTTTTTATTAATCCAAAAAGCAATTTTATTACTGGACAAGTTATCTTTCTAGGGGGTATTTAGTGTACATCGATTATTTTATTGAGGTCTTTAAAGAAAATAAAAAAAATGATGCTATAATATGGAAAGATGAAATTTATAATTATGAGTGGTTAATAGAAAAGTATTATTATTGGCAAAACTTAATTGATTCTAAAGATATCAAAACTGGCCAAGTTGTAATTATTGAGGCCGATTTCTCTCCCAACGCTATAAGCTTACTTCTTGCACTAATTGAAAAAGGCTGTATTATTGTCCCAATCACAGAATCAGTTTCCTCTAAAAGAGAAGAATTTATTCTCGTAGCTGAGGGCGAAATAATTATTAAAATTGATCAAGATGATAATGTTGATATTTCTAGACTGCCATCCTCTAGTCAACATTCACTATATAAAGACTTAAGAAAAAAAAATCATCCTGGCTTAGTATTATTTTCATCAGGCTCTACAGGGAAAAGCAAAGCATCTCTGCATGATTTAACTTACTTACTCGATAAGTTTAAATTGCAAAGACATACTTTAAAGACAATAACTTTCTTATTGTATGATCATATAGGAGGATTTAACACCTTATTTTATATACTATCTAATGGCGGTTTGATTGTTACTCTTGCAGATAGAACTCCAGATATTGTACTCAAAACAATTGAAAAGTACAAAGTAGAGCTACTGCCTACATCTCCAACATTTTTAAATCTTATTTTGATTAGCGAATCATACAAGAATTATGATTTAAGTAGCTTGAAAATGATTACTTATGGAACTGAGCCAATGCCTGAAACTACATTGACTAAATTTAATCAACTATTTCCAGATATAAAGTTCTTACAGACATATGGATTATCTGAAATTGGTATTCTTAGATCAAAGTCTAAAAGCTCTGATTCTTTATGGGTAAAAATAGGTGGCGATGGATTTGATATTCGAATTATTGATGATTTGTTAGAAATAAAAGCTAAATCAGCCATGTTAGGCTATTTAAACGCTCCTAGTCCTTTCACAAAAGATGGATGGTTTAAAACAGGAGATGCCGTAGAAGTTGATGGTGAATACATAAAAATATTAGGAAGGAAATCAGAACTAATAAATGTTGGAGGAGAAAAGGTGTATCCAGCAGAAATTGAGAGCGTTATGCAAGAGATGAATGAAATACAAGAGGTAGCTGTATATGGGGAAAAAAATCCAATTATAGGTAATATTGTTTGTTGTAATATTTTATTATCTGAAGCTATAGAGATAAATGAACTAAAAAAACGTATTAGAAATCATTGTATAAAAAAAATCGAAAGTTATAAAATACCAATTAAAATTAATATTGTTAAGGAGCAGCAACACTCAGAGCGTTTTAAAAAAATGAGGAAATAGCTCTTTTAAAATAGTTTAAGGTCATGTCAAATATAAAAATTAATGAAATAAACACTAGCGATTGGAATGATATTCAGGAATTAAGACCAAGAGTAGGTCTTGCAGGCAGATTAGGAGATTATCAAGAGCAATTATTTGAATCAAATCCTTTGTTAACTAGCGGCATAAAATATTCTAAAGGTTGGGTCATCAAAGATAATAATAAAGTTGTAGGTTTTATTGGCTCGATACCTCTGCTTTATCGTTTTCAAAATAGTGATATTATTTCTGCTACCGCTAATTCATTTGGAGTAGAGCCAGAGTATAGGAATTTGAGCCTACAGCTAGCTTCAACTTTTTTAAATCAAAAAAATATTGATCTGCTTTTAAATACTACAGCAGATAAGTCTGCAGAAATAATATTTAGTTATTTTAAATCAAAGAAAATTCCTCAAAAGAATTATAATAAAGTCCTTTTTTATATATGCAATGGGAGATCTTTTGTTAAATCTGTATTGATAAAGAAAAAAATTCCACTAATTATCGCGTCTTTATTTAGTTTCATTCTAACACCCTTTTTGTGGCTTATTCAAAATCGTTTTTTCAGTCTTTCTACTAAAGAAAATTTAGAAATAAAAAAAGTTGCTTTAAAATCAATTGGAGAAGACTTTGACAAGTTGTGGATAAGAAAAACTGAATCAGAACCCAATAGACTATATGCATATAGAAATTCTAAATATTTAAAATGGCATTTTGGATTTTGCGAAGAGAGTAAATTAACAATTTTGTGTGCTTATAAAAAAAATATACTTCTAGGTTATATTATAGTAATGCACGAAGAAGTCAAAGAGATTAAATTAAAAAGATCTAAGATTGTTGATTTGTTTGTAGAAAAAGATGATTGCAATATTATAGATAAATTAATTAGTGAAGCGTACAAACATGTTAAGATTAATAACTCTTCTGTTTTAGAAATGGTTGGATTTCCAAAAAATATTCGAGATCGATTTATGGTAAATAAGCCATATTCAAGGTTTTTTCAAAACTGGCCTTTTTTATACAAATCTGTTAATAAGAAGCTTAAAAGAGATTTGATATTAGAAGAAAGTTGGTATGCATCACCTTTTGATGGAGATGCTAGCTTTTGAAAAAAAAATATATATTTGCGAAAATTATGGATTATACCTTTTTCAATGATCTTTGTATAAGAATTTTAAATATTTTTTTTGGTACAAATTATATAAGAGCCATTAACTACCATGATACACATGAAAAAGACTCCAATAATTTTGAACAACAACTTAAATTTTACAAAAAACATTTCTCGCCTGTTTCAATTCAAGATTTACAACAATTCTTTGATAATGGTATATGGCATAAGAAAAAACCGGGCTTAATTATTTCTTTTGATGATGGATTTCGAACAAATTACAAGATTGCAAAACCTTTGCTAGAAAAATATGGATTTATAGGATGGTTTTTTATTCCTTGTGGTTTTATCGATATTAAACCTGAAAAACAAAGTCATTTTGCAAAACATCATAATATTTCTTCTACATCTCATTATGATTCAAGCAAGCGAATAGCAATGTCTTGGGACGAATTAAAAGATTTAAGCGTAAAACATGTAATTGGCTCTCATACATTTACACATCATCGTATGAACATTAAAGACTCTGATGATATACTTAAAAAGGAAATTATTAATAGTAAGCTATTAATAGAAAAAAAACTAAACAGTGAAGTTGACATATTTTGTTGGGTAGGAGGTGAAGAGCATACCTATACAAAGAAAGCTGCAAAATATATTGATAAAGCAGGATATAGCTATTCATTTATGACTAATACATATCCCATTACCAAAAAAACAGATTCTTTACAATTACAACGTACAAATATAGAGAGCTTTTTCCCGCTTGAAGTTGTAAAGTTTCAATTATGTGGAATGCTAGATTTATATTACTCTTTTAAACGATATCGTGTTAATCGAATAACTAAATTAATTCAATCATGAATAATTTATTCATTGTGGGCACACCATCACATTATTTAAATCTGCTTGAATGCATTGAAAAATTTGACTTAAAAACTACCAATTCAGATTTAATATTTTTAAATGATAATTATTCGTCTTCAGACCAATTAACAGAAGACTTTATTAAAAATTATATTGATGTAAAAAGATGGAAATCTGTTAATAGGATAACACTTTGGGATTCTGTGACAAAAAAAATCTATTCAATAGATAATATCAAAAAAATATGTTCTCTTATTTTTCATATTTTGACAAAAAATTTTGTAAAAAAATATGATCATTTGGTGGTAAGTCAAGTAGATCAATTCTATTCTCAGTTGTTTTATTTTTTTGTTTCTGCAAAAAAGGTTATATCACTCGATGAGGGTAATGCCATATTTAAAATTCTACAAAGAATAAATAGTAGGAGGTTTAGATGGCCTATTCCAAGTAAAATTATTTTTTTTAGCTCGTATGACATTGAAGTTCCAAATGGTGACACTTTAGTAATTTGTAATTATAATTTCTCAAAAAAAAAATTGAAAGAAACTAGGATAGTTTCCAGCGATGTCTGGTTCATTGGCTCTCCTTATCTTGAGGATAAATTAGTTGATAAGGAACTATATTGGCAAAGTATAGAAAAAATTAGAAAAGATTTTCAGTTTAAAAAAATTAATTATTTTCCTCATAGAAGGGAAAGTGAAGAAAATTTAAAAATTTTGCAACGAGTACATCAGTTTTCTATTATGAGAATTGATTGTCCAATAGAGTTATTTTTATTACAAAATAATCAGTTACCAAGTATTATTTCTGGATTCTCAAGCGCTGCATTAATGAATTTGCAAAAAATAACAAAAAAAGATATCGAGATTCATTCATATTTTATCAATACTGATGATAAACCATCAGATGAATTTATAAAAAATCAATACCTAGATCAGGGTATTACAGTAATTGATTTATAGGTTTATAAACATTGCTAATGAAATTTCTTGGCAGCTTTTAATTTTTTATAATGCTCTACATCTCTATATTTTATTATCTTTGCTGGATTACCGCCCACAATTGCATAAGGGGGAACGTCTTTATGTACTAGACTACATGCTTGAATAATTGCACCCTCGCCAATAGTAACTCCACCTAAGACTGTGACTTTATTTCCAAACCATACATTATCTTCTATAATAATATCTTTATTTATAAAAGTGTCATCGTAAGGTATTGTAGATCCGTTGTCATAATTATGATTGCTAGTAATAATTTCACAGCCAGGGCCTGAGTGAAAATTATCACCAAAAGTCACTTGACCAAACCCTAAAATTTTCATACCATTAAAATTAGGATTATTACCTAGTATAGTATTTTTTGTAAGAGATGTACGGCCCCCAATATAGAGATCTCCTTCATGTTTTAGTACTTTTTTCATTTCCCAAAACCTATTAAGAGAATTTATAGTTTTTTTAAATAGATGAAAAATTTTTCTTAGCATAGTAAATACCAATTAGCGTACATAGGTATTGTATTACCCATGTTATACAGTATATTATTGCAGCATATTCAATTCCATTTTTTGTAAATGTAAGATTTAAAATAACATTTATTATTGCAGCAATAATAGCAATATACAATAGATAAGACCTTTTTTCATATATAATTAAAAATGGATTTATTGCCCAATACTGTGTTTGTATGACTCCTGCTATAATAAACCACTTAGCAATATTAATATTTACAGAGTAAGTATTTGGTAAAAATATATCTGTCAATAATGGAAATAATAAATAATATATATATGAAAATACTGTCATTCCTAAAGCAATAGACAAGATCAATGTTATTATGTCCTTATCTATTTTTTTATTATCGCTCATTTTCTTGAATAGATATGGCGACCAGGCTAACTGTAAAACGTTTCCTACGGCAGAGACCCCAAAAGATAATTGGAAAATTGCTGCATATAATGCTAAATCAATCTTTGAGAGAAGAGAATTGATAACCAGTTTGTCTGCAGCCCCATATATTTGAGTAAAAATACTATACAGAACCAATGGAATAGAAAATTGAATAGCTTTTTTGAGAAGCAACCTATCAAAAGAAAAATCTTTTTTCTGAAATGATATAAAGAGTATAACTCCAATACATATAGATATTAAATAAGCAATCATATGAATACCTAAAACCAATTTTAAATTAATAAAATTCAAATTTGATATGAACAATACCCCACCAACAGTTATAGAAAAGACTATTAAATTAGAAATAAAAAAGTGTCTCATATTTGATTTTGCTCTGTATAAAGTGAGTAGTAATGTGTATACAGCAAATAAGAAAGTATTAATGAGGGCATATACAATTACGGAATAATCTTGTAGTTGTAAAAAGATTTGTAACGGGTCCTTAAGAATAAGGCTCATTACTATTAATCCCAATGTAAATAAGAGTGAAAGTAGCGATGCATTAATAATAAAATTATTAGCGCTATTTTTTAAGCTATCGTAAAAATTCTTAAGCAAGTATGTTGAAAGAGTAAAGGCGATTAAAGGAGTAAAAAGACCCAATATAACCTTATAGATTGAATAATCAGCAAATTCAACAACTGTTAAATTTCGAGTCAAAATAGGTAACAATATTATCGGTAATAGAACAACTATAAATTGAGAAATACCATAGCCAAAGATTAGAGTAGCAATTTTTTTAAATGTATTCATTATGAAGGTATGGTTGAATCACGTTTTACAAATAGAACTAAATAAATAAATAAGTCTTTAAAATTAGTCAAATAAACGTATTCTATCATTGCATATATTAGAAATGGAATAAGGTAATATGCGGGAAATAGAAAATCATTTCTATTCACAATTCTATTAATGATAATCGATATGAGAATAAATAATGTTAATAAATTATACTTATTCCAGAAATCTAAAAACATGTTGTATGTATAATTCATTTGATAAACGTCATCAGAGAAATAGGTATTGGCAGGAAATCCAAAGAAAAAATTATTTACTGTGAGTTGATTAAAAAATGAAAGTTGAGCCATGATTCTTTTTTCTGTAAAAAATGAATACTCTAGTAATTCAGTTTGATTATTATAAAATCCTGAATTTAAAATGGGAGAGTTGATAATAGCTTCCGTTGCAGTGTATAGAACAAGAAATAATACAATAAATCCAAAATATCGAATTTTATATATAAACCTAGGAGCATATTCATATAGTGCCATGAAAACTAATATCAGTCCAATAATAATTCCACCCCTACCTTGTTGAATGATATTTAGTAATAAATTAATTATAGATATTATAAGTATAGATCTCTGAGCAGCGCTTTTATAAAAAAAGTTCAGAATCATATAAGCATATAATGTGGTATTTAATGCTAAAGGAATAGCGTTTGAGCTTGATCCTGATAAAAAATCTTCATTAAAGTCTGGCCTATAAAAGTAATCAGGTATAATTGAAAAATAAAATATATAAAATAAGATATATAAAAAAATGAAGTAAGCGTTCATCCAGTGTTTAGGATTTATTTTATGGTTAACACATATTTTATAGCCCATTAAGGATAGCAAGGGAAATAATAAATTAAATAAACTTATTTCACCCTTAACAACAAAAGTGACTATACCGCTAGATAATAAGATTATAGTAAATAAAGATGCTGAAGATTTATCTGTATTTAAAAAAACAGATTTAAAAAAAAATAGAAATGACGTTATCCAGCCTATAAAAATAACTAAATAGTAATACTCAGATCTAATAGCTAAGGGTATAAAGGACACGAGTGTGGGAGGCATTAGGAATAACAATATTAGAATAGGGGTTACTATGGATTTCAAATTGATATTCATTTTAAGTAAAGTATCTTATTTTTTAATACTTAGCAATTTTATTGTATATATTTTTTGTTTTAATTAACTGGTTTTCTATAGTACAAAAATCTTCAAAATGATTATTAATAAAATTATATACTTGTTGATAGAGACCTGGCTTATATCTTTCATCAAGACTATAATCAAGATCAATTTTTTCAATTATAGTAGTCCCAATATCTTGTTTTTGCAGAATTTCTAACGGCTCAAGATAATAAGCTCCTTTTTTTGTTAATACTTTTATAGCCCATCGTCCTGCTGATAGCCAGTTGGCATGATATGTAAATGGAATATTTTTTTCACTTTCTCCTGAGCCATAAAATATGCTAGCATTTGGATGCCATGGTATCTGTGTTTCACCAGAAATATTTGAACTTATATTTTTTGGTTTTCCTATTAAATAGAAAACTGTATCTATCACATGAGAAGAATTAGCAATAACCCATTTCGCTAAAGATTCATTATCGTAATCTTTAGGATTAATTGTATGAATCCATTCTGTAAATTCAAAATGAACACCAATGATTCCTCCGTCTTTTTTAGCAAGTTTTTTGAGGCCTAAAATTGAAGAATAAAATCTACGATTATATGCGATTAATACCTCAGCACAATGCATTTTTGATAAATCAGATATTTTTTGAAGCCCAGAAATAGTTAAGTCTCCAGGCTTTTCTAAAAGTATTTTTTCAGCACCAGCATTAATTAAGGATTGAGTCGTTTCATTGAGAAAATTAATATTAACACTATTAATTATATGTGAAAATTCTGATAAAATATTATTTGATAAAAAGCGCTCTAAACCACCTGAGTGAACTTTAACTGAAAATTCCTTCTCAATTTTTTCACAGTTACTAACACCTCTACCAACAACTTCATAATCTACATTAAGACCAGTTAGCACTTTTGCATATTCTGTTCCCATATATCCACCACCAACTAACAAAACCTTAGTAGTTTTTTTTAAGTTATTGGGCATAATGTATCAGATGTATGATTATTGTGAAGCACATTATTAAACGCTCTAAAAAGGGAAGTATGACTTAGTAGTGTTTGATCTAGCTTAGTCAATGTGCATTTATTTTTAAAAATATCTTCAATGATAGTGTGAGTTAACTTACTCGAGGGAATAATTGTGAAGTCAGTAATGCTGCTTGCAGATTTATCAGAAATAAATAATTTTCCAGTTCCTTCGTTTAGAAGAAAAGTCTTCTCTCCCTGTGAAATACTAATAGTTATATCTTGTTTTAGACCTAACTCTGAATTTAAAGTAATAGTATCTCCACCTTTATTAGCCAATTGAATCATTCCATAAAATTCTTTGTACATAGAACCTCTTCTATTTTCACTTTCCAACAACTGAAGATTGAATTCTGTTAATTGAATTTCATCATTGTTTGTTAGATATTGTAATATATCAATATAGTGAATAGCATTGCAGCCCAAACCTAATTGAAGCGCTCCGCCAAGAACATTAATATTTATTTTCTTATTTGACCGATCTAACTGTTTTTTGATATTATTATATGCTACAAAGTATCTATTTACAAAATTGCAATATGCTACAGAATCAGATTCATCAATCATTTTTATAATGGTGCTAAATTGTTTTTCTGACTGAAAAACAACTTTTTCAAGTAAAAATTTTTTATATCCCATCTTTATAAGATTTTTAACAATTTCAAATCTGGGGTACGAAGATGTGGCAATAATTGCAATATCTAGCAAAGGAATATTGTCAATATTTTTGTACCATATAAAGTCACTTTTTTCTGCATTAATTCTTTTTATATTTTGTTTAATACTTTCATCGGAGGGTTCAAGAATATGTACTTCATAATCTTTTTTCTTATCAAGAAAAGATTGGGCATGTCTACACCCCATAACTCCAAATCCTACAATTAATACACTTTTTTTATCCATTTAAATCTTTATATATAGGATTTTTTAAATACCATTCTCCATCACTGTCTTTATCCCAAAGATGTGGAGATCTCCAAGAATCTATTATTTCCCAAAATGTATCTTCATTAATGTCGCAATATTTTAAAAATACTTGAAAATATTTTTCAGGAAATTCACCATCAAACCTTTTAACAAGTTGAACGCCCTCTTCTCTAGTTAAATGTCCATCTCTAATTTCATGTGCGCTATCAGAAGTTGCTCTCCCTAAGCCAAATTTTATGTACGCTAAATAGAAATGAAAACCATCTACTTGATCATCTAAGCCTGCATATTTTGAATATGTTCCCTCAGTTCGGACAGGGTTAGCTTTGAAGCCAGTATTTTCAACACAATAGTAATAGAATTCTTGTGGAATCCATTTCCTATAATAGCCATAAAAATGAATTTCACAATTAATATCATCTAATTCTTTATCATCTGGCGCCATATACGGCTTAATATCTTTTGATGATACTCCATATTTAATTAAATCTTTAGGGCCAAGACCAGAAAAATAATGTTTTTTATGATCAGCTTTATAATCTCTTGTTGGAGTAAAAGCATTTTTCATATCTCCCCCATATTCAACTTCACCATTTTCTCCATACATAATTAATGGTATTTTATATTTTGCGGCTATCTGTAGAGGAAAATTAGTTTGTCCATATATAAATGGTTGAAAAGGGTCTCCTAATATTTCAAATGATAATTTTGTAAGTTTTCTATGAGTTTTTCCACAAGGCGTACCTAATATATTTGCTAAATTTCCCTCATGAATCAAACCTTGAAAATTTTGCCAACCAATTTCGGTATAAAGATGGGGAGACCAAGTAACGGTTAAAGGATTCATTCCATATTTATGTTTTAATTCATGAGCTATATAGGCACTGTCTTTACCTCCACTTGAAGGCACTATGACATCATAGTCTCCGTTATTACTTCTATGTTTATCTAGAAGGGCATTAAGCTCTTTTTCTCTTTGATTCCAATCAAATTCCTTTTTCTTGTATTCTGCAAAATTACATGCTGAGCATACACCATTATCGTCGAATTTAATCCTTGGTCTCTGATTAGATATTGTACATTCTTTACAGAACTTTACTTCTTCAGGAAGCTTATACATCTCTAAAACATTTTTTTTCTTTACCATCAAATCCTCTTTAATTCTTAATAATTATATCTTTAATATTATCATATATTTCTATACCCTTAGGACCACTTTTTTCTGGATGAAATTGCATACCAATAATATTATCCTTTTGTAGCGCTGAACAATATTCAATATTACCATACTTTGATAGTGCTAATATATCATTTTTATTTTTTGTTTTTACAAAAAAAGAATGGACAAAAAACATAAATTCATTTTGTTTTATAGAGCTGAATGGACTCATTTCCTTAAAGTTGATTTTATTTTCTGAGTAAATAGTATTCCATTGGATTTGCGGTACTTTATTATTTTTTTTTTCAAAAAACTTAGAAAAATGCATACACTCTCCCTCAATTAATCCTAATCCATTTTCTTCACCAGACTCCTCGCTTTTATTTAAAAATAATTGCATTCCTAAGCAAATACCAACTACAATTTTTCCAGTTTTAATAAAACTATATATTGGGTCAATTAAATTGCGATCTTTGAGAGATTTCATGGCATCTCCAAACGCACCTACACCAGGTAAGATAATAGCATCAGATTGATTAATTTCAGATTGGCTACTTGAAATTTTTGGTGTCATTCCTACATAGTCACAAGCCCTATAAACACTTTCTAGATTTCCATTATCGTAATCTATTATTGTTATTTTAATATCTTTTTTCATAATTTTTTACGGTCTTAGTGGTACATCATTCTGTATTAAATACTGTTTTAAATTAACAATGTTTATAGATTTAATTCGTTTAAAACTTTTATTACTATTAATAAAATCAAAATTTCCTTCTTCTTCACTTTGTGTGTTATAAATCTTTTTTTTCTTAAAGTGTTCTATTGCTTCATAGTGAAAGAGAGATGCACTACATACTGCATCACAATTACTTTTGTTTATAATATCAAGTGTATCCTCTTTACTGCCAGCACCACCATGAACGACGACAGGCACTGATGAAATACTATTAATTTGATTAATAAAGTCCAGATTAAAACCATTGCCAGTTCCTTCATTGTCTACAGCAGTTAAAATAATCTCTCCAACTCCAAGGTTTTGAATTTTCTTAGCCCATTCTAAGCTATTTAGGCCAGTATATTCTCTGCCATTATCTGTAAATACGGCATAGCTCCCATCGTTCTGCTTTATAGCTTCGATTGCAATTGATATTGTAGATGACCCAAATTTATTTACAGCTTTTTTTATAAAATCTGGATTTTTAACAGCAGCTGTGTTGAGTACTACTTTATCAGCACCAGATCTTAACATCTTGTTAATATCTTCTATAGTTCTTAGTCCCCCCCCTACACTTAGGGGGATAAATATATCTTTTGATATATATTTAATCAAATCATGTAAACTATTTCTTTCATAGAGACTAGCAACTACATCCATCAAAAGGATTTCATCGGCTCCACTTTCATAGTAGTATTTAGCAAACACTGCAGGGTCTCCAAGAGCTCTTAATCCCTCGAGGTGAATACCTTTTACTAGGTTTGGACCTTTAATATCTAATCTTGGTACTATTCTAATTGTTCTCATATCTTTTGCTGAATGATTGCATTGGCAATTAACCAATCATATTCTGTATCAATATCTAGCGAATAAATAGAATTATCAATTTTATATTTTATTATTTTATCAAAATTGCTAAAACCCTTACTTTTGAGTTTTGCTGCATTAATAATATAAATTGATCCATTGAATTCCCAAACTTTTGGACAATCTTGAGATCTATTGCAGGTACTTTTTTTGCTTTTTTCCAAGAACCCACTATCATTTTCCTCATATAGATTAAAATATGGATTGGCTTTCCCTTCTTTTACAGAAACAACCATATCTATCTCCTTAGAAAATTTTGCAATAGCATTATTAATATCTTTTAACTGTCTAAAAGGGGAGGTGGGTTGTAGTAAAATAATAATATCTGGTTCATATCCATTATGATTATACCAATTTAATGCATGCATCAAAACATCTTCTGTTGAAGAAGTATCTTGAGCTAGCTCTTCGGGTCTTAAGAAAGGAACATGCAACCCCGATTTTTCAACAACTGCTTTAATTTTAGTTGAGTTGGTACTAATACATATCTCATTATCATTAAAAATTTTTCTCGCTATATCAACAGAATGCATTATTAATGGCTTATTGTCTAATAGTTTTAAATTTTTATTAGGCAATCTTTTTGATCCAGCTCTCGCTGGTATGATTACTAATTTTTTCATAAATCTAATTTTTTAATATCTTCATTAGCTTGTTTATAGTCTTCAATTGAGCCAATATCCATCCAATAGTCATGAGTTGGATACGAAATTACTTTATACTTATTCTTAATGAGTTTTTTTACTAAATCAGTTGCATTATAATGTTTATTCTTTGGTATTTCAGAAATAAGTGATGTTTTTAATAAATATATTCCTGCATTACAATAGTGAGTATACTTAGGCTTTTCCTCTAAAGATACAATACTATTATCGCTAGTTTCAACAGAAGTAACCCCGTATGGGATATCTATTGAATAGGGAATAGTTATCATAGATAAATCTGCATTTTTATTTTCAAAATCTAGAAAAAATTTTTCATAGTCTATTTTTGTAATAACATCAGCATTAGTTATTAGGATATATTTGTTCTTGAAATTATTGATTTGAGATACGGATCCTATAGTCCCCATTGCAAATTTTTCATAAATATATTGCAGATTTAAGACCTTATCTTCTTTATCACTATAAATTCCATTTAGATGATTTTCTATTTTCTCTTTCATATGATTTAAGCAGAAGTAGTAGTTACTAATTCCAAATTTTGATAGTCTATCCATGTTGTGTTGAATTGAAGATTTATCTCCAACTTTCAGTAGTGATTTAGGAATTTTGTCTGTTAATGGTTTTAATCTAGATCCCAATCCACCAGCCATTACTACAGCATCTACTGGTAAATAACTATTTTGAGTTCTAAAATTGATTACATCAATTATTTGCTTCTTATCATTGAGAACAGGTATGATTTCAAATTCTTTACGTAAAGATATTATAGAATCAATAGAATAGTTTGATTGTGTAATATATGCGGGACTATCTTTTGCAAATTTTTCAACTAGATCATTTATTGTCAAATCAGAAAGTAAGCCTCTTCTTAGGTCTCCATCAGTTAAACTACCAATAAGCTTATCTTCTTTATCTACTAAGAATAAAACTTTGTCTAGACCTAGCTTATTTAACTTTTTTAAACCTTCTTTTGCTGTGATATTTGAAAGAGCTATATGTTTTTTATGCATGATAATTTTTTATAGTTTCTATAATTTTTTCAGCTGTATTTTTTTTAAAAAAAATATTTTTACCTGAATATTCAGGTAGCTTTTTAACAGATTTATATTTTTTAACAATTTTCTCTTTTGAAAATGGCACATCAAAAACATTCTTATTTTTCAATCTACCTTTTTGTCTATCACCAACATTGATAACATACTTTTTAAATGAAGCAGACTCTAGTATACCGCTAGAAGTATTGCCAATCATCATTGAAGCATTTTGCATTGCTGAAAAATAATTCTCACGACCAAAGTTTTCTACAATAGATATTTTACTAGGATATAATTTTGACAATTTAATCATAGAATTCCTGTATAAATTTCCTGCAGCATCAGCGTTTGGCATAGTGATAACAATATTAGTGTCTTGGCTAATCCTTTTTAAGCTTTCAAGCACAATTTTTGAATAACTTTTATTTTTGTTTAATCCAATGGTTTCAGGATGAAAAGTAACTAATATATATTCTTTGTGATGAATATCAAATTTTTTGCAAACATGTGACCAGTCAGGTAATTTCATTTCATTTATACCATCAAGACTTAAGGCTCCATGGTTATATATATTTTCTTTACTCCCAATAATATTTGATACTTTCTTTAGGTAATGATCTGTTGCTACAAAATGAATTTTAGAGGCTAATGTTATCTGATGACGATAAATATTATCTACTGAACCTAGAGTTGTTTCTCCACCATGTAAGTGTATAAATTTAATCTCGAAAGGAATTCCCGATTGAACCGCAGCGCTCATTTCAAATCTATCTCCAAGAGCAATGACATAATCAAATTTGTTATTTTCCCAATATTGTGAAAACCTTTTTATTAGTTGGCCATATGTATTCGCAACATCTAAAGGCGAATCTTTATCTGACATACCTTTTATAATGTTTATATCACCAAAATTATCTTTTTTGATATTGCGAATCGTTTGCCCATATTTTTTTTTAAGATGCATACCAAAAGCAATAATAGTTAACTCAATTTTTTTGTTTTGAGATAAATTTTTTAGTAGTGGCTCATATATGCCATAGTCAGCTCTTGAACTTGATAAAACTCCTATTTTCATAATAAATCAGACCAAGTTAATTTGTGGAATTTTTTTACATCTCTTTTGAGTGTCTTTCCTAAAACTTTTTCCCAATTCATTGAACAAATTCCATCTCCAGGACGAAGTGGAATTATATCTTCCTCGCTAATAACTGTTCCTGATGATAGATCTCTTAATAAGTGAATACTTTTTCGCGCTATTAATATATTTTTCCTTTCACTCTGAGAAGGTTCTTTGATTCCATTTCCATTCATAGCTTGCTCTAAATTGCGAATAGAGTCAACCATATATTTGAGTTCTTTTGGTTCTAGTGAAGCCTTATGATCTGGTCCTTTTAAATTTCGGTCTAATGTAAAATGTTTTTCAATAATTTTAGCACCCAAGGCAACTGCTGCTATCGGAATTTCAGTACCTATAGTATGATCTGAATAGCCAATATTTACATCAAATTTTTCTTTTATTTTTAACATAGCTTGTAAGTTAACATCTACCATTGGAGTGGGATAATCAGTATTGCAGTGTAAAACTGTTAGATTTTCTTTAATTGTTCCGTTATTAATTAATACTTTTATTGATTCCCCAATTTCTTTTAGAGTTGCCATGCCTGTTGACATTATAACTGGTAATCCCGTTTGAGCTATTGCCTTTAAATAGGGGAAATTAGTTAACTCTCCACTAGGAATTTTAAATGCATCCAGATTTAATGACGATAAATATGAAACACCGTCTACGTCAAATGCAGTTGAAAAAAATTTTACATTCTTAGTTTTACAATATGAAATTAATTCTTCATGGTCTTCTTCACTAAGCTCTAATCTTTTTAACATTTGATATTGAAAATCATCCTTATCTTTTAGATTTTTTATTTGATAGTCAGCCTTCTTGGCAATCGGACTAACTAATTTATCTGCTTTAAAACTTTGAAATTTGACATAGTCTACTTTTGCTTTGCTAGCAACATCAATTAACTTTTTAGCAATCATAATATCTCCATTATGATTAACCCCTGCTTCTGCAATTATAATCACTTTTTTCATTGACCTAGTTTATCGCCTACGCGTATCTTTCCTTCAAATTCAAAAATTTCTACAAAAGAATCATTAGTCTTGATTAAAAAACCTTTTTTTGTTTTCATTAAAACTTGTCCAGGGGTACCAATATAATCAGGTGCATTTTTTATACATTTAGCTCTGTTAATAGAGATATCTTCATCTCCATTGTTTGTTCTTGCCATTGGGCCTGGCTTGCATAAAGCTCTAATAAAATTAAAAATATTACGAGAAGAATCTTTCCAGTTTATAATTTCATCACCTTCAGTTCTTGCTCCACAATAAAAACCAATTGGGTGAATAGTTTCTTGCATTATTTTACTGTAATCATTCTTAGCTATTTTAACTAAGGCTTTATGTAGTATGTCAGCACATCCAGAATATGATCTGCTTAATAATGTTTTATAATTATCATCATCTGTTATGGGGAATATCTCCTGTAAAATGATATCGCCAGTATCAATTCCTTCATCTACAAAGTGAACAGTTATTCCAAATTCTTTCTCATCATTGATTAGTGCCCAATTCAAAATATTTCTTCCTCTATAAAATGGTAACTTTCCAGCATGACAGTTGATGATTCCAATAGGGGTCAGACTGATAATTTTTTTTCTAAAAATTTGGTTGAAGCTCATAGAAACAAAAAGATCGCAATCATAATCTGACACTTTTTTTAAACTTTCATCAGAGTTTATATTTTCTAATTTAAAATAATCAATATTAAATTCTTTAGAAAAATCTAAAAGAGTAGTGTCTTGCGTATCATTTCTTGGCACAATAAACCTGATATCAAATTTATTATCGTTTACTATTTTTAAGAAGGCTGTATGGGACCATGGCCCATCAGCAAAATAACCAATTTTTAATTTTTTTTTGTTCATAGTATTGCCGAGCTTGGTAAATTAACAATTCTTTCCTCAAGATATTCAGCATTTTTTTGACTATCTCTTTGCACTTTTTTGTACATTGGAAGGCGATACATTAATGTCCATATAGGACGTGTCATAATTCCTTGTTTATTAGTTTCTTCAAGAAAAATATCTCTCTCTTTTTTATTTTTTAATAAAATACTGGTAAGCCAATAGTTCCAATCTGTATTTTTAGGAATATCTACTATATTAATTTCTGTATCGTTAAAAAAGTCTTTGTATTGATTGAATATAGTTTTTTTAGAATTTTTCATATTATCTAATTGCTCAAGCTGTGCACATGCTAAGGCTGCATTTAAATTTGGTAGCCTGAAGTTATAACCTACTTTATCATGACTATATTCCCATTTATGTGGAACTTTTGCAGTAGTAGTTAAATGTTTAGCTTCGTCTCCAATTGCTATATTATTAGTTGTAATTGCACCACCACCACCACTAGTTATAATTTTATTTCCATTCAAACTAAATGCACCTAACAAACCAAAAGATCCAGAAGATTTACCTTTATATTTACTACCTAATGCTTCTGCTGCATCTTCTAAGACAGATATTTTCCATTGTTTGCAAATTTCAACTATCTCATCAATGCGACACATAAAACCAAAAGTATGCATTGGTATACATGCAGAGATTTTTTTACCTGTTTTTTTGTTATATGAACCATCATTTTTAAGTTCGACATTTTGTTCTAAGAATTCTTTCAATGCTTTTGGAGAAAGTCCCATAGTATCTAAATCGACATCAATGAAAATTGGAGTAGCTTTTAAATATGATATAGAATTTGCAGTGGCAACGAAAGTTAGCGCTTGTGTCAGCACTTCATCTTCTGACTTTACGCCAGCTAATTCTAATGAGATTTGAAGGGCGCATGTACCATTTGCTACACCAACTGCTCTTTTTGTATCAGTTAATTTTGATATTTCTCCTTCAAACTGATCAACGAACGGTCCCACAGATGACACAAAAGTACTGTCTATTGTTTCTAGCAGGTATTTTTTTTCATTACCCACAAATCGAGGTTCATGTAGATAGATATTATCCGTTTTGTAAACAGATTTTATAAAATTAACCGTATCATCAACATTACATTTTTTCATCTAAATAAATTCCCGTTTCTTTATGCTTAAATTCAGGTAGAACTTCTAAGATATTGTCCAATATATCTTTTTTTGACCAAAATGGTTGCTCTTTAATCTTATTGATGTTGATTTCGAAGTTGTCCAACATATTTTCATTGATATTATTTTCATTTTTTATTATTCCAATGGTTGAGAACCTGCTCATATCTAATAATTCTTTATCAGTAAAAAACTCTTCAAAATCCTTTTCGCCCGTTGTTGTACTTTTAGTAAAAAGACAAGGCCAGCGATTATCACTAGAAATATGACTTAATATCTTTCTTGCCTCATCTTCACTATCACATAGAAGTGGCTTCAAGTTTTTATTTTCTAAGTATTTTTTAGCAATTTCTGAAAATTTTATTAATGATAGATTTTTGTTTGGTTTTGGAAAAAAAATATCACAATTTTGTCCAAATAAGCTAGACATCAGACATAGTTCTCCAGATTCTTCGTCTATAATAAAGTAGCGCTTAACATCGTCTGGGGCTACAATGGGTTGTTTTTTTTCAATTCTTTGATTAAAACCATAAAGAAGAGAGCCATCAGAAAATGCTACATTTGCAAATCGCGCCATTGATACATCAATTTTTTTACTTCTCCTACTCACAAACATTTCCATAATTTTTTTTGAAGCGCCCATCATATTTACAGGGTTTGCAGCTTTATCAGTTGATACGCAAAAATATTTTTTAACACCCTTTTCAATACATTGTTTAAGAGTTTTGTCTGTATTAAATATATTGACATCAATCATTCTCATTAAAGTAAAGGCGTCCTCTTCGCTTCTAACATGTTTCAAAGCTGATAAGTTCAATACATAGTCATATTTACCATCTGAATTAAAAAATGCATCATATTCTATAGATCCAATATCTAGTGCAAAAGTTTTAAAATCTCCATCTATGTATCCGATTGAGCTTCTAATATCACGAACTAATTCAACTAAATTATTTTCAGATATATCTACTACATGAAGTTTTTGAGGATTTCTTTTAAATATTTCTTTTGTAACAGCTTGACCAATTGATCCTGCTCCACCAAGTACAAGAAATTTTGAATCAGATACTATATTAAATATCTTATCTTCATATTGATCGATATCATCATTAAAAAGTTTTTGCTTTCTTCCAATTAATTTCAGTTTTTTTTGGTTGTTCTGCATTATATTTACTAGTAAAAAAATATAAAATAAATCTACATTTTTATTTAATCATAATCGAAAGAAATATTTGTAAAGAGATTAATTAAAACTATATTATTAAATGTTGAAAAAGCACCTTATAAATTCACTAATTACATATTTACTATTTAGTAATATTTTTGCTCAGGTTTCTGCAAGGGATATTAATAGGCTAAGCAATAGTCAGTTAGATGCACTTAAAGCAGCGGTTGAATCTAGATCAGAAATTGACAATTTTATGTCTTCTGAATTAGAAGATACAATTGAACCTCCAATGGATAATGATATAGTCATTAGAGGAGTAAATCCAGATGAAGAAAGCATGTATTTTGGATATAGCTATTTTAAGAATGATATCAATTTTTTTGACAATACACCTACTCCATCAGACTTCAGATTAGGGCCTGGAGATGAAATCATTTTATCTTTGTGGGGAGAAACTAATTTGAGGAAGAGTTTTACAATCAATAAAGATGGAATGATATATTACAGAAATATTGGTTTTATAAATTTATCTAATAAAAATTTGAAAGAATCAGAATTATTGTTAGTTGAAGAGTTGTCGCGTATTTACTCTACATTGAAAAATGAAGATAATCCAACAAAGTTGATGTTAGAGCTTGGACAGCTAAAATCAATTAATGTTTATTTTTCAGGGCATATTGAAAATCCAGGGATTAATCTTGTTCATCCTTTTTCTGATATTTTCTCAGCTACTATCCAAGCAGGTGGTATAAGCGACAAGGGTTCTTTGAGAGAAGTACAATTAATTAGAGACGGTAAAATAATTGATACGGTAGACTTTTATGCGTTTTTTATGAATGGAACAAATAATTTTTCTAATATCAAACTTATTGATGGAGATGTTATACATATCCCTAATGTTAAAAACCGTATAAACATATATGGAGCAGTTAATAGGCCTTTTATCTATGAATTACTACCAAACGAATCAATATCAGATATAGTTAGCTATGCTTCTGGTTTTACTAGTAGTGCATCATCTACTCTTATTTTAAGCCAGATTGTTCCTTTAGAAAAAAGATTATCAGATGATAATGCTAAAACTAGTGTTGCGATAAATTATAAAAATAAAAAATCAATAATTCTTAATGACGGCGATATTATAGAGGTGCTTACTATTCCAGATGTTGATTCAGATGTGGATATTTACGGAAGAGTGAAGTCTCCTGGAGAATATCCCGCCAACACTTCTCTAAAAAATATTTTAGATCTTGCAGGAGGTTTTGATGATCCAATATTTAGGCAGACTATACGTGAAAATGAGATTGTTGTTTTAAGAAGAGACTCGAATCAATTTTATAGCAAACAATTTTCTGTCTCTTATGAAAACGCTGAGGAATTTCAGTTATTGCCAAATGATAAAATATTTGTTTATGAAAATATAAATTATAGAAACAGCTCTACATATCGTGTTGAAGGTGAAGTAAATAAGCCTGGCACCTTTCCTTTAAAAGTTGGGTTAACTGTTGGTGATGCTTTAAAGGCCTCTGCAGGTTTAACAGAGTTATCAACAATTGATAATATTATTGTATATCAAGAATTTACTGAAATTGATGAAGATGGTACTGAAAGTACAGCTACAAGCGATGTAGCCAATGTAGCTTTAGATTTTAAATTAGGAGCTAACTCTGTTATAAGGGTACTACCTTCTGAAAATGTAGTTAGAGTAGAAGGTAACGTTTACTCTCCTGGATTAGTCGCATTTAATAGAGGTATAACCATGGCCGAAGCAATTATTCAAGCTGGAGGCTATAGACCATATAGTATGAAAAAAAGAGCATATGTTAAAAGAGCTAATGGAGAAATAAGTAAAGCAAATTTATTTCGAGGCAGAACTAAGAGACTATCTCCAGGAGATACAGTAGTAGTTCCAATTGATCCAGACCCATCTGATTTTGATATCACATCGTTTGTAGCAGACATGTCAACAACATTAGCTAATATAGCAGCTATCTTGCTTATAGTTGATAATCAACAAAACTGAATGCGTATATAATATTATGATTAAGCCAATTATAGATGGAGACAACATTAACGTTGCTAATATATTTTATTTTATAAAAAATATTATTAGAAGTTATCTTAGAGTTACCTTGTTTTTGATTCTATTATTTTTTTTGTATAAACTTATACAAACTCCAAGATATTCTTCCAGCATTTCATTTTATACTAATTATGAAAAATCAAATCAGATTCCATCTTCATTAGGATTTATTTCTAGCTTAACAGGTACATCAGATAATCAGCTGGGATTTTCTGTCTCTGACTATATAAATTCTCAATCATTTGCAAAAGATATATTGGAAGACGAATATAATATTGATGGAAATAACATAATATTATATGATCATTTTAGTGATAATTATGATAGTTTATTTTCCATAAACCCCATTAGCATGATTTTTAAAATAAATAGACATTTTAAACTTGCAGATAATTTATCAGAAGATGATAAGAAATTTCTTTTTGCAAAAGAAGCCCTTATGAGCTATATAACATATTCAGAAGATAAAAAGACTTTTTTACATACAATTACTATAACAGTGAGCGCTTTTCCCTTATTGTCTCAGCAAATTGCAGAATCGGCATTTAAATCTATTATTACTTATTCTAATGAAGTGACCAATATCAAAGGAAAAGAAAAAAGAAAATTTATCGCAGATCGCCTATTATCAATTAAGATAGATTTAGAAAATGCGGAAAATCAGATGCTAACATTTCTTGAAAAGAATAAAGATTTAAACTCACCTGCATTAGTATTGCAGAGGGATAGAATTGAAAGAAATATTAATTTATACGATCAATTGCATCTCAGTCTTTCCGATCAACTAGAGATTGCTAAAATTGATGAAAAAGACTTTACTTCATCAGTTTTTTTATTAGACAGTGCAACTTTATCTTCTTATAAGAGTGGAAGAAGCTTGCTTGAAAGTATAATACTTATATTAATTTTCGTTTTTATTGCTGCGACTTCATGGGAAGTATACAATAATAGAGAAAGATTATTTTTGTAAAGTTAGATGATTTTATGGTTAACAGGTCAACCTGGTAGCGGGAAAACAACACTTGCTAAAGCTTTTATAGAAAAAGTTTCTAAGAATAGTCCAAATATTAATATTATTAATTTAGATGGAGATGATTTAAGAAATATTAATAAGAATAAAGATTATTCTAAGGAAGGAAGAATCAAGAATATATCCACTGCCATTTCTATAATGCGGTTTTTAGCAAACAAGAATTATATTTGCGTAGTATCAATTGTTGCCCCATATAAGTTTCTTAGAGATGAGCTAAAAGATGAGTTTCCTTTTTTAGAAGTTTATTTACATACCAATGAAATAAGAGGTAGAGAAAATTTCTTTGCTGAAGACTATGAGAAGCCTACAGATTCAAAACATTTATCAATTGATACAGGGGAATTAACTATTAAGGAGAGTTTAAATGAAATACTCAATGTTTATAGGAAGATGGCAACCGTGGCATGATGGTCATCGTTGGTTAATTGATCAAAGATTAGATCAAAACAAAAATGTACTTATTTGTATAAGAGAAGTTAGTCAAGATGATAGTAATCCATATAATCCAGTAGAAGTAAAAGAGAATATTGAAAAAGAATTAAAAGATTTA